>Ga0255336_100159_pt1 | contig 148514 bp, 158 predicted proteins | sample MeOH1_35cm_T3_17_FD_189102 | JGI IMG/M metagenome (GOLD analysis project Ga0255336, IMG submission 189102) | Sandy soil microbial communities from University of British Columbia, Vancouver, Canada - MeOH1_35cm_T3_179 | ecosystem: Engineered > Artificial ecosystem > Sand microcosm > Unclassified... | reverse complement strand
TCGACCGCGCCACGGACCGCGCCACCGACCGCGCCACCGACCGCGCCATGGACCGCGCCATGGACCGCGCCATCGACCGCGCCACCGACCGCGTCACTGACCGCGTCATCGACCGCGCCACTGACCGCGCCACTGACCGCGTCATCGACCGCGCCACTGACCGCGCCACGGACCGCGTCATCGACCGCGTCATCGACCGCGCCACTGACCGCGCCACCGACCGCGCCATGGACCGCGCCATGGACCGCGCCATGGACCGCGTCACGGACCGCGTCACGGACCGCGCCATGGACCGCGTCATCGACCGCGCCACGGACCGCGCCACGGACCGCGTCATCGACCGCGCCACGGACCGCGTCACGGACCGCGTCATCGACCGCGCCACGGACCGCGCCACCGACCGCGTCATCGACCGCGCCACTGACCGCGCCACGGACCGCGCCACCGACCGCGCCACGGACCTGCTTCCGCTTATTTAGTTCGATGACAAAGGCTGCTACGGGCGCAGCGATGGCCATCACGAGCGGCGAGGAAACCCAGATGACATTCCCGTGCCAGGGAATGCCGGCCGCCTCATAGCAGCGCTTCGCGGCTCCCTCGAACTTCGGCCGATCGGCTGCGCCCAGGCGCAAGCCCACCTCGATCCACTGATCAGCCCACGCGTCCATTTTGGCGCGCTGTTCACCGGTGAGTTTGTCGACACGCATTACCATTCTATCCTCCTGATGATCCATGCGAGGGCCGGCGCACCGGCCCTCTGACAGAGCATCAATCCGCAGAAATTTTCATTTTTGCCTTATATTTAGCCGTCCTAATGGCCCCGCATTTTCTGCATTTCCGACCGCCTTCCTTGCGTGGTGATGTATTGATCTCATCGAAAGCATGGCCGTGCTTGCAGTGGGTTATTTGAGCAAAGTACTCACTTGCCTTTCGGGGTCCGACGCCACGCAGCACATTCTCTTGCCGAGTTACTGGTTCGAGATGATCTGGGTTGATGCATCTTCTGTTGCGGCAAAGGTGATCTAGATCCAAACCATGAGGTATTGGACCTCGGTGAAACTCGTAACTAACCCGATGTGCATAGACCGTTTTCCGCTCGCCAAGTGAGCGCCGCCCGATCGCCAATACACCGTACCCATTTGGCATAATATTGCCGGTCCATTCCCAGCAGCCGCTATCGATCTCCTGCGTTTTCTCTCGCAATCGTTCCGACAGCGGCTTGCAAGGGCGGTTACGTGGCATTGTTTAATCTGCCACCCGACGCAATTCGGCAGGGTGATATTCGACTTGGCTTACCTTGCGGATAACGCCGGCCGGCGTGATGATCGTCGAGTGCTCCTGGTGGGTCAGAGCGGCACCCGCCGAAGTGCGGACATAGAGCGCGCCGCCGGCACCGTCATCGCGGAACAGCTTGGCCTTTTCGTGGAAGCTGTGGTGATGGCCGGTCGCCTCGCCATAGGCCAGCGTCGCCAAGCCGTTCTCCTGCTTCACCGTCTTGGCCGTTTTCGGAAGGTCATCGACCAGCACCATCAGCACGTCGCCCTGACGTGCCTGTCTTTGGAAATCTGCCTTCATCATCTATCTCCTAAGTAAGCGTTAAGCGGCATTGCCGCCGGTCGGGTGATCAACTTTGGCCATCTCCGCGGCAGCGATATTGTGCAGCTTCGCGCAGTCGCATTTTTGGCCACGAGCCTGATAGTTTCGACGACCTGACCCCGGACCTCCTCGGTCAGTCCAGGCTTTCGGCGCGCCTGTTGCGCGGCCCAATAGGCGTAGGTCTGGGTTTCGAGGATCGACATCAGGAGATCCTCCAGACGCGTGTGCCGTTCGGCTCTTGCCGCGCCGTCAATTTCCAGCCGAAGGAATCTGCGCAGCGATTATTAGCGCGGCAGACATGCTGCAGATGCTGACGGCCGGCCCGATGATCGAACCCGATCAGGACGGACTGTCCTGGCAGCAGCGCCGCGATAAGCCGCGTTGTCTTGCTCCATGCGCATTTCCGCTGCGGTGTGATGGGAATATCGGAACTGATGACACCTGGCCTCGTGGCATCATCAGCCTGAGGCGAAGCGCCGGTTGCCGACTGATCGACCGGCGCAGTGTTGCTCATCGAGATCACGCTGCCTGCTCCACAGCCTTGGCTGCGGCGATCGCCGCCGGCAGCTGGGCAAGAAGGAACTCGGCTTCCTGGACAGTGAGGGTGCAAATGAAATCGCCCTTGTCGTCCATAAGCTTGACTGCAGCCGGCACCTTGCCATGAGCGGCGCGACCTTTTACTTCGGTGATACGATGATCTGCGAACACTGCCACATAGGCCATGCGATCGATCCTCAAAGGGCGCCCGGTGCGCCGAGAAGATGACAGCGCACCGGGCTAGTCACGTCGACCGGCGGGGAGGCGCGGTCGACCGTTCTGGGAGGTGCTCGAGATGGCAGGGGGACCGCAGGGGAACAGTGCGCCAGCCATCAGGAGGTAATCAGGGCCGGCAGAACGTCAGGGGAAACGCCTGGGGCCGAGATCAGCGATCAGCTGATGGGATAGATATATGCGAAAGCCTATATGCTTGCAATAGGCAAAAGCATATTTGCCGAAAATTCTTCTGCGGAAGCGCCGAGGGAGCGATGCTTATTGGGTTTGAGCCGGCGGCCCAAGGCAAAAGTTCGAAGAATTGGTTAATTTCCTCGCAGTGGATCACTTTTATTTTTTCAGCTATGCCGATTTGGTTCTTGTAAAGTGTATCCGAGTGAATACATCATCGTCATGTACACGATAGTCAAATCAGACACCTTCGACGATTGGCTGAAGAGCCTCAGAGATGTCAGGGCCAAGGCCAAGATCATTGTCAGGATCAAGCGCGCGGAAGCCGGAAACTTCGGTGACTGTGCGCCGGTCGGCGAGGGTGTGTCCGAGATGAGGATTCATTTCGGTCCTGGCTATCGTGTGTATTTCGTCCAGCGAGGAGCTTTGGTTTTCCTGCTGCTGTTGGGTGGCGATAAATCAACGCAAGAGGGCGACATAGAGAAAGCAAAGGCGCTGGCGAGATTGCTCTAGAGGAAGGGGGCAGTGCTATGCCTAAATACACGAAGTTCGATGCGGCCGATTATCTCGACAGTGAAGAGATGATCGCCGAGTATCTCAATGCTGTTCTGGAAGAGGATGACCCCGAGCTCTTCCTTTCCGCTATTGCCGATATCGCCAAGGCAAAGGGAATGACAAAAGTTGCTGAGGAAAGTGGATTGGGTCGAGAGAGTCTATATAAAGCCTTCGCGCCGGGCTCTCATCCTCAATATGAAACCGTCAGAAAGGTTATCAAGTCCCTGGGGGTGCGGCTCAAAGTCGAGGCGGCTTGAGGATAACAGTCAGGATTTAATTGGCGCGGATATGCTGGTAGTGTGTCAGTGTGCCCGCGCCAATTTCAATAGTCATACCTGCGTTGCCCAAAGAGACCATTAATCACACCGCCACCCTGACCCAAGATCAGTTCTGATCGATTCTCTTGAGCATGTGCACCTCGATAGCTCGGCGTGAATAAACGCCATCGTGGGCGCAAATATCGCGCAGCGACCTCCGGTCCCGATCCAGATTCTGGGCCACCTCTTGGGCCGTCCAAGTGCTGCCTTTCCTCATATAATAATCCGGACCCTTAATGTCAGATTCCCACCCGGCAATATTCGCATGAAACCCTGGAGTGACATCGCCAAAAGGCACCACATATATCATGGCGAAAGGCTCAAACTCTTCGGTGGGGCCATCTGGAATGCTGACCTCGCCGCACAACTGAATAGAGATCCAGAAGTTTTCGAGCGCCGGTCTGGAAAGCCAAATCTGCAAACCACGATATTTCGCTTTGGAAAGAGCCGGCTGCAATTGCAGCCCAGCACTCTGCATCGCCTTTAGGATCCTTGGCCCGTTTTCAGAAAGTGCAGCGAGATCGAACTCTGTCGGAGGATCTACCCGACCAACTATCGATGCTAAATGCTTCTTCTGAAAATAGCTGCCGCCGCCAGCACCAGCAGCGCTCGCCAATAGCAACAATGGCAGCACATACCAAATTCCTAACTTTGGCATTTTGCAACTGCGTCATAAGCGATACCGGAAGGCATCGGCGGCCTTTCATTTTTAGGTATGGCTGTTGCCTGTTGTTTGATCTCGAATAATGCGAACCTTATCCGACCTAAGAACCATCACGTGATCGCCGGCTTTCAGGCCCTCTTCGTTGGTCTGGACGATCGCAATGGTCTGTCCGTTTTCCTGCTGGATGACCATCTCCATGGCGCCTCCGCGGCGCAGCGCATCTTCTGTTATTGCACCGGCGACGCCGCCAATGACGGCGCCCCCGGCCGCGCCAGCGACGGCCAGTGCGGGATTGCTGCTGACCATTGTTCCGGCTGCACCACCGGCGACTGCCCCTCCCACCATGCCGGCGCCCGAAGAATCACCTTGGATAGTCACTTGGCGGATGGCGACGACCGTTCCCCTCATTACTGTGGCCGCTCGTCCGATCTCGCCCTCGGTATAGGTCGACGCGGTATTAGATGGTGCACAACCGAGCAAACACAGCGCCAGAACTGGGCCGGTGAATTGCCGCCTCACGACGGTACTCCACATTTCTGTGAAATAGCCTGGCCAAACGCTTCATCGGCCATCAGCTTTGCGATATTGGCCGATATCATCTTGTTAATATTTGCGAATATCACTTCGGCAGTGACATATTTCGTCGTGTTGAATTTTACGTTGTAGACGTTGTCCAGCAGCGTCTTCTTATCGCCATCCCAAAGGATATATCGGACATCGGTTATATAGGTCGCCGAAAATCCCAAGTCGTCGATGGTTAGGTCATTTATTTCACCATCGAGGGAGCAGCCGGCGGTAGGCTTTACTGACAATCCAGATTGGCGAAACTCCCGACGAACAGCGTTGGTGTAATAAGACCCCACGGTTTCGGTCAGTTTGAGTTCACCAGCCGCCGTATTGTGAATCACATCCGGCGCAACTCCCTTTTTAGGGAAGTATTTGAATTCATGAACATCAACGTGACCCGAAAACTCCTCCGTCCCAACGGGCGTATAGGGAGGCAGGCTGATCACAGTAGGTACACATCCGCCAAGCAAAAGCACCGCAGCGATTGCTACGCTAATTCGCAACATGACGATCCCCCAACGAAGCCAACCGTTAGGATTATACGCTACAATAAGTCTGAATTCCAGAAATCCGCAACTTCGCAGTTTTCGGCTTAAAATCGCCTGACGTAACCTAAGACACGACCAACTATCGTATCGTCCTGCACCACCATATCCTGTGGTGTAAACGGCGGATTTCCAGAAAAAATTCGTATTTGTAGAGGATTCGATTGCGCTATCGTCTCGACATATTTGACGATGACGCCGTGTCCATCGAATATCCCAAATATACCGCCAGGTGAGGGGACGGTATCTGACCGGTCGATGATCACTCGGTCGCCGGTTTTAAGGACGGGCTCCATGCTTTCGCCCTTAACCTGGACGACCAGCAATTCGCCTGACCGCCCGAAAAACCCGCGTGGCACTTCCCAGAAGTCAACAGGACGCTCAATATCAACGGGGACCTGCCCGGGCCCCATGCCGGCTCGCACGTCGATTTCCGGCAGTCGCTGGCTGCGGCGCGGCTGTTGTTCGCTCAGATCGAATTTGCCGCTGCGCCGTACATCCGTGATGGCAGAAATCTCACCCCTCAGCCGATCCATCACCGCAATTTCTCCCCGTTCCATCTCGCGGAGCGTTTCCGGCGCCAGCTCGAGCATCTCGGCCAACCTATCCCGGTCATCTCCGTCGAGCTTTATGGGGTTCTGATAGTTAAGGAATTGATGCATATAGGTGGGATTTCGACCTAATTCTTTCGAAATTGCATTCAGCTTCAGATCCTTTTCCGCGATGCGGTCGGAGATCGCTTTCCGAAAATGGTCCATGGGGATTCGTTTTCTGCTCATAGGCTTGAGCCTACACATCTTGGGTCTACATATCGAATATGCTTTAGCCTCTTGACTTGTAGGCTTTAGCATACCAATATGCTGATCATGTTGGACGAAGCTCAATTTCTCACCGAGATCGAAAAGTGTCTCGCCGACCACCGCCTGAGCCCCACTGGGTTTGGCCGCGCGGCGACCGGAGACCCAACTTTCGTGTTCGAGTTGAGGCGCGGACGCAGCTGCAGATACAAGACGTTTAAGCGCGTCATGGATTTTATCGCCTCGCTAGATCAGACAAATCGGTCGACGGGTCGGGCCGCATGATTGCTCAGCGCCCCCTCATTGCAGCCATCGCAGGGCCGATAATCTCGTCAGCGGCGACTCGCATATATTCTCGTCCCTTCATCTCATCCGTATCTGACCATCCGTTAGTGAACTGGAAATTTTCAATCGAGTGCTCAATGCCTCGGCTGAAAGCTCTGGCGAATTTGGTGTCAGCCCGAAATGCATGGGCAAGAATCTGCGTGAGAATTAGCTGCACCGCCAGCGCTTCGGCGCGCTCACGAAACTTGCGAGTCACTTCTCATTCTCCTTTCGCATGGTGGGCAGCATGACCCATCCACCACAGGCACTGTCATCTAAGCATGCCCCTTTGGTTCGGCGCTTTCCCGTTTCTTCGATTCGGCCGCTATTCGCAATAGCGCCTGAGCAAACTCAACTGCTTGATCGGCGCTCATTTGATAGTGCGTCTCTGACACCTTCGCCGCGTCGTGATCTGCAGGTGACGCGATGAAATGCATCATGACCAAACAGGCCGCGAAATCCTGGCTCCTCTCCACCGGTTGGCTGCCTCACTGGCTGCACGACAAGTGGGCGCGCCCCGGACGGCCCCGGATGTCGCTGGATGCACTGATCCGCGATCACGTCCGCGCCGAGATTGCCCGGGGAGACCTGTTCCGCGGCACCGCATCGATCAACCAGGTTCGCGCTGGAGGGCGGCATGTCTGAGACGCCGAAATACGAGCCGCCGTTCATCGACCGGGTGAAGTGGTATCTCGTCGAATCAGGCTGGCTGCCGCATCGGCTGCATCGGCGTTGGCAGGCCGTCCTGTTCGACAAGCTCGACACTGCGATCTTCGGCGAAAGCCATCTGGAATTTAAGAGGTGGCGCGGTGTCTGAGAAACGCATCCATCGCACCGAATCCGATCCAGTCGTAATCGGGGCCGGTCTCGACGATATAAAGCCTGTCGCCGTTGCGCAGCGCGGATCCGCCCTTGCTGCCAGCGCCATGTTCCAATGCCGCGCGCAGCTGCCGCGCGTTCTTGGTGGTCTTCAGCGCATATCCTATGAGGTCCCGATCCTCGGTCCTGTACAGGGAAAGGTATTTGCCGAAGTCGGTCAGGACGCGAACCAGAATTTTCCCCGTCTCGACCAGCCTTTCGTGGCTCGCGCCCGGCATTTCGATGTGAATGATGTAAACGCGTTCCATCTGATGATCCCCCCGTTGGTCCCCGTGGAGACCATGCTATCGCCCGCGGCTGGAGGTCGGCAATGAGCAGGCGGATATGCAGATTGGCGACTGACACGGCCGGCGCGGATGGCGCCCTGGCCGAGCTGCTGTCACTTCTTCCCGAACTTCCCGAACGCGTCCATGAGGCGTTCCATGGCCTGATCGACACGCCCGAAGGCCTCAAGCGCCTGGTCGCGCTCGATGTCAGTCCGGGCTCCACATTCACAGGTGAAATGGTCATTCGCCTTGATCCAACCGATGGTCTTCGGATGTTCCTTGCCGCAGTTCGCACAGGTGAATTCGAGGATTCCATCGTCGAAGATGCCTTTGGCCATATCCCTTCTCTCCAGCCTGACCGTGACCGTTCGAGCGTATCGCGCGGGGAGAGGATCGCACAATGAGCAGCCCGGTATTCATCCCTTCAGCACCGCCGGCCAACGACAACACCGGCCTCGATGCTCGATTGCTTCAGCTGTCGGTCTGCGGCGGGAACGCCGCGATCTGGGCGGGCCTGGCGTCGCTGGCAGGGCTGAGCGCCTTTGCGCCGGCCTTCTTCGTGATCGGCGCCGGGAGCTTCGCTCTCTGGCTTGGCTTCATTCATGCGGGGCGGCAATGACGACATCTCATCCTCTCAAAGTGGTCGAAAAGACAGATCGCATTTCAGGTGATAGTTGCGGAGAGGAATCCGGCCGGCGCAAAACCCGGCGCCCCGAGCGCGCTGGTCATTTCTATAAGCCGCGGACAAGCGGGACACTGAAGGCGTCGATGGCCGCGCTCGTGTCTGCCTGTGGGGGTCACAAGAGATCGGCCGATCTGACCGGCAGTAGCCCCACCAGAATATTCGCCTGCACCGATGAGCAGGAGCCGGACAAGGAGCTGAAGCCCTCGCAGATCAGGGTTCTTGAACGCGACTGCGGCCAGCCGCTCGTAACAGCTTTCCTGGCGGCCGCCCAAGGCTGCGCCCTCATCCCCCTGGAATTCGACGACGACGCCCCACTGGCAACCGACATGGCCCAGTTCGGCGAGCGCGTCGCCACCGTGTTCAGCCGATATGCGGCTGCGATGGCCGACGGCAAGCTGACGCCTCGTGAGGCCGGCGAGCTGCACGACGAGATCCTGCGCGTGTTCGGCGCCGGTGCGGCGATGCTCTCAGATCTCGAAGCAGTCATGGCGGAGAAGAAGTGATGCGGAACAGTACCTTTCTGATCTTCATGCTCGGCAGCATCTACGGCATGGCCTGCGGCGTGGTGCAGTCGTTCATCGCCGCCGCGATCATCGGCGCTGTGTGTTTCTTCTCGGCCCTGTGGATCGAGAAGCGGGTTTTGAAGAGGGGCTGAGCATGGACCGGTCAGGAACCGCAGTTATAGAGGACGGCGCGGTCATAATTCGCGTATCGCTCGCCGCCTTGCCCGCCGTTGTCGAGGGCGCTTGGGCGATCCGCGCGCTCGAAACACGGTTCAAGGTTACGGCCACAGATATCTTCGCAAAAGAACTGGTGCGCGCCCTGAATGACGAGGATGAGCAGGGCACGACGATGATCCACAAGATGTTCGACGCTGCCATCAATGAGGCAATCGAGCAGGGCGCCGAAGGCGTCGAAAAGCACGAGCAGCAAGATTTCTGAGTGAAACGCATTCCCGGCAACGGGATGGATCGGCGGCGTGGAGATCACGTAGCCCGCTAACCACGGGTGGGAAACGCAAGAACCCAGCCGGTGAGAACCCGGCCCGATCCAATAGTTCAACGTGACGAGAGGCGGATTGTTCCATGAGTGAGCTTTCACCAGTCCGGTCAATAGCAGCTGGTAATATCGTGGTTGCCAAGCGTCTTCGCTCACACATCGACCCCTCGCGCGTGCAATCGCTGGCGGATTCCATCCAGAAACTAGGCCTTCGGACCCCGATCACGATCCGCACCGTGGCCAAGATGGAGATCGACGGCGTCACGGAGGAGGATGTTCCGGTTCTCGTCGCCGGCGCTCACCGCCTGGCAGCGCTGAAGCTGCTCGGAATCGAGGACGCGCCCTGCATCGATATCGGTGACGATGCTGTCGCCGCGGAACTCTGGGAGATCGCTGAGAACCTGCACCGTGCCGAACTAACGGCCCTTGAGCGCGACGAACATATCGCCCGCTGGGTCGATCTCGCTGAACAACAAAAGGTGGCGCAATCTGCACCACCTGGCGGTAAACAGCCGAAGGAAGCCGGTGTCAGAGCCGCGACGAAGGAGCTTGGTCTCGATCGTCGGGACGTTCAGCGCGCCAGAACAAATGCCTCACTGACGCCTGAGGCCAAGGAAGCCGCCAAAGAAGTCGGCCTGGATGATAACCGCACTGCACTTCTTGAGGCAGCCAAGGCCGAGCCGGCGCAGCAAGCCTCAATCATCCGCACCATGGCCGAGAAGCGCGTCACCGACCGCGTGAAACTGGACTCCGACCTGCAGAAGCGCGCGGTGCGCGAGGTTGCGGAGGTCCTATCCGAGCATGTGCCTGCTGAGTTGTGGGATGGTCTGAAGGCCAATCTCTACGCGGCCAAGAAGGCTGCCGACATTGCCACCGAACTCACCAACATCACCGGGCAATCAATTATGGATCGACGCTATGCAGACTAATGCCATAGACCAAATATATTTGACGGAGAAGGGGGTATTGGCGGACACGCTTAGGCGCACAGATCTATCGTATTTGGACAGAGCCCCGGCGATCTCGCGTTGGTTCCGTATAGCTGACGCAGAGACCTCAATATCGAAAGTCTATTTCATTGAGGCGGTCGGTCTCCAACGTATAAAGATCGGTGTTTCTACCAATGTCGGCCGCCGCCGCCGTCAACTGGAGTGCAGCTCGCCAGCCAAGCTAGTGCTCATTGGGTGCATATCAGGCACTACGATAACCGAGCGCTATTTACACCTGGCATTTCGAGCTTGGCGCGTGAACCGTGAGTGGTTTGATTTTGCGGCAGATCTCCAGCGCATAGTCTATGAAATACTTGCGGGTGGGCACGCGCTCGACATCACCGGCCAATCGATCATGGACCGGAGATATGGCGCATGAACCGGCCCGAGCAACAGCTACAGATCACCGTGGCCCAGTTCCTGGACATGGCGCTGCCGGCCGATGCCGTCTGGACCGCCGTCAATCCGGTACCGGGAAAGACGAAGGCTGTCGCCGGGCTCAGCAAGGCCATGGGCCTGAAAGCCGGTTTCCCTGACGTGCTGATCTTCTGGCAGAAGCGTCTCTATCTGATCGAATTGAAGACGGACCGCGGCCGGTTGAGCCCAGAGCAGCGGGATATGATGAACGACCTGATCGACGCGGGCGCCTTCTATGGCATCGCCAAGTCACTCGATGAGGTGATCGGGCATCTCACCTATTGGAAGTTTCCACTGAAAGCGAGGGCATCAGCATGAGCGCACAGACTACGACCTCCAAATCCGGCGGCATCGGCTTTTGCGGTTTGCTGACCGTCCTCTTCATTGGGCTGAAGTTAACCAACTACATCGATTGGTCCTGGTGGTGGGTGCTGGCACCGATATGGATTCCACTCGCTGTCGTTACGGCAATCGTGGCTCTCTGCGCTGGCATTATAGCAGTTCTGAAATAGGAGCGCCCGGATGAGCGAGCAATATCCATGGCTGGTAGTCGGTGCAAAGATTACGCGAGCCCATGATGTGCCCTGGAAAGATACTCGCATCGGCGAGCGGGCGCCCGTATTCGGTGAAGTATACACCGTCAGGTCTATTGAGATTTGGGATGGGGTGATCGGTATCACTGTTGCCGAAATCATTAACCCGCCACGCCTGATGGGTGAGGCCCTGTTTCCAGCCTCAGCTTTTCAGCCCGTTCGCACGATTTCCACCGACGCCGGCATGTCCATCCTTCGCAAGATCGATGCGGACGTCTTCCAGCAAGATGAGGTGCTGGTATGAGCCGTCTGGACGAGATCGAGCGTCGGTTGACCGAGGTCGAGAACCATCTCGGCATAAAAGGGACGAGGCTCTGGCAGGCTCCACTGACGCCGGCGTGGCGCCCGCATGTCGACTGCGGCTGCCTCTTACACGGTGTCTGCGCCAATGCGGCATGCCCGCGGCGCATCTCCACAGAGCCGTTTGGCGTAAGCGCAGCCGCCGCCGGCGCTCCCGATCAATCCGCCACGGTCGAGCTACCCTGTGACATGGAGCCGTCCCGATGAGCCGCCGCCTGACGACCGCCGACCGGTCTTTCATCGCCAAGCACTCACGCGCCCAGCGCCGCCTCCTAGCCGCCCCCAAGGGCGAGGTCACGGTACGCCAGCTTGAACTGCTCCAACTCACCACGGAGAAGCTGAAGCAGGAGGTGTCCAATGCGTCTCGATGATTTCGCGTCAGGTGCCAAGGTTCGGGACCGCCAGGGCCGGGAAGGCGATGTGATCAGCATCCATGGTGATTGGGTCTGGGTCAGCTTTGGCGATAATCCCGAGCCCGTTCGGATTGACAAGCTGGAAGTGATCGAAAAAGCGAGGTCAAGTGCAGCATGAGCAAGAAGGGAAAAGTCTATATCGCCCGAGCCAGGGAGGCGTTGTATCGCCGTGCGATTGCTTGCTGGAATGAGGGCCATTCCAGCAAGCAGATCAGGGCGGAACTGCGCATGACGGCCGAGGAATATGGCCGGGCGATCGACTTCGGCCGGGCCCACCGACTGCTGAACAACGCGGACCGCGCACTCGCCAATGGCCTCCCCAAGGACCGCCCTGGCATTGAATGGTCTAAGGAGATGCTCTGCGACCTTTATCATGGGCGCGGGATGACCTTGCGGCAGATCGCCGCCCAGCTTCGGTGTGATGTCTCGACCGTGCACGGAGCCATGGACCGGTTCGGCATCGACCGCCGTCCCATTGGCCCGGTCAAGGGCGCGAAATTCGACATTCTCGCCACTGGGTCTGACTTTCAGCGCTTCCCGCGCGAGACGGAGGAACAGGCGGCGATGTGGTGCCGATTGCTCGGCTCGCCCAGCGCGGGTAGGTCGGCATGACCATTGCTCTACCAGACACCCTGGAAGCCGCCCACGCGCAGATCCTTCGGCTGGAACACCAATTGGTCTGCCGCACCGAACTCGCCGATAAGCTGGCGCTGAGCCCGCTACAGGCCAGATTGTTGGAGGCGCTTATGGCCGCCGAGGTTCTCACTTTCAGCGGCGCATCGGCAGCCACCACGCGCGCCAATTATCGGACCAGTGAGAAATCGGTCGTCATGCAGATCTCGCATCTCCGCGAAAAACTCCGGTCATATCGGATCCCAATTTCGCCGGTTAAAGCCGTCGGCTGGTACATCGCCGCATCCGTTAAGCAGCGGTTGCTGGGGTTGGCGGACGCAGATCAGCGGAAGGCGGTTGCGCCATGAACGAACTGCCGCAGCAGCACTACCGGGTGATTTACGCTGATCCGTGCTGGGCATTCTCCGCCGGCCCGAACAAGAATCCGTCCCGCCATTACCCGACCATGAAGATCAAGGACATCGCTGAATTGCCGGTGAAGAGCCTGGCTCACCCCGACGGCTGCCGGCTGCTGATGTGGGCGACGTTCCCTATTCTGCTGCTGCCGTTCGGGCCGCGCGAGGTCATGAAGGCCTGGGGCTTCCGCTATTCCACCTCCAGAATCTGGGTGAAGCTCAACCCCAGGGAGGACGGCGTATTCATCTATCCGACCAGCACAGCCCGCGGCTCGGGCTACGAGGTCACCGGCGACGCAGAGATCCTGATCATCGCCAAGAGCGGCCGGCCGGAGCCGATCAAGGGTGCCAAGCCGCGCGGGGTGTTCTATGGGCCCAGGCGGGAACACAGCCGGAAGCCAGACTTCATCCGCGATGAGATCGCCAGCCTTTTCCAGGGTCCGCGCATCGAGCTGTTCGCTCGCTCACAGCATCCCGGATTTGACAGGTGGGGGAACGAAACTAGCCGGTTCGGGGTAGCAGCATGACCGATCACCCGCAGAATATCAGCATCGATCACGAAACAGATCCTTGCGCAGAATATATCGCGCAGCACGGCGTGACGCGCTGCCCCACAGCCATTGCCATACCCGTGCCAGGCGTCACGCTGTCTTCGTCTGATGCCGCCGCGCTCGCTCATCGGAGACCAGTCCAGATGGCAATCAAGCCGCCGGTCAAGAAGACCGTCATTCACCAAAAGCCAAACCCGGAGGCTCATCCAAGGGTCCGCCAAGTTGGGTTGAAAGGCGCATCAGAGATCAAGCGGCCCTTCCGCGGCCGCGCCCATAATCCAGACCCATCCGAGCTCCAGAGGATGAGACAGAAGGGCATGAGCTATCCGGCAATCGCCCGGCTGCATGGTTGCGATCACACGACGGTCATGTGGTGGTTCAGGCGATTTGGGCTGGATCAGACGAAGGGGCAGCCAAGCAAGTGATGAAGCAGCCATTCAGTAAATGGTACTGGTCAGACTGGCGCGGCGATCCTCGTCTAAAGCTCTGCAGCCTAGCGGCCCGCGGATTATGGATAGAGATGCTGGCCCTGATGCACGAAGCAGAACCACATGGGCACCTACTGATTGAGGGTCAGCTGCCAGATGTTGACGGCTTGGCCGCGATCGTCGGCCGGCCGGTTAAAGAAGTGAAGGCGGCCTTCGCCGAACTCGAAAGATGGAAAGTATTCTCGCTGACAGATGATGGCGTTCCCTTTTCGCGCAGGATGATCAGGGACCGGATGAAAGCGGAAAGGGATAAGGCAAACGGAAAGAAAGGCGGAAACCCAAAGGTTATTGGTCAGGATAACGGGGGGGTTAACCCACAGAGTAACCCCCATGGAAATAAGCCAGAGTTAGAATCCATAGTTAGAAAAGATACCCAGTATCCCACCACCACCGAGATACCCCAGGACACAGGCCAGCCTCGGCTCGTAAGCCCGGGTGGTGTGACGGGATTGGGATTGGCTGATCCGATCTCGTCAGATCCTGATTTTGTGCAGGTCATTCAAGCATTTGATCGAGAGCGCGTCCTAGCGTTCGGCGAGGCGCAAGCGAGGCCCTGGCCACATCCGGACGATGGCAGCAGCGCCAAACGGTTCTTGGAGGCCGGTGCCGACATTGATCTTTGCCGCGCGGTCTTTCGGGCAACATGCCAGCAGATGCTGGGCGAGAAGAAATCGCCGCCGGGCACGCTGAAATTCTGCGAGCGGCGCATAGCGAACGCCCTGGCCGAGCGCGCCAGACCGATGCCGGCCGGCCAAGCCGCGTCCACCCACTTTGACCCCGTTTCTCATCTCCGCAGCATAGGGGAAGTCGCATGACGATCGATGATCTGATCAAGGAACTGGCAGGCATCTACTGGGGGTTCTTCAGCGACCAGACCAAGGCCGAGGGCCGCGCCAAGCTGTACCGCAAGTCCCTGTCGCACCTGACACCGGAACAGCTGGATTCAGCCTATTCAGACCTGATGCGCATCTGGTCACCAGATAAGCCACAGCCGCCGATGCCGGCCGACATCCTGCGGCACGTCCATGCCGGCGCCCGGACGAACGACGGAGCCGTGAACATGCGCCAGATGTCCGACGCGCTTCCACAGCTGATCACAGACATAGATGCAAACTGGTGGAACAGGTCATCCAGGTGGGTGGACGGCTTGATCAAGGACCACTTGGCCCACAATGCCGGGCATGAGGAGGCGGTTGAAACGGAACTGCGCGCCAACCTAAAGCTGCTGCTGCGCGCAAAGATCCATGTTCACGCTCAGAAGGTTTATCTGGGACAAGCCAATATCGAGAGCTTCCGCCTGTTCCCAACCGACATCGAGCGATACCTAGGAAAGCCAGGTCCGATGAGCCCGTACATCGTGGCGATTCGGGAGGGCAGGGATCCGCCGAAGGGCTCCCTCGGCGCCGCCGCAAAGGGAAGGAGAGCGGCATGATCAGGGTTTCTTGGGGCGATCCCAGCACAATAGAGCATTCGGATACTTGCACGGTCGAGCTTGATCGGCGGGTAGACGCAGCGAGAAGCCTAGGTCATTTCCCGCCGCCGGCGCCGCCCACCCCAGATGCCGGTACGCTTGCATCTGATCTGGCCGCGCTGCGCGATTGGTGTCTAGAGAAGATCGGCTGGACGAAATGAGCCATATCCGGACAAGCCTGCGGAATGCTCCGAATCCGCCGATCTCTGAGGAAGAGATGTTCGCCATGCGCCGCAAGGCATGGCACAGCCAGGGATGCATCGTGTTCTTTCCGAAGGACATTACCGACGACTGGCTGAGGCAGGCGCTGATCAACGAGGCGAATAAGACCTACGGACTGAGAAATAGATGAAATTAAGCCCAACTGATGAAAGGGATAATAGGATGATGACGACTGAAGAACTTTGCTCTGAAGCTCTAACAGCTTGTGGAGATATTGGCGCCAACCCATCCAGTGTCGAGAAAGATGACCCCGTTGCGGTGGCACTGAAGTCATCATTGCGGCAGATCGCATATCACACCCAAGAGACATCTGCATGGCTTCGACAATTGAGGCAGACGATCATCGACCAAGAACTGGTGATAGAACGCAATACGACAAGAATCCGCACTCTCATGGAGGCCGTTTCCAATCTGCGAGATTGATGGAGGGAAGAGGGATGAGCAGAATAGTTCGGCTTGACGCCGTTAAGGTTCAGACGGGCCTCGGGCGGTCAGCTATCTATGCCAAGATCGCCAAGGGAGAGTTTCCGAGGCCGATCAAGCTTGGGCCGCGCGCCGTTGGGTGGCTCGAATCTGAAATTCAGGAATGGATTATGGGCAGGCACCGGCCGCGCGATCAAGGGCAACTGCCAGACTTTGCCAACGACAGAGAAAATGAACTGCTTGCCCTAATCATTTGGATGACAGTCAACCCCCGACCGTTTGGGAAAGAATATCCAGAAGCCGTTCTAGCGGAATTCAGACAGGAACTTGTTCGCTTTAAACAATCTCATATTGGGAGGGATCAATAGGATGGAATTTAAATGGACCGGCGATTGGCGAGATCAGGCCACAATCTCGTTGTCATATGAGGAGGCGAACCATCTCGCATGTGTCGCCGTTTTTGGGATCGAGGTGACAAAAATACTGGAGTCTGATGGTAAAGCAACTACAGACGAAATCGAGGAGGCGCTAACCGCGAAGAGATTCGTTTTAATGATGGATCAAGATACGGCCGAGCCGTTCGATTGCTACGCCGGGTCACTGGAGTTACCGCCAGCCGGCGAGGCATAACCAGAGGAAAGATAAGTGGTTGCCGATAGGTTCAGCGCAGGCGTCAAGGCGCCACTCCACATTGGGGACGCGGCGTGATTTGGCGACATATGTGGATAAAGCGGCAATGAAGAAGCGTCACGTCATGACATCGCCCGCTGAATGGATGTTCCGGCCGCTGGTCGAGCATTATTGCGACCATATGTCATTTCTGGCCAAAGCCATAAATGATTGGGCTGCACAGATGGTTGCTGATGCGAGCGACCTAGACCGCTGGGCCGATGATGGAGGAGCTACGATATGAGCGATGACCGCGACAAGGCTTGGCGTGTTTTCCTGCGGGCTGATCTGCCAAAGAGCGGCACTTTATTCGATCTGTTCTATGCCGGCTGGCAGGCGGCCAATGCCCCAGAGAACAGGTATTTCCAGCCGACGACCGGCGCTGAGTGTCCGCATTGCAAGCGCGTGGTTGGAACATTTTCCGGCTGCGCTGTGGGTGGCTGTCCATGTGGCGAGGATATGTAAAGAAGGGAAATGAAATGAATGCTCTCAAGCTTTGGTTTCTCGTATTCCGCAACCATTGGGGATGGGGATTCCGCGGGAAGTCGCTTTGGCTGGACACATGGAAGATGTTCCGAATGGTGCGCCGCGACCAGCGCGCGGCCAGGTCGCGGGGTGAAGCGTTGTGATGCAATTGCACTTCGAAAATTGGAGGAAACGTAGCCACATCGCGACGTCGAGCAGCCTGGTCGTGCCAAGAGTGGGCGAGGTCGTCTGGATCACCGATCACATCTCTGGCGAAGAAAGCACGTTCCGGGTGATGCAGGTAGCCTATTCGATGCCCAACCAAGACATGGGAACAACGGCGGCGGCTCTGAATGTGTATGTCTATCTATCCGCAGTGGATTAGAAAGCTTTGAAAGGAAAGGAAAATGATCAAGGAATCCGATGTGATGAAGGCAGCCATCAAGTTGATGGCAAAGAGCGGCACCGGTTCACCCGAATATCAGCTGGCGACGTTCGTCATCGAGAAGCTCTTGCCGGCCGGCCTGCGCGATGTGCTCGGCCAGCTCGTTAAACATGGCCCTGTTTATGACGGCGACTGCATGTCGAAGAGCGGGCGCGATACCCTGTTCGATCTTGGCCTTGCATCGCGGGCCATCATCAAGGGCGAAAGCGGTTATTCGGTCGCCAATTATCATGGCGACATGGTGTTCCGCGCAATCACTGCCACATAGCAAAAACCCCCAGTCGTTGCACCGACCGAGGGTTTGAAGAGAGACACCGAATCGCAATGGGAAACTGACCGGCCAACCCAAGGTATCAGCGGCGCTCTTTTTGGCAAGAGGGATGAGATGGCAAGACGTGAAGCAGTGCGGCGTGAAGAGCGCGTGTATCCGACCCCGGAGACGCTCGCTAAATTGGCACCGGCCCCATGGCTGGATCTGCCGCCTGACCTCGAGCGAGCATGGAAGCAGATTGCATCGGCTGTGATGTTGGTTGCCGGCAGGCAGACAATGCGCGCCGCAGAGATGGTGTATATTGACAAGGGCACCCGAGAGGCTGATTTCAGCCCGGCGCAGACGGAAATGGTCTGGCGGTATCGCCGCTGGGTCATCGCGATGAGGGCAGAAGGGCTCAACGTCCCTTATACGATCGGCGTCATTGCGCTGGATGAACCTGATCGATGGAAGGGCCTGACGCTGGCCGCTTTGAAGGTATATGCGAAGATCAATCGCGGGAGATATTGAACATGAATCAATGCGTGCTCTACGGTCTCTATGCCACCGACGAAGGCCTCGTCCGGTACATTGGGCAGACGCGTAAGTCGGTTCATGGACGCTATTCGATCCATCTGATGGAGGCGCGCAACAAAACCAGAAAGACGCGTCTTGCCAATTGGATAAGGGATGTGTGGGCGCGTGGACAAGGGGTTAGCCTGCGGATCATTGATCGACAGGCGACATGGAATGAATCTGAGATCGCCGAGATAGCGCGATTGCGTGACGCGGGCCAATGGCTCGTGAATGACAAGCCAGGTGGAACATGGGCGAACAGCGATCCTGATCTCGTATCGGCCAAGGTGTGCGTGACGCGCCCGGCGACCGATCAGTGGATTAAAATGGTGGTCGAATCCGAATTAGCAGGAAGAAGTATCTTGCAGCCAGTGAATCGTTAGGCTACAGTATGAGCGGAATGTGACGAACTGCGCCCGGAGATAGCATCTCTCGGGCGCTTTCTGTTTCTGGAGGCCGGATGGCATCGCGACCAAGGTTGGCGACGCTATCGCACCGCGTCCATACACTGGATCATCGGACCGCGCCTCCTATGCCAAAGCATCACGATTCATTCTATGTGACGCCAGAATGGCGGCAGCTCGTTGGCTCCATTGTCAAGGAGCGCGGCAGGAAGTGTGAGAGGTGCGCCCGCACGCACAATGAAGCCGGCGCGCCGGTCAGGATATTTGGCGACCATATTCAAGAGCTGAAGGATGGTGGCGCACCGCTCGATCGGAGGAACGTAATGTTGCTCTGCGGTTCCTGCCACACCAGCAAGACGCTAGCTGAGCGCGCTAAGCGGACCGCCAAGGTATGGGGGTAGGGGGTCTTAATCTTTGTTACCGCCTAGGTGCCTTAACCGCTCCGGTGGCACGCGGACAAAATTTCCCCCTGGATCAATTTGAGGTGCGTACCAAGGCGTGCGCAACGGACTGAGGATGGCAAAAAGCAAGCCGGTAGACTGGGCGACCATCGAGGCGGAATATCGCGCTGGCAAGCTGTCTAATCGTCAGATCGCAAAGCGTTTTGGCGTAACGGAAGGTGCTATCCGGAAGCGCGCAAAGGAAAAGAACTGGGTGCGTACCAAGGGTCAGGCTGCGTACCAGCCGGTGGCCGAGGTGCTGGCACCCGTCAGGCCGCGGGCTTCTGCCGCAGCTTCTAGCATGAAGCCCGCGCCCGCCGTAGACGGCAGCGATCACCTGACTATGGGGCGTGATCTTGCGCTTCGGCTGCTATATGAGCTCGATGCGACTACATCGCGCCTTGATGAGATCGAGGATGCGATCATTGCCGAGACCAAGGATGACCAGAACGGTCGCCGCCGCTCGGCGATGATGAGGGCAGTAAGTCTGCCAGTCCGATCGATGACGCTTAAGACACTGGCCCAGGCCCTGACCGCCATGAACGAGGCGGAGGGCGAGAAAGGCAAGAAGGAACAGAAGGTTGATGCCGCCAAGGAGGCGGCAAAAGGCCGGTTCGCCACGCCGGCGGCACCGAAGCTAGCCGTGGATAACACCAAAAAATAATGCTCGGTTGGACGACTGCCTGTCCAGATTGGGAATCGCGCATTCTCGATCGGAAGAGCCTCGTCCCTTTTGATCCGCTGTTTCAGATCGAGGCCGCGGCCGCAGCAGAGGTGTTCGGGTCGCTCAGCATTGTCGATGCGCCAGGCAGCCCCCTGATCAGGGATGCGTGCCGGCAGTGGGTGTTCGACTTCTGCAATGCGGTCTTCGGCGCCTATGACGCCGAGACCGGCCGACGACTGATTCGTGAATTCTTTCTGTGCGTTGCCAAGAAGAACTCGAAGTCCACGATCGCCGCCGGCGTGATGCTAACGGCGCTGATCAGAAACTGGCGCATGTCAGCGGAGTTCCTGATCCTGGCACCGACGATTGAGGTGGCAAACAATTCGTTCTACCCGGCCCGTGATATGGTCCGGAACGATCCCGAGCTAGACGACCTGTTCCACGTCCAAGAGCATTATCGGACGATTACGCATCGCCAGACCAAGGCAACCCTGAAGGTTGTCGCCGCCGATGATTATGCCGTCGGCGGCAAGAAGGCGGTCGGCGTGCTGGTTGACGAGCTTTGGCTGTTCGGAAAGCGCCCAAATGCGGAGAATATGCTCCGCGAGGCGACCGGCGGCCTGGCATCGCGGCCGGAAGGGTTCGTCATTTATCTGTCCACGCAATCGGATGAGCCGCCGGCGGGCGTGTTCAAGCAGAAGCTGATGTATGCCCGCGGTGTCCGCGATGGTCGGATCCAGGATAAGCGGTTCCTGCCACTGATCTATGAGTTCCCGCAGCACCTTATCGACACTGGCACTGACCGCGACAAGGCGAATTTCTACATCCCTAACCCCAATCTAGGGGCATCGGTGGATGAGGAGTTCCTCGAACGTGAATATGACAAGGCGATTGAGGCCGGCCCGACGTCCCTGGCTGGCTTTCTCGCCAAACATTTGAACGTCGAAATCGGCCTCAACCTCAGGTCCGACCGCTGGGCCGGAGCAGACCACTGGCAAGCTGCCGCAGACGGTGCCCTTACCTTGGATGATCTTCTCGACCGCTGCGAAGTGGTGGTCGTCGGGATCGACGGTGGAGGCCTGGATGACCTCTTGGGCCTTGCTGTGATGGGGCGCGAGAAGATTACGCGCCGGTGGTTAGTTTGGTCCCATGCCTGGGCGCACGAGACCGTGCTGGAGCGCCGCAAGGATATCGCGCCGCGGCTGCGGGACTTCGCAAAACAGGGTGATCTGACAATCTGCCAGGGTATCGGGCAGGACGTCGAAGAGATCGCCGACATCATCGAGCGTATCGGCCAGACGGGCCTGATGCCGGAAAAGGCGTCGATCGGCGTCGACCCCTCTGGGATCACTGAAATCGTCGATGAGCTGACGCGCCGTGGGTTCTCGAACGAAATCGACGGCGCCATCGTCGGCGTCAAGCAGGGCTGGACCCTGACGAATACGATTAAGACGACCGAGCGGCAGCTCGCCGGGAAAAATCTCATCCACGGTGGCTCTGAAATGATGAATTGGGCAGTCGGCAATTGCAAGGTCGAGGCCCGCGGCAACGCCATCGTCATCACCAAGCAGGTATCCGGCTCAGCCAAGATCGATCCTGTGATGGCGTTGTTCGATGCCGCATTTCTGATGGCGCTCAACCCTGAAACGGGCCAGTTCTCGGCCGATAACATCCGGTTCATTTGATGGCCCTTCGCGATCACGTTCTCAAGTGGCTGCTGAGGGACTCTGATTACGCCAATCCGGAGCCGTGGCTGCGCCAGGTCTTGCTCGGCGGAACGCAGTCATCCTCCAGCATCATCGTTTCCCAGCGTACCGCGCTGCAGGAAGCGGCTTGCATGGCATGTACGCTTATCAGGTCCGGCGACTTGGCGAAGTGCCAGGTCCACGCTTATCAGATCGCGGATGACGGCGAGCAACTGATCCTGACCGGCAACGCTGCTGAGCGGCTGTTGCGGCAGCCGAATTACCTGCCGGATGGCTCGCCATGGCAGACGCCGTTCGAGTTCTTCGAGCAGCTGCAGATTGCCCTTCTGCTGAAGTCGAATGCCTTTGCCGTCATCATCCGGAACGGCCGCGGGGAACCGGTTTCTCTGGTGCCGGTCAACCCCGACCAGGTCTGCCTCTATGAGGGATCCGAGGGCGATGTCTTCTATCAGGTGACGCGCCAGACGATGCTGGAGCGGGCATTGCTCAAGGGAATGCCGGAACTGATCCCGGCCCGGAACGTCCTCCACGTCCGCGGGGCCAGTCTGAATGGCGTCATGGGGTTGTCGAGGATCTCGATGGCGAAGGAATCGCTCGGCCTCGCGCTGGCGATGGACCGCACCGCCGCGAAACTGTTCGGTAACGGCGCCCACCCCACCATCGCGCTCTCGACCGACAAGAACATCACCGACTCGATCTTCAAGCAGACCAAAGAGAAATTCCGCAATCATAATCAGGGCTTGGATAATGTCGGCGAGATGATGCTGCTCGGCGGCGGACTGAAGCCGATTCCCGTCCAGATGAACATGATGGACGCCCAGTTCTCGGAGATCCGCGACAAGCTCTATGAGACCATCGCAATGGTCTTCGACGTGCCGAAGCATCGTCTGGGTCTCTCCGATCAGGGAGACCCGCTCAAATCGCATCAGATGTATCTGAACAACACCATTGCCGGCGATGCCGAGCGGATACAGCAGAAGCTGAACCAGCTTTTCGGGTTCGATGGCATCAATACATTCGTGGAATTCGATCTCGACCAGTTCAATCGAGCTGACCCGGCCACGCGGGCCGAGTTGTCGCGCGTCAAGGTGGTCGGCGGCCTGGAGACGGCGAACGAATACCGCAGAAATGAAGGCAAGGGCCCGAAGCCCGGTGGCGACTATCTCTGGCGCCCCAACAACGTCGTCCCGGCCGACACACCGGCGATGGTAAACGGCGGCGGGTCTGGCCCGGGCTCCGATACCACGGGCAAACCGGCACCCGGAGGCGACGGCGACCCCAATGGCCTGCCCGGCAAAGACATCGAACCCACCCATGACCGCACTCTGAACTGACGCGGACCTATGAGGAACCCATGACCGAACCCCGTTTCAAGCTCTTGCAAACGGAGACCGAGCTGTTGCCGGTCACGAAGGATGCGACGTCGGGACAGGATGTGCGGCCGGTCCGCGTTATTGTCAGCACGTCGAATGTCGATCGGATGGGCGATATCATCGTCCAGGAGGGTATCGACCTCACCGGCTACAAGGCGAACCCCGTGGTTCTCTGGTCACATGACCCAGATTGCCCCATCGCCCGTGCGCCTGATATCGGTGTCGCTAACGGCAAGCTGACTGCGACGGCAATGTTCCCGGCCGAGGGTGTGGACGAGGAAGCAGACTATGTCTACGGCAAGATCAAGGCCGGCATCGTCAATGCCGCGTCGATCGGCTTCAACCCGTTGGAATTCCAGCCGATCGATCCAAAGCAGCCCTGGGGCGGCCTGAAATTCACCAAGTCAGAGATGCTGGAATTCAGCTTCGTCTCGGTACCGGCGAACAAGGACTGCATCATCGTCGGCCGATCGATCTATGTGAGTAATCCAGATCCGGCCGAAGAGGAATGCCACGACTTCGAGGATCTCGGCATCAAGCGTTTGGCGGATGTGAAACCCAAGGGCTTCGCACTCATCGCCCAGGACCGCCTGAACCGTATCATGGGATTGCCAATGGAACTCCGCACGATCGCCGGCAAGGCGCCGGCAGGTGGGGCCAGGGGCCTCTATCGTCGGCACGCCAACATGATCGAGGGCGCGATCCGCGGTGATTCCGGTGATTGGAAGTGCGGCGCAAGTCGCAACCTCATGCTCGATATGTCGGATTCCTGGGATGGTTCTGGGGCAGCCGGCCGGATGCTCGACGCCGCGACCGATGCCGATGGCAAGATCGACGCCGGCAAGGCGAAGCGCGGCTTCCTGATCTACGACGCCGCGAACCCCAATCTGCGCGGCTCCTACAAAGAGCCGTTTGCCGACATCATGGGCGGCGAACTGAAAGCCGTGGCCGGAGGTATCCGCGCCGCCGCATCTCGCCTGCCGCAGACTGACGCCCCGGCCGATGCCCGTGACGCGGCCCGCGCCGTGCTCGATGCCTATGAGGCCAAGATCAACGAAAACAAGGCGATGTACGCTCCCGAATTCAAGGACATCGCCGCCCACCGCCTGCGCCTCCTGAAGGCCAAGCGCTAATTTTCAGACTACCCAACCCTTCGGGGTTTCCCGCGCCGATCGGAGCGGTGACTTGGCCGGCTGCTGCCGGCCTTTTCATTGGATCAAAGGGAAATCCCATGTCCAATCGTCTCGGCGCTCTCGAAGAGCGCAAAGGCAAGCTGACTGATCAGCTTGACGTCCTCCACAAGAGCATTCTCGACGAGAATCGCGAATACACCGCCGAAGAGAAGCAGGCCTTCGAAGACATCGACGCCGAAATCAAGAAGGTCGATGAGGCGATCGAGTTCGAGAAGCGCGTCGAGGCCCGCAAGGCCGCGACTGCCACCCGCATGAACCTGCCGGGCAACGAAACCCGCCAGGCGCCGGCTAGCCCGAAGCGCTCGACCTATGGTCGCCAGCTCAAGGCCTTCAAGCCCAAGACCTTCGGCACCCAGGCCGATGCTGAGGATGCCGCCTACAAGTCCGGCATGTGGTGCCGCGCCGTCATCTATGGTGACGAGGGTGCCAAGCAGTGGTGCAACGAGCACGATGTCGAGATCCGCAACGAGCTCAGCTATGGGGCGGTATCGAAGTCGCAGAACGAGACCGTGAACTCGGCGGGCGGCTATCTGGTGTTCCCTGAGATGTCGACGGCGATCATCGATCTCCGTGAACAGTACGGCACCGCCCGTAAGTTCCTGAATGTCGTGCCGATGGCATCCGACAGCCAGCTAGTGCCGAAGCGCACTGGCGGCCTGAGCGGCTCCTTCGCTACGGAAGAGAATGCCTTCACCGAATCCAGCAAGTCCTGGAGCCAGGTCCAGTTGCGCGCCCAGGCCCTCGGCTGCCTGACCCGCATCTCCCGCGAACTGGATCAGGACGCGGTCATCTCGGTTGCCGATGATATCGCTTCCGAAATGGCCTATGGCCTGGCCGTCAAGGAAGACGCCACGCTGTGGAACGGCGACGGCACGTCCTCCTATGGTGGCATCACCGGTGTCCGCACCAAGTTCGCGGCTGGTGTCGGCGTTCTCGCCGGCGCCATCGATGCGGCCTCTGGTCACGATACCTTCGCGGAATATGACGCGAACGATCTGATCAAGGTCATCGGCGCCCTGCCGAAATATGCAGAACCGAATGCGGTCTGGTTCGGCCATCGCACGGCCTGGGCCAATACTTTCCTGCGTCTCCTGGCGGCGGCCGGCGGAAATGCCATCGTCGATATCCAGGCCGGCGGGAAGCCTCAGCTCGGCTATCTCGGCTATGCGTTCGAGACCGATCAGACGCTCCCCAGCGCGCTGACCGACCTCTCGGACACTGCCGTTGTCCTATTCGGCGACCTCAACGCCGCCGTGACCATGGGCGAGCGCAAGGGCCTCACGATCGACGTCGACCGCAGCATCTACTTCCTGCAGCGCCAGATCGCGATCATGGGCTGGGAGCGCATCGACATCAACGTCCACGACATCGGCGACAACGTGAACGTCGGCCCGCTCGTTGCCCTGATGGCCGAATAACCAACAACCGACAGAGCCGCCAGCACGGAAATGCTGGCGGCTTTTCTCTTTAGGAGAGACTGAAATGCATTTCAGCGCCAAAGACGTCAAGCGCGTCCGGTCGATCTCACCGGTCGCGATTGGCACCACCGGCACCGGCCAGGCCGGCAAGATCGTCGATCGCCGCCCGACCGTGAACGGCACCACCATCAACTATCGCCGCGTCGCGTTCGAACTCGATTTCGGCACGATCACTGCGACCAACGCCGCATATACCCTGGTCGTTAAGGAGGGTGACGTTACCTCCGCGATGACCTCGATCGCCGACGCAGACCTTGAAGGCACCGAAGCTGCTTCGGTTCCGGCCACCGGCACCCGAACCTCGGGCTCGACCAAGAACGTGTCCTTCATCCTCGGTTACAAGGGGGCGAAGCGTTACGTCCAGGTCTCCAAGCTCAGTTCGACCGTGACGGCCACCACCCCGGTTGCCGCATCTGTCCTGCTGGCGGAGCCCGATCAGGCCCCGGTTCTCTAACGCGCGAACGCATAGGGCTAGGGCTCCGCGGCCCGAAAAGCCGGCTCCCGGCCGGCCTGCTCTATGCGCGTATTCACCGGGGTCATCTTCGGGAGATGGCATGGATTTGTCACTGCGTAGCGGCGAGCGCCAAGTCGCCGACAAGATCGAAGATATCCGTCGTGATCACGTCGCCCGGTATGAATGGGCCGCGGTGCGCCTCCGAGATCAGGACCTTGCGCATGTGTTTCGTTTCGTGGATGTAGGCTGCGGCATCGGATACGGTGCCAATATCCTGGCATCAAGGCTTGAACGCCGCGTATGGGCGCTGGACCACAGCTCTGAGTCTATCGAGTTTGGCCGGCAACATTTTCGCCATCGGATGGTTTTTTGGGAGCCGTCGGATTGGACCTGGCTCTCCGGACGCGACGATGGCGAATTCCACACGGCGACCTGCTTCGAAATGATCGAGCATGTTGCCGATCCGCTGCCAATGCTCAAGGCGGTAAGACATGCAGCTCGCCGCCTTATCGCCAGCGTCCCGAACGAAGACGTCTTGCCGTTCATCGGCTACAAGTTCCACCATCGCCATTATACGAAGGCCGAATTCGAGGCGCTGCTCAACGGCGCCGGCTGGCATGTCACAGAATGGTGGGGCCAGGCTGGACCAGAATCCGATGTCGAGCGCGACTGCAACGGTCGGACATTGATCGCGGTCTGTGAGCGGGCAAACGGCCTAGCAGATAAGGCCCGGCCGATGCTGGAAGAGATTGTATCGGAAGCCTTTGCCGATGTGGTTCCTGATCCACAAGAGGTCTTCGGAACCGCAGAGAAGCGGGCAGCAAGCCCGCAACACATCGCGATTGTCGCCTTCGGTCCGACCTCGGCCTTCTATTTGGATGCGGCGAAGAAGGAAGGCAATCGGAAGCGGTTCGCCGATTTCGTGATCGGCATCAATGCCATGGGCAGCGTGATCGATTGCGATCTGGTCTTCCACATGGACGACATCCGGATCCAGGAGCGCCGGGCAGCCGCCGAGCCCGAGGGGCATGTCGCCGGCATCGTCGAGTGGCTGCGGGAATACCGAGGCCGCGTCATCACGTCCCGGGCACATCCAGACTACCCGCACATGGAAGAATTCCCGCTTGAGGATGTTCTGAACAAGTTCGGCGGCGGCTATTTCAACGGCACCGGCGCCGCGGCACTGGCCTATGCGATCTATCTGGAGCCCAAGGAGATTTCTCTTTGGGGCTTCGATTTCACCTATCCCAACGCACACAAGAGCGAGAAGGGCCGTGCCTGTGTCGAGTATTGGCTTGGCCGGGCGCAGGAGCGCGACATCGCGATCCGGCTGCCACCGAAGACCAGCCTCATGGACTCCTATGAGGACAGCGCTTCGGACGAGGCGCACATCTACGGCTACGACACGATAAAGCTCAACATCGCTTTTAACCCAGAAACGGAACGGTTCGAGGTGACGAAAACCCCGCGACCCGAAAGCGAATGGCCGACGGCCGAGGAAGTCGAGGCCGCCTACGATCATGGAAAACACCCCGCCGACCAGGGGAGGAAGCGCGCATGAAAATCCACCTCCTGAAGCCCTGGGGGCAATATTCCAAGGGGCGTGTCTTTACGGATATGCCGGCCGGTTCCGCCCGCACCCTGATCGACCGCGGCATCGCCGAAGAGGTCAAGGGAGAAATCGAAAATGTCGCGATGACCGCGCCGGTGGATCGGTCCATGCGGCAAAAACTCAAGCTGACGCGGCGATAATGTATAGCTCACTGATCACCGTCGTAACGCCGGCCACAACGAAGAGCTTGACGACGCGTGACCGAGTGAAATCGGAGCTTGGTGTGACATCTAACTCTGATAACGCAGGAATTGATGCTCTGATCGCCGATTCCAGCCGAATCATCTCCAGTTATTGCGACCGGGTATTTGCTCAAGAAGTCGTCTCTGAGGTGTTTCGGCGCGGTTCCTGGCGGCCTGCGGAATCAATCATCCTGTCGCGGTTTCCGTGCACGTCGATTGCGTCCCTGACGGAGGACGGTGTTGCTGTCGCCGGCAGCAATTGGGAGGCTGATCCGGAGACCGGAATCATCCGGCGACTGTCAGGCGATAGCCTGTCGTGCTGGACGGCATCCAAGATCATCGTGGCCTATACAGCCGGTTATGTCTTGCCTGGCAATCCATCTCGAGATCTTCCAGAGGATATCGAGCGTGCCTGCCTCATGCTGACCAAGCTCATGTATTTCTCGCGGTCGCGCGATCCGCTGGTGAAAGAAGAGACCATCGATGGGGTCGGGTCGGCCTCCTATTACGTGCGCGGCGCCATGGACATGAGCATCATGCCGGTGGAGATCACGTCGCTGATCGAGCCATACCGAAGGATCGCTGTCTGATGAATAATCCAGGCATCTATTCGCTCACCCAGCTAAATGGCTCGAGCGACATCGCGGTCACGACGGCCGGAACCACGGTCTGCGACGTCATTGACAATCTCGACGGCATGACGGCTGTCAGCCTCCAGCTTCGGCTGGCCTATGGCACTGGTGGAACGACGGTCAGGGCCTATGTCCAGACCTCGCTGGATCAGGGAACGACTTGGATCGATATCGCCTGCGCCCTGTTCGGAACGGCAAGTGAGACCGAAGTCATCAATCTCTCCGGCCTGACGCCGAAGACGACGCAAGCTCAGCCGACCGATGGCGCGCTGCCGGACGATACCAGTCTGGATGGTGTCCTAGGTGACCGCCTCCGCGTGAAAGCCGTCAGCACTGGGACCTACGCCAACACCGTTCTAAGCGCCCGAGCCTCGGTGCGATGAGCCCTGAGACCGCGATATCAATGCTGGATGGCCAGCTGCGCCAGCATGGCGAGGATGTGATCCTGCGGCGGCCGGCCGGTACCCAGCAGATACCGCTCGAGGTTGCCTGCCGTGCCATGGTGTCGGGCTATCAGCCGGCCGAGCTGCTCGGCGGCATTGTCCAGGGCGACACAAAGGTCATCCTCTCCCCCACGGAAATGGTGGGCAGGCAATGGCCCTGGCCGCCGCGCCGGAACGACAAATGCATCATCGGCGGTGCCGTGAAGAATATCGAGGCTGTCGACGCCGTGTCGATGAATAACCGACTGGTGCGGATCAATCTGCAGGTCCGCGGCTGATGGCTCGCAACACCGCCTTTGCCCGCCAGGTCCAGCTGTTCACCGACCAGGTCGGCGAGGCGCGCCGGCAGGCGCTGATCCAGCTGGCAGAAGAGAGTTTTGCCACGGCCGACAGGCAGAACACCGAGGTGCTGGGCCGACCGGCGGAATATGACACCGTCGTCGACGGCAAAGCTGGGGTTTCCCCAGATCGTGTGAAAGAGGGTGGCACGATCGTCTATCTGTTCAAGGTGGGATCAGCATCTCTTCAAGCGGCTGTGGATGACGCGTTCCGGATCTTGATGGAGCTTTCACCGGTTCTCACCGGACGGTATCAGCATTCGTTCCGCCTCTTCGTGAACGGTACCGAGCGAGATGCCAGCAAAGAAGCCGGTCCAATCGAGCTTACGGATGCAGACGAAGTCGAGATCGTGAATATGGTCCCGTATTCTCGCCGGGTCGAGCGCGGCTGGTCGAATCAGGCACCAAATGGCGTGGTAGAGATCGCGACGACAGCCCTGCGGGCCCAATACGGCAATATCCTGCAGATCCTATTCACCTATCGCGGGTTCATCGGTGCTGATTCTGGCGACGGCCAATTGATCGACCCAATGAACGATCCGACGCGCCGCCGCTCTGTTGCGGTCCGAGGCGGGAAGGGGCGGTTTGTCGGCAGCGTCGCCGCACACGGCGCCGCGAAGGCCTATAACCGGTCAGCTCAGCGCTGGCCGACGATGACCATCAAGGTTCGATAATGGCAAGTGCAGCGCCGGCGGCAGTGATCGAGGCAAGGCTTCGGGCGCAGTTCACTGCTGCGCCGATCCGAACCGCGAACGATCCGGCCGCTGATCCGGATGCCAACGACGGCCCGTTTGTCGTCCTCGAGTTCCCGGGCGGCACGGCTGCGCAGATCACGATCGGCTCGCCGGGGAGCAATCTGTTCCGAGATCTTGCGGTCTTCATGATTCATGTCTTTGTCCCGTCCCAGACGGGCGAGCAGGCTGCGCGCGACATGGCTGCGACGATCGCCGCGATTTTCCGCGGCAAGAGCTTCAGCGGTGTCGACTGTTGGGCGCCGTATCCACCCCAGGAAGACACGGGGCCGAACGGAAACTGGTTTGGCGTCAGTTTCGCAACGCCCTACAAATATGACCTTTTAGCCTAACCGGCCCTTAGGCAAGGCCCGCCGCGTCGGACGACGCCGCATCCCACAGATGGAGCCTTCAGATGGGTGACACCAATCGTACCCAGCTGGGTATCGTTGCAGAATCCGCGTTCGGCACGATCCCGGCCAATCCAGCCTTCGAGACCCTGCGGGTCACCAGCAGCGGCCTGAAGTTCACGCCGAAGACCGTCACGTCGGATGAGATCCGCGCCGACGGGCAGGTGACGGACCTGATCCTGGTTGGTGAGGAAGCCGGCGGCCCGGTGGGGCAGGAACTCAGCTACGGCGCCTGCGATACGCTGCTGCAGGGCGCGATGCGCTCGGCCTGGGTCGCCAAGCCGAAAATCCTGAACGTCACCGCGGATTCCAATATCACCGACGCCGGCACGACCGCGAATACCTACGCAGTGACCTCTGGTGGCGCTGCATTCAAGGCCAATATGCTGTGCCGTGCAACAGGGTTCACCAACTCGGCCAACAATCAGATCTTCCCCGTCGCCAGCTCGACTGGAACGACCGTGGTCGGTACGACCCTGGGACTGACCGCGGAGACGGCGCCGCCGGCTGGCGCGCAGTTGCAGGTGATCGGCTTCCAGGGCGCCTCCGGTGACCTGACGCTGACCGCCGCAACGAAAACCCTCGCCTCGACCTCGCTCGATTTCACCACGCTCGGACTTGTTGCCGGGGAATGGGTCAAGATCGGTGGCTCAGCGGCCGGCAACAAGTTTGCGACCGCGGCGAATAACGACTGGTACCGCATCGCCAGCATCGCCGCCCATGCCATCGTGTTCGATGTCGTTCCGGCCGGGCTCACCGATGACACCGGTACCGGCAAGACGATTCGCGTCTTCACCGGTGACTATATCCGCAACGGCACGACGGAATATTCCTATACGATCGAGCGCCAGTACCAGGACCTCGCATCGCCGGCTTACGAGTATTTCCGCGGGCAGGAAATCGACGAGATGGTCTTCACCTTTGATGCGGAGAAGATCGTCACCGTCGAAACGACGTTCCTTGGCAAGGATGCGCAGATCGGCACGACGCGACAATCGGGCGCCACGGATATCGCGGCTCCGACCAATGCCGTCATCAACACCTCGGCGAATGTCGGCCAGATCACCCTGGGCGGTGTCGCCGTCGCCGGCCCGAGCTATGTCAAAACGGCATCGCTCAGCATCAAGCGCAACCTGCGCCAGCGGACGGCGGTAGGGATCCTTGGTGCTGCCAGCATCGGTTCCGGTGAGGTAGACGTCACCGGTGACTGGAATGTCTATTTCGGCGACACGTCGATCTATTCAGCAATCCTCGCCAATACCGCATCTGCCATGGCCATCCGCGTCGCACGGTCAGATGCGAATGGACAGACAATCCTGTTCGATGTGCCGCGGACGAAATATTCCGACGGTTCGCCCTCTGTCTCCGGCAAAAACCAGGATGTCATGCTCCCGGCGAAGTACCAGGGCCTGATGCATCCGACGCTGGGCTATACAGCCCAGGTCAGCCGCTATCCGTATGTCGAATAAGGTTTCCCATGAAAGCGAACAATCTCAGGGTCGATTCTGCCGCGATCGAGGCGGGTGAGTGGGTCAAAAACATCCCCGGCTGTGAAGATCTGGAAATCCAGGCCCGCGGCTTCAACTGCTCGGCGTTCCAGGATCTGCAAGCAAAGAAGCTTGCCGCTCTGTCGGTTGCCGAGAAGAAGGATAAGGGAACGGCGGAGCGCATCTTCAACGAATGCGTCGCCGAGGTCTGCCTCATGGACCTCCGCAATTATACCGCCGCCGACGGGACTGATATCCCTGTCGACCAGGCCCGCGCAATGGCGCTGGAGCCGGACCGCGTCCCGTTCCTGAACGCGATCAAGTGGGCGGCCGGCCATGTCTCGCGCATTCGCGCCGAAGATGAGGCGGACGCGGAAAAAAACTGACCAGCTGCCTGACCGAATATCTATCGGCCGGGCAGCATGACGACTGGATCATCCGGGCCGCAAAGGAACGAGGTGATCCGATACCAGAAGCCCTGCTTTCCCGCACAGAGCTCCGGCTCGATCTCCGGCCGGTCTGGGATGCATTTCACATCCTGAATGCGTGCCGGGACTTCGATGCGGCGATCGGGGCTTTGAAGCCTCTGCGCCTCACGGATATAGACGTCGCGGCCGATCGCTTCGGATTCCACGATTTTCGCTATTTCTTCCGCCTGATCAGCGCCGCTGACCGGGCCTATCTCGAGCATGTCAATAAGAGGTCTCCGTAATGGTCGCGGCTTCAAATCTGCAAGTGGTGTCGGAGGTGGTCGTCAAAGACACTGCTTCCGCAGTTGCGGATCGTATTTCCGCCGCCATGGACAAGCTGGCTAATTCAGAGGCTGATGTCCAGGATCAGGCCGTCAAATCCACCCGTTCGCTTGAACAAGCAGCTCGCACTATGGAGCGCTACCGGGCCGCGTCTGACCCGGCCTATGCCGCCTCACAGCGGCTGGCAAATATCGAGAAGGAGCTTACCAGGGCATCGGAGATCCTGGGTGATAAGACCGGCGAGGCCGCCGCGACTATGGAGCGGCTCAGGGCGCAAGCCAATCTGAGCGGAAACGCGTTTGCCCAGGTCAGTTCTGCCGGCCGCACATCTTTCGGCAATCTCGGCAACGCCATCCAACAGGCCGGGTTTCAGATCGGCGATTTCGCGGTACAGGTCTCCTCCGGCAGCGGCGTCCTAAGGCCACTCATTCAGCAGGGCACCCAGCTTATCAGCATGTTCGGTCCCTGGGGCGCGGTGGTTGGCGCCGCTGGCGCCGTGGTCGGCGCCCTGGCGACCTCGCTGCTGGACACAAAGGACGCGGCAAAGGATGCATCCAAGGCAGTCGATACTTACGCGGAATCGCTGCGCCAAGCCGACGAGATCGCAAAGAAGCTGCGGGATGATAACCAGCCGACAATTGACGCCCTGCAGGCCGAGCGACGCTACCGCCTGGGTGTGGCCGACGCGGCAATTGCCGAGGCCCAGGCAAAGATCAATGCCGCCAAGGCCACGCTGCAGCAGGCGATCGACAATAACAACCCGGCCTTTGCCGGCTTCACCGGCACGGACACCAGCCTCCAATTCACCCAGGAGGCCGCACAGAAGCGCCTGGATCAGATAGCCGAGATCGAGAAGCAGGTCATCGCGAAACAGCGCGAGATCGCCGCCGAGCTCCGATTTGGTGGTGATAATCTCGACCCGTTCGCCAAGCAGGGCCAGGACTTCAGCTCTGACTATTACCGCCCACCGGCTCCGTCGAACGATAATACCCACCGAAGGGCGGCGGAAACTAAGGACATTTCGCTGCAATCCTCGGCCTTGTCCGACCTAGTCGACAAGATGCAGGAGGAAAACGATCTCCTGCGGTCCACCGGCGCGCAACGCGAAGCCCTGACCAAGCAGCGGGAAATCGAAACAGCGATCTCGCAGGCCCAGGCAGCGGCGGAAAAGGACTATCAGGCCGGCCTGCGCGATACCGAGATCCTGACCACCCAGGAGCTGCAGCATGTCAAGGATTTGGCCGCTGCCCATTACGACGTGGCCGCGGCGCAGGCTAAATCCACCGAAGCCGCCAAGGCGCAGGCGAAGGTGGAAGCCGATCTGGCCCGGCAGAATGAGCAAGCGGCGCATGAACTGACTAGCTTCCTCGACCAGGGTATCGATCGCATTGGCTCCGCCGTCACGCAGTTCACGGTCCAGACTGGCAATGCCTTCGATAATATGAAGGGAATCGCCCTCGGCGTCCTATCCGAGATCGAACAGGAGCTGATCAAGCTTTCCATCATCAATCCGCTGAAAAATGCGCTTGAGGGTGGCAATGCACCGACGCTGAGCAGTGTCGGCGGCGGCATCCTGGATTGGCTATTTGGTGGCAGTCCGGCTGGGACCTTGTCTGGCGGCGGCCCGCGCGGCTTTGCCACTGGCGGCAGCGTATCTGGTGGCGTTCCCATTCTGGTCGGCGAGCAAGGGCCAGAGATCTGGACGCCGTCGGCGAACGGAACGATCATCCCCAATAATCGCCTTATGGCTGCTAACTCAAATGCCGCTCCGATCATCAACATCATCGATCAGCGGCAGAGCGGCGCGGACATCCAGACCCAGCAGTCCACCGGCCCTAATGGCCAGAAGCAGATCGACATCCTGGTTCGGGATAGCGTCAACCGGCAGTTGGGCGCGGGCGCGTTCGACAAGGCGCTGAAAGCCAATTTCGGCAGCAACCGCGTGGCCTCGGTCCGACGGTAATGCCGACCAGGTTCTACTTCCAGGATGCCCTTGTTACGGCGACAGGGGCATATCCTGGTGGCACGCAAAGCGGCGTAACCGCAGATGTGACCGATGCTGGCGCCGCGACGATGCGGCGTATGCTGACGAGCCACGACAGCAGCGTGAAGCAGGTCAGCATCGCGACGGCGGCGACGGCGAGCCAGCAGAGCGCATATCTGCGGACCTTCGTCTCCGATCCGCTCGCAGCGCAGACGATCCGCAATTTCAATTACGGCGTGACGGAATACTTTGGCGATGCCAATAGCGAAGACGCGCTGGCAGCGAACTTCTGGGCGTCCTGTATCGCGGCTTATGTCTGGCGCCCGTCGGCCGGATCTCTTGTTGGCTGGCTCTCGACGCCGACGGCCAGCCTCTTCAATACCAGGCCAACCGGCGGCGAGCCGCAGAGTACCGCCGGTACCTATGAGATGCTGTCGAACACCAAACCTGCTGCCGGTTCCGTCACATGTCAAACCGGTGACGTCATCATTGTCGAGGTTTGGGCGCAGTTCACCCAGGACGACGCGGCCAGTCATAATGGGTTCTTCTTCTACGGCGGATCGACAGATCCGACGTTCAACCACCAGACTACCTCATCAGCAGCATCCTATATCGAGTTTCCAGACACCTTGCTGCTGAACCCGGACACGCTCTTCGCCCAATCCTGCATGTGAGATGAAATGCTGAGCAAGCGCAGCCAGGAAGGCTATCTGCTGATCGATAACCGCTGCAATGAGGGCATGCCGGATGAGCTGTTGCGCCAGTTCGGCATCGATATGCCGGGCGGGAGAGGCAAGTTCGAATCAGCGACGGTCACCTGCAAGCATTGCGGCAAGGTGCAGGTGCTGAACCCGACCCGCTCGCGCGAGCGGGGGTATTGCGGAAAATGCGATCATTATATCTGCGACGAATGGGCCTGCCACCAGAGCTGCCGGCCCTTGGCGCGGTATGTCGATGCGATTCAGGAGCGGTTCAGCCGCCCGGCCGGACAGGTGTCTGCCGCGCTCGATGTTCTTCGAAATTCCATCTGCGGCTTCTAGGCCGTCAATCAAAGGAGCCTTCCCATGGCAAAATGGTCTGCCGTCAAGATGAACTGGACGCCGGTCGCGGTGGCCGACACGACGAACTTCACCGATTCCGGCTATGTCGCGCTGCAGGGTGGATCATCCACCCAGAAGCTGACCCTGCTCGAGGTCTTCCTCGAGGGCATGGCCTCAGCCTCATCGCCGATGCAGGGCGTGCTGGCGCGTGACTCCACGGTCGGGGCCACGTCGCTGACCGGCGTCAGTAATTCGCCGCTTGATCCCGCCACGGCCGCCCTGGCCGCGCCGCCAGTGCCGTTCAGCCAATCGACGACGAAGCCGCAGCGCTCGACCAGCTATCTGCTGCCGCTGGCCTTCAACGCCTTCGGTGGAATCCTTCGCTGGATTGCCGCCCCGGGTGAGGAAATCATGACCGTCGGCAACACGGCATCGAATGGCGAAATCTCCGTTTCCTCCACCAGCAACGGCACGCCGGGCCTGATCTGCTCGACCCTGATCTACGAGCCGGCCTGATCTCTCATGGCGACACTGTTCCGCGGTGCCTTATCCTTTAGGACTTGGCGCCGGGACCCGAGGGGCGTGGCGCTGCGGGCGCAGATGGAGGTCGGGCGTCCCAACCAGACGCTCTTCCTGCTCTCACAAGACGCGCCAATGGGGAGCCCGGGCAAGCCGCGGAACTATGACTGGCCGGTTCCGAAAGGCCGGCGCAACCCGGCGCATCTGCGGGCCTTCAGCCAGACGACACCACTTCTGCTGCTTGGCAAATCGACCATCTATGGCGCGCCAGGCCAGGCGCCTGTTTATGACTGGCCGGTTCCAAGGGGCCGCCGGCCGACCAATCGCGGGTTCGTGTCCAATAACATCGTGCCGCTGTTCATCCCGCCGGCACCTTCCGCTGCCTTGACATGGCCTGCTAGCCTTCCGCAGCAGCTTGACCAGGACGGCTACCAGGAGACGGAAGGGAAGGGTGTCGTCCGATCGCAGATCGAGGGCCAGCACACCCAGGCCCGGCCGCGCTCGACTGCGGTACCAGGACCACTCAATGGAAACCTTACCATGACCGGCGCCCAGGTGTCGGTGCTGGACAGCTTCTATTGCAATGACTGCGCCTTGGGATCACGCCGGTTCCAGTGGATCGACCAGACCACCGGAATGACCGCCATGTTCCGCTTCACCGCATCTCCCGAATTCACCACGGTCGGGCCCGACCTCTACGTCGCGGCCCTGAAACTCGAGGTCATGCCGTAATGCCCGTCAGCCAGCGGTTCCGGGAGGCCCTGAACGCTTCCGAGACCGATGAGGCCGTCCTGGTCTGCCTCGATATCAGCCATCCCGATCTCGATGACGTTCTGCACTTCGTCAACAATACCGAGAACATCGTCCGGAATGGGCGCACCTATTACCGGTTCCCGTTCTCGATCGACCTGCCGAACGATGACCCGGGCATCTCGACCACGGCGACGCTGACGATCAGCAACGTCATGCCGACCGATGACGGGGAGATCGACCAGGAAACGGTGCTCGCCTGGCGCAAGAACATCGCCGATCTCCGGCAGATCAGCGGCATCATCACGGTCAGCATATCGGTGATCCTTGGCTCGACCCCGGATGTCACGGAAGCTGAATTTCCCAGCCTGACGCTGGATAGCATCACCGCCGATGCGATGACGATCACCGGACAGCTGTCGATGGATTCGATCTTCGGGGAACCGTACTGCGGCGACAGTATGACGCCGGGTACAACGCCAGGCATCTTCTAATGACCATCGCACCGGATTGGGCCGCGCAATATTGTGGCATTCCCTTTACTGAGCTGGGCCTCGACCGGACGGGCTGTAACTGCTGGGGCTTGGCGCGGATGATCTATCGCGACCGCGCCGGCATCGACTTGCCGAGCTATGTCGGCGGATATCACGGGGCCTCGAGCGCTGACGCGGAAGATATCCAGGCGCTGGTGACCAGCGGGCTCCGCACTGACCGGTGGCATGAGGTTGATTGGCGCGCTGCGGATGGCTCCGTGAAGTGGGGCCAGATCAAGGATCTTGACGGCGTCCTGCTGCGCATCTCGGGCCATCCCATGCACATGGGCGTGATGATCGCGCCGCGCCTCATGATGCACACCATGTTCAACGAATATTCCCATCCGGAACAGATCGATGGCCTCCGCTGGCGGCATCGCATCTTCGGCTTCTATCGTCACGAAAAGCTCTGCTGAATGATCCAACAATCAGTGCCTTCAACCCGCCAGGAACTGCTGAGCGGGGCCCGCGTCGTCGCGCGCCCGAGCCCGCTTTCCGACCGGGTGATCGATATCCAGGTCGCCGCCGGATCGACCGTGGCGGAGATCTTCTTCGAAGCCGGCATGAATCCGAAATTCATCCGGCATATGCAGTGCTGGCTGGTGACGGCTGATCCGAAGAAGAATCCGGTCCTCATACCGCTCGATCGGTGGGAGTTCGTCCGGCCAAAGCCTGGCATCACAGTGACGTTCCGCATGGCTCCGCATGGCGGGGCCGGCGGCCAGAAAGGCACGCTCGGTATTATACTACGCGCCGTTGTCGTCGTCATCGCGGCAATTGCGACATGGTATGTCGGTGGTGTAGGGGGCCTCGCGGCGTCGGCTGGATTTTCAGCAAGTGCCGCAGCCGCGGCCGGTGCAGCCGCTGGCGCCGTAGTCAGCATTGCCGGTAATCTTGCGATCAGCGCCCTTGTTCCTCCGAGTTTGCCGTCTACTGGAAATAGCGGCAAAGCAAGCAGCCCGACTTATTCGATCAGCGGCACCCGTAACGCAGCAAACCCTTATGGCCCGATCCCGCGCGTCTTTGGCCGCTGGCGCTACACGCCGCCCAACGGCGCCAATCCCTATACCGAAATCGACGGCAACGACCAGTATGTCCGCTGCCTCTTCATGCTGGGATACGGCCCGCTTGATATCACGGATCTGAAGCTGGGCGACACGCCGCTCAGCAACTACCAGAATGTCGAAACCGTCATTCATTACGGCTATAGCGATGATGCGCCGTTGTCGCTCTACAGCAATTCGCCGCGTGAGCAGCCGATCAGCATCGATGTTACCCATGCCGCGGGTTGGGTGCTGCAGACCACGGACCTCGACACCGACGAGATCAGCCTGGACCTGACCTTCGACCGCGGTCTGTTCCATACCAACAAGAAGGGCAATCGCCACGCCTCGAATGCCGTCTTCCAGTTCCAGTATAGCGTCGCCAGTGCGAATGCCTGGGTCGATCTCGGGCAGCAGACCTATATCGACAACTCGACCTCACCGGTGCGCCGATCGTTCCGGTTCAAGCCGCCGGCGCGGGGACAATATGACGTCCGCGTCATGCGGATCAGTGAGGATGACGGCGATAACGAATCGACCCATGCAGTCTGGACCGCGATCCGGTCAATCCAATATGGAGATCCGGTCACGATCCGCGGCGTCGCCATGGTCGAACTGCGGATCAAGGGAACTGACCAGCTCAATGGCGTGGTCGACAATTTCAACTGCCTCTGCACCTCGGTCCTGCCGGTCTGGGACGGCAATACCTGGACGCCGAAGCCGACACGGAACCCGGCCTGGTGCTATCTCGAGGTGTTGCGCGGCCGCGGCAACAAGCGCGCCGTCACGGATGATCGGATCTATCTGCCGGACTTCCTCGACTGGTCCATTGCCTGCGAGAAGCTCGCGAGTGACGGTACAGCGGTCTATTGCTGTGATGGCGTCATCGATTACCAATCCACGGTTGGCCAGGCGCTGCAGGATATCGCCGCGGCGGGCCGGGCCACGCCGGGATGGCGCGACGGCAAATTCTCGATCGTCCGGGATGTTCCCCAGACCGTGCCGATGCAGCACTTCACGCCGCGCAACAGCCGGGGTGGGCAATGGACCAAGACCTTCGCCGAGCAGCCCCACGCCATCAAGATCCAGTTCTGGAACGAGGAGAAGGGCTACCAGCAGGACGAGCTCTATGTCTATGCCGATGGTTATGACAAGACGAATGCCAGCAAATTCGAGACGCTGACACTCTCGTTTCTTGCCCGAAAGAACCAAATCTGGCGCGATGCGCGGTATTTCATGGCCGTGGCCAAGCTCCGGCCGGTCCAATATACCCGCTCGGTCGACCCGGAATACCTGGCCTGCCGGCGCGGCGACATGGTCGTCGTTGCTGATGACGTCATGCTGGTCGGACTTGGCTCGGGCCGGATCCAATCCGTGACGGTGGACGGGCAGGGCCGCGGGACGGCGCTGACCCTCGACGAGACCTTCATCATGGAGGCTGGCAAGACCTACGCGCTGCGGATCCGCCGGGGAACGGGCGATCACCAACTCATTTCGATCCAGACGGAACCGGGACAGACCTCGATCCTGACGCCCATACTGCCGATCGCCGCGGCAAATCTTCCGTCGCCGGATGATCTGGCGAGCTTCGGTGAAACCGGTCTGGAAACCGCCCAGATGCTGGTCTACAGCGTCGCTCCTGACAGCGATCTTGGCGCCACGCTGACCTTGATCGATGCCTCGCCGGCCGTGCATGACGCCGACCAGGGGCCGATCCCGGCTTTCGATGCCGGCATCACCACGGCTATCCCGATCGCCGCCCGCCGGCCGCCACAGCCGCGCATTCTGTCGGTCCAGTCGGATGAGAATGTCACGACAATCGCCCAGGACGGCTCGCTGCAGCTCCGGATTCGGGTGACCCTGCTGCCCCTGACCGGTGGAGATGTCCCGGCGACCTTGCTGGAGGCCAAATACCGGCCAACGGATGGCGCCGGCGACTATACCTTCATCCCACGGGTCGCCGCGTCATCGCCTAGTATCGATATCACACCGGTCCAGGATGGATTGGCCTATGATGTGCTGATCCGTAGCATCGCCGCCAATGGCGCGACCTCCGAATGGACCTCGGAACTGAATTATACGGTCATCGGCACCGACACGCCTCCGCCGGACCCGACTGTTCTCCGCATCAATGGCTCAAAGGCGAACTGGCTCTATCCAGATCCGCCGATCGATCTTGCTGGGTTTGAGGTACGGGCGCGTCCTGGCACGACACGGCGCTGGGACGACGCCCAACTGCTGCAGAATGGCTTCGTCACGATCTGCGAGGCGGACATCAGCAATCTGGGCTCAGGCCCGTGGGTTGTCATGGTCAAGGCCAAGGATCGGGCCGGCCATTATTCCGATGGTTTCGCCGATGCGACGATCAATCTCGGCGATGTCCTGGTCGATAACCTGGTCTTCTCGGTCGATCTGGCCGCTCAGGGTTTCCCCGGCGTTATTGAAAACGGGCATCTGATCGGCGGGTCACTGCTCGCCAACGACAATGCCGGCGCCGCTTGGTCGGCGAACGACAACGCACCGTTCTGGTCGGCGAACGACAATGACCCGGCCTGGCGCAACGGCTATCAGGCCATGAGCTATACGGCGACGATCCTGCCCGGGTCGGAAGACGTGCCATCCACCATGAAGATCTCGTCTTCGATCTCGGGCGGGTCCTGGCAGGTGCTTTACCGCACCAATGGGGATGCCGCGGCCTGGTCGACCGATGACAGCGCGCCCTATTGGACATCTGACACCGATCCGGCCTGGGCTGATCTAAGCGAGTTCACGCCCTTCCCGGCATCACTCGATGCAACTCGGCAGCAATACCAGATCAAGGTCACCACCAGTGCCGGAATCGAGATCGGCCGGATTTACGCGCTCGAGGTGCTGTTCGACGTGCCGGACGAGAGCGAGATCGTGCGCAACATCGCCGTCGGAATCGATGGTGCAATCATTCCGATCACCAAATCCTACCGCTCGATCAAGCTGATCCGCTACGGCCTCGACGATGATGGCGGATCAGCGGTGAACGCCAGGACGCTCGATTACAGCGCCACGGCGCCCCGCGTCGGCTGCTTCAACGGATCCGCCCAGCCCACCACAGGTCTTATCGATTACGCCGAGATCCTCGGCATCAAGAGGTCAGCATGACAATGACAACACCTCCGGCCGCTGGCGTTATCTCCGGCGCCAGCAATCAGGGCATTCTGAAGCAGGCACTGGAAGATACCCTGCAGGCCGAGAAAGAGCTTCCTGGCGGTGCCGCAAAATCCACGGTCACGATCGCAGCCGGTACGCTGGTCGTTTCCCAGGCCGCCCATGACGTCGATACGGAGGCCGCGGCATCGACGGACGACCTCACGGCGATCTCGGTAACTGGCATCCCGAGCGGCCGCATCGTGACGCTATCATGTGCCAATGCCGGCCGCGCCACCATTGTTCGGAGTGGCATCGCTGGCTCAGGCCGTATCATTCTCGCCGACGGCCAGGATTACGCCCTCGACAACACCTCCAAGAAGCTGACCTTGCGGCTCGACGGAGCCGATTGGGTCGAGATTGGCCGGGCCAATGTGGCCGATAATCCAGATCTTGCGCTGCTATCCCTCGGGAACTTTGCGCCCTCCCAGCAGATCCTGCCGAACATGACGGTAGCGATCGCCGCTGGGTCTATTCTCAGCGGCACCGCCCTGACGAAGGTGGCGGCACAGAATACGACGACCATCACGGCCCCTGTGACCAACCCTCGCTGGGACATCGTTTACATCGACCAGACCACTGGCGTAGTTGGCGTCGCCACTGGTACAGAGTCTGCATCGCCATCAGATCCAGCCGTCCCGAGCGGGAAGATACCAGTGGCACGCGTTCGCCTGACAGCTGCCGCAGTGACGATTCCAAGCTCGATTATCGATGATATTCGCCAGATCGGCGCCTCATCCTCGAGCGGCGTGTCGATCATCAGTTCTGTGCGAAATCTGAAGATGAGCCAGACGTCGGCCAGTGCATCATTCACCATCACCGCCGATGAAATAATTGTCGAAACAGCCCTTGGCGGCACTGTCTATCGCCTGGCCAGTTTCAATAAAACCGTCAACCTTGCGGCGACTGGTGCAGGCGGCATGGATACCGGCTCGGCGCCGGCCAGCGGGTTCATATCCGTCTATGCCGCCGTGAAGGCGGATGGCACAACGACGGCATTCGCATGCAGCACGGCAACAAGCTCAGGATCGGTATATAGCGGTGCGAATCTCCCCTCCGGCTATATCGCGACGGCGCTTATCGCCGTTTTGCCAACGAATGGCAGTAGTCAGGTTCCGATCTCCTATCTGCGGGACCGGACGTTCTGGCATGGCACCCGGGTATTGCTGGTGAGCGGAAACTCAGGGTTGCCGACGACATTCACCAGTCTGTCAGTGAGTTCGGCTATTCCATCAAATGCCGTTTCCATGCACGGCATATTGGGTAATCCAGCGGGGGCGACGACCAACCCATTTTGTGCGCTCGCTGCCGATGCCACGGGGACGGGCGAGGTACAGGCCAGCAATAATGCATCAACCGCAACTGGCGTTACGTTCGACAATTTTGCAGCGGCGATGCCGTTCTTCGGGCTGCCGATCATCACTGCGCAGACGATCTATTACAAAGCTCTCGGCGCAACAGTGGCTATACGAGCCGAGTGCAGCGGCTACACATTCTGAGGTACGGTATGACAACGCATGTCCTGATTGATGCGAGTGGAAACGTGGTGGCTGAGTTCGGCTCTCCTCAGCCAGATGAGACGCCGAATTATGCGGTTCTGCAGGATGATGATCCGAAAGTCGCTGCATATCGAAACCCACCACCGACAGAAGCAGATTATGTTGCCGCTGTTCAGGCCATGCTGGACACCAAGGCGCGGGAGCGCAATTACGACAATATCATGTCAGCCTGCACATACGCGGCCAGCACGATTGCCAAATTCAAAGCCGAGGGCGATGCCTGTCTAGCGTGGCGCGACGCGGTCTGGGCACAGTGCTATACCGATCTGGCTGCCGTGCAGGCCGGCACCATGGCGCAACCGACGGTCGGGGATTTCGTCGCCAGCCTGCCGCATTTGACCTGGCCATCCTGATATGTCCTTCGCCATCTGGCCGCCCGCACTGGCTGGCGTTCCTGTGTCATGGCGCAATTACCGCGAAGTACTACCGGATGCGGTGAAGCGGACGCAGAACGACACGGGCCCGGACAAGGTCCGTAGGCGCACAACGGCCGGTCTGCGGAACCTCTATGTCAGTGTCACGCTAAGCGATACTGAACTACCCCTGTTCAAGGACTTCTTCCGGAACACGACCCTGCGCGGGGCGCTGATGTTCGACTGGATACATCCGCGGACCGGTGCGCCTACCTCAATGCGGTTCGTCGCGGAGCCGCAATATAGCGTGATTGGCGCGACGACATATCGCGCAAGCTTTCAAGTCGAGATCACTGATCCGGCACCCACAGCTTAATCTCTATTGTCAGGAGTACAGGGGCATGGACTGGCTGCAGTTCCTTGAAATCATCGCCGTACCGGCGTTTATCGGCTTGGCGGCCCTGTTCTTCTGGGGATATCGCGATCTCCGCGTCTATATCCGCGCGGTCGAAACAGAGACCGACAAGAAGCAGGCCTCGACGACCGCAAAATATGACGCGACGATCACAGCGGTGCGGCAAGAGATCCAGTCCATGACCATCTCGATCATGAAGCAGTATGTCCCGAAGGAGGACGTGTTGCGGCTGGAAAACCGCCTGATGGATGCCATCAGCAAGATCGACGAGAAGCTCGAGCGCATCATTTCCAAATAGGAGATCGCCATGAAGATGCTTGCCGGGGCCGCTTTCGCGGTCCTTTTGCTTTTCGGCATTAACGGCCATGCGAGCGCGGGGGATGCCTGCCTCTCCGCGCCGGATAAGATCGGTTTGGTCACAGCAAAGTCAGATGGCTGGGTTACCGATATCCTGGAGAACCAGACAGGCGCGCTGGCGCAGCAATCACTAGCCTTCATCAATTCGATCCCCGAACCCAGCAACGACACGGCCGATAGCCTGGTCTTCTTCCGGGGCACGAATGCAGCCACGAAGGAAGTCGATAATCGCGTCCTGCTCCTGACCGGCGGCTGCGTCACGGCGATGTACCGGCTGACTCCGGCCGAGGTCGCCAAGCTGCTCGGCGAAGGCGTGTGATAGAGCATGGGTATCAGCGTCAGATATATCCTCGATCCGAACCTTGAGCGGTTCGCCACTTCCCGGCAATGGGAAGTGCTGAAGGCGCTCGAAGAGCACGGCTCAGAGCTGAAGGCGGCCAAAGCACTCGGGTGTGTGAAGAATATCATCGGCCAGACGAAAAAGGCCGTGCTGAAAAAGGCGGCCCAGAATGGATATGCCCCGGATCATGACCTGATCCATATCGTTCCAGATGGTTTGAAGCTTGGTGGAACATCGATCCGCTACGGCCCGAATGGGGAAATCCAGCAATACTGGAACAAGACCAAGGCCGCCGGCCGCGACCCGGAAGAGACAATCCGACTCCCCGACCCCAAGACCATCGTCAAGGTATCTACCAATTTCGACAACCAAGGCCTCGTTGCCCAGCAATGGGTGACCGAGAAGCCATCCGATGTGCAGCGGGAAAAGCTCTGGCGGGAGTTCGCCGCAGAGCTGTCGGCCGATCTGCCGAGGGTCAAATCGCTGCCGGCGCCGAAGCGCGCCGCTGAACATCTCATGGCCTGTTACCCGGTCGGCGACCATCATCTGGGCATGTTGTCATGGGACCAGGAGACTGGCCAGAACTACGACCTGACCATTGCCGAGCAATCCCTCGTTTCTGCGACCGACCATCTGGTCCGTGCTGTCCCGGCGTGTGAGCGCGCCGTTATCGCCTTCCTCGGCGATTATCTGCATTACGATTCCTTTGAGACAGTAACGCCGACCAGCAGAAACATGCTGGATGCCGACGGGCGGTTTCCCAAGATGGTGCGCGCCGGCATCCGCGCGATGCGCTATCTGATCGAAACGGCCGCAAGGTATCACCAGTCGGTTCACGTCAAGGTCGAGATCGGCAATCATGATCTATCGTCGTCCGTATTCCTGATGGAATGCCTGGCGAACATCTATGAGAAAGAGCCGCGCATCACGATCGACACGTCGCCGATGCATTACCACTATTTCGATTTCGGCAAGAACCTGGTGATGACGCACCACGGTCACGGGGCCAAGATGCAGGATCTTCCCCTGATCATGGCGCATGACCGGCCGGCAGAGTGGGGACGTACCGAGTTCCGCTATATCTGGACTGGCCATGTTCACCACGATTCGGTGAAGGACATTCAGCGCTGCCGTGTTGAGAGCTTCCGCATCCTCGCGCCAGCCGACGCATGGGCGTCTCAGAAGGGGTACAGATCAATGCAGGACATGAAAGCCATTGTCCTGCACAAGGATCATGGAGAGGTGGCGCGCCATATCGTCAACCCAGGCATGTTCTGATGACCGTCATCGCCTATCGAGATGGCATCATGGCGGCAGACAGCCTGATGCAGCTTGGCTCGACAAAAGCGCGGTGCCGGAAGATCGCGAAACACCGGGGCCATCTGATCGGCTTGTCCGGCAACGTCTGCCCGCCGCTTGATACATTCATTGAACTGTTCTTCTCGGAAGACGAAGACGACCGTCGGTTTCTATCGACGTTCGATTTCGACGCTCTGATCGTGACGCCGGCCGGAGAAATCCAGGTCTGGGAGCAGCGGCTATGTTTCGAGACGCCACCAGTGCCGTTCTGGGCAATCGGCAGCGGCCAGGACTGTGCCATGGGAGCGATGGAGATGGGCGCCACAGCGAAGCAAGCGGCGGCAGCTGCAATCAAGTGGGTCCCGAATATCGGCGGGCCAGTGACGACAAGGAGCCTCAAGTGAGCGAAGGCAGAAAAGACGATGGCGGCAAGGATCCGTGGCATCTAGCCCCCTTTGATGCTTTCCGGGCCATCATCAAGGTACTGGCATTTGGCGCACAGAAGTATGCCCCCAGGAACTGGGAAAACGGCATGGCATGGAGCCGATGCTTCGCGGCTCTGATGCGGCACCTCACCTCATGGTGGGAGGGTGAGCCCTGTGACCCAGAGACGGGATTTTCTCACCTATGGCATGCCGGCTGCTGCATCTGCTTCCTGATCTCATTTGAACTTCGTGCCATCGGCACCGATGACCGGCCAACGCGCCTAAAACCCTAGGAGAAATCATGCATCAGGTTTATCTCGCAGGCCCGATTACGGGCCTTACTTATGCCGGTAGCACGGATTGGCGAAAATATGCGAAGGACACTCTCGAGGAGGCCGGGATCAAGGGCCTATCGCCGATGCGCGGCAAGGAATATCTGGCCTCCCTTGCTGGCCCGATCTCTGGCACCGGCGAAGAGTATTCGCATCTTGGCCCGCTGTCGCTGCCGCGTGGCGTCATGACGCGAGACCGCTTCGACGCAACCCGCTGCGATGTCCTGCTGGTGAACCTGCTCGGCGCCAAGGCGCCGTCGACCGGCACCATCATGGAAATCGCCTGGGCCGATTACTGCCGCATCCCCATTGTGTGCGCGATGGAGCAGACCGGAAATCCCCACGAACACATGATGATCAACGAGGCGCTGGGATACCGCGTGTCGACGCTCGATGAGGCGCTCCATATCGTCAAGGCCATCCTCTCGTAGCGGCCGGCGCTGGTCGGATAATCGTCATCTGGAGAACCGAAATGTTCTGGCCCGTCTTCACCTCTTTCCTGTTGAATCTCAGCTATGCCGTTACCGGCTTCAGCGTCCTGCTGATCGCCTCGGTCTACCTCGATCGGCGCATCCAGAAAATGAAAGGCGGTCACTTCAAGCAGGTGATCGACAAGATCCATGACAATGCCCTTGCGATGGCGGTCTATTACGGCCTGCGCTTTGCTGGTCTGTGCCTTCTGGCCTCTGCCTTCGTCCGCGGCTGATACCCGATTCCCGACCCGTTACGACGACCAGATCCGCTCGGCCGTCCGTCATTATTGGGCCGGCGTTCCGGACTGGACCTGGTGGAAGGCGCAGCTCTATCAGGAAAGCCAGCTCGACCCGAATGCCGAGAGTCAAGTAGGTGCTGCCGGGCTGGCGCAGTTTATGCCGGGCACCTGGGCCGACATCTCCCGCCAGATGGGGTTTGAGGGCGTTTCACCCAAGGTCGCGCGCTACGCGATCGAGGCGGGCGCCTATTACATGGCGCAGCTGCGCCGCTCCTGGGTTGCCGATCGCCCGCCGATGGAAAAACACCGCCTGGCTCAGGCCAGCTACAACGCCGGGACAGGTCACATCCTCGAGGCGCAGCAGATCTGCCGCGATGCCAGAATGTGGGATCAGATCAAGCCATGCCTCGCCCAAATCACCGGTCCGGGTAACGCCAGGCAGACGATTGATTACGTCGATCACATCGCCCGCTGGCAGGAGATGATGCGGTAGCGGGCCTCTGTGTCCGCCCATAGCCAACGAAGGAATTGATAGATGAGAACCAGCGGCCAGTTCACTGCGAACGGAAGCAGCGCTTCAATCAAGGTCCCGGATCGTCGACAAATTCCAGATATTTCGACATCAGCCTTTCCGGACTGACGAGTTCAGGCGCCACTGTCACGCTGCAGCGCAGCTTTGATGACGGCGCAACCTGGAAGACCGTGCAGGCATATACCGCGGATGTTGAGGACTGGGGCTTTGGCGCGTCTCTTTCAACTGTCCTCTATCGGCTGACCTGCTCGAATTATTCGACCGGCACCATTCTCTACGTTCTAGGCTGAGGCTGTCTTCTGATGAGCGTCACCAATGGCGGCATCACCGGCCGGGGTCTCGCTCATGGCGGAATCCCCTCCGGCCAATTGAACAAGTTCGTCCTGAACCGGCAACCACTGTCGAGGTGGAAGACAGACCGCGATGCGGCTTGGATCGCTCGCACTGGACGAACCAAGGTCGTTCTGTACGGCGATAGCTCTCAAGCCTCATACGGATCTGACGGCGTCGCGAATTTCCAGGCCGTCAAGGCGATGGATGCGCGGCTGGCCAGGCGATTTACGGCCGAAGGCAAACCGTCTACCTATCAGGCTGCGTTCGGCGGCCATGGCGTGACGGTGCTTTCAAATTGGGACTTCCGCATCTCGCAGGGTGTTTTTGCCTATGGCAGCGTGGGCTCCTATGGAATATCGCTCGGTGGTGAATTCTTCCTGGCGGGATCTGCGGCTACGTTCTCCTTCACGCCGAAAGATGATAGCCAAGTAGCTGTCTCGACGGATACCGCAGATTTCTACTACTGCCAGGACCCAAGCGCCGGCGGCGTGACGAAACAGATCGACACTGGTACCGCGACAGCCGTAAACGAGAACGGCACGTCTCAGATGATGAAAACGACCATTTCGGGGACACTTGCCGGGCATACCTATAAGTGGAATTGGGCCAGCGGATCTACAAACCTAGTTGGCGTCCACTGCTATAATTCTGCGGTTAAGGGTGTCGACTTCCTGAACTGCGGTGTGGTCGGTGCATGGGCGCAGCAGTACGTCGATGCCAATTTCAAATGGAATCCGTCACAGGCGCTATCGATCCTGCAGCCATCTCTGGTGTTCTTCTCCGCCGGCGCCAACGATTGGCTCGGCGGCACGGCGTTGGCAACGGTGAAGGCGTCCATGAAGGCCGCCGTCCTGCTGATCAAGGCCACTGGCGCCGATGTGGTGATCGTTGGCTATAACCCGGTCGGCCTTGATTATAACGCCGTTACGACGGCTGACGGGCAGATGAACTTGCGCCGGATACAGCTCGAGGTCGCGCAGGAAACCGGCTGTACCTTCATCGATACGCTCATGCTGATGGGCGGGCCGGGCGCATATCTAGCCAATCTCGCCGCCGGTTTGATGCAGACCGATAAGCTGCATCGCACCTTTAACGGCATGACGCCGATCGTCAACCTCAAGCATGACCTAATGGCTGCCTGACACCATCCCAATAAATACCCGACACGGCCGCCTCTCGCGTCCTTTTTCATGAGAAATGCAATGACAGAGACCCCCACCCGCGGCGCGCATGTCGGTGCCGGAATCGATATCGATGATATCGCCGAGCCCGGCTGCTTCCAGTATCAGGATCTGAACTTCAAGCCGCTCGATGATCCGTCCGACCTTCCCGAAGGCTCCAAGATCCGCATCGCCTTCTACACACCGAACGGTATCCGCGGCGCGGTTGTCGCGACAAAGAATGCCGCTTCGGACGGCTGGCAATGGGACGGTTCCACTTTCGCGCCGACGATCACGCCCAGCATCAAGGTGACTGGGCATGATGCTGAGTGGCACGGCTATCTGACCAAAGGGGAGTGGGTGCCATGTTCAGCATAAGCGCGATCTGGGCCGGCTTCACGGCGCTTCAATGGGTCCAGACGCTGTGGAAATACCGGATATGGATCATCTCCGGCATCACCGCCCTGGCACTGACGACGACGATCGGCGTCCTGAAATGGAAGCTGCACACGGCGGAGGCGGAACTGGCCCAGTCGGCGTCAGACCTGAAGATCGCTGATCATGATCTCGATATCGCGCAGCAGGACGTGACGCGGTGGACCCTACACAGCGCCGGGCAGGACGCCGAGATCGCTAGCCTGAACCGGCAGCTCGCCCAGCATATCGCCGACGCCGCTCGGGCCGATCGGGTCGCCCAGGCCAATGCCGACGCTCAGGCGGCCGCTGTCGCCACCTTGCAATCCCAGATCCAGAAAATGAAGGAACAAGCCCGTGCACATCCTGACCAGGTGCGGCCTCTTGGCCCTATTGTTCTTGACGTCCTGCACGCCGACAAGACAGGTACTACTCCAGCCCCTGCCGCCGGTTACTAGGACCGTCTATGTCTACCGGGCATTGCCGGACGAGTTGCGCCGGCCGTGCGCCAGAGTCGACTATGACCCGTCCGAGATCGTGACCGACGTCGACCTCATGGGGCTGCTGAAGCGGGAGCAGGGGCGGGGCGACTGCAACGAGCAGAAGCTCAAGGACATCGATAAGCTCTACCGCTCGGCGGCGGAATGATCCGCATCCTCTGCCTGGCGGCCGCTCTGGCTCTGGCCGGCTGCGCCATGGCACTCGTCCAGAACGGGGATCATTCCTTCGTGATCCGGGTCGTGCATATCCAGCTATAGCCGGCCGCCGGCTGTGCATATGGCCGCGTCGTCTCACGACGACCGGCCGGCCGATTATCTGCCAACCCTCATCCCCGCCCGAATTCTCGTCGCGATGCCTGCTGGCTATTCGAACCTATTACCTAGTCTGAGATATATTTGACGCTCAGCATCTGACAGCGCCGGATATATGTCGCATTCCTCCACCATCAGACAGCCATTGGCGCAGGTGACGACAAATCGGCTGTCTGCCATCACGTCAAGAATCGCACCGCCGCCTTGCGCGGTATAGCCGTCAACTGATATCGGCGTTGCCCTGTTGATATATACTGCCCTCCCAAGCAGATAGGTGAAGGCGGGGAGGTACGGCTTTGCATGCACCCTGATCCGGCGCTCAATCTGTTCCACGGAGAGATTCCAGTCGATCTGCCAGCGCCGGTCGATTGAGCTATAATAGGAGCCGACCCCAGCCTGCGGTTTCGGCGTTAGTTCACCACGCAGGAGATTCCCGATGTTCTCGGCGAGGAGATCAGTCCCCACATCCATGGTGAGTTTCAGTAGACCCGCGCCAGTGATGTCCTGCGGCATCGGATAAGTGCGCTGGACGAGGACTCGGCCGGCATCGACGCCGCCCCTCATCTCATGGATTGCCATGCCAAATTCCGGTGCGCCGTTCAGGATGTACCAAGGAGTAGGGTATTTGCCGCGGTAAAACGGAAGAATGCCTGGATGGATGTTGTAGGCGCCGACCCGCGCCATATCCAGGACAGCCTCTGGGATGATGTTCGAGTAATAGGCGCCGAGAATAATGTCAGGCGAAAATTCGGCTAGTTCATGGTGGACTTCCGGGCTTACTTTGGTTGCCTCGATGCAACGCACCCCAAGGTTCCTGCACGCGTCGATCGGGGAACGGTGGCCATTTGCCTCATCACGCTCTGTTCGATATGTGATGACGATAAGATCAATCCCCGGATACCGCGCCAGCCTCTCGATCAATTGGAATCCGATATCCTGCGCTGTGAAGAGCACAACCCTTCCACCCATCGTCAATCCCTTTTTCCGCGCCACTCATCTTTTCGCCGGTTAGCATTTATGCGCTCGCCGGCCCACATCGGCAGCTTATTTCTTGATGCCGGGCGGAGCGTTCAGCAGCGGCAAATCATAGGACACTGCGTGCATCGGCAATGGTGGTCCGTGCCGAACAACGAAATTTGCCAGTTCGATCTGGTTGACCAGGTAACCAGCCAGGATGTCTAGGTCGATCTGATGCGCGCGCCGTTTCGCCGGACTGATGCGCTTCGAAAGTTCCAGCCGAAGCGTGAATATCAGATCATCGCGGACTTTCGCCCCCATCTTTTCGCTCATGTCACCGCCTGCTTAAATGTTCTCATATCGTTCTCTTCTGGCAGGATAGAGTCAAGAGCGTAGAGAAGTGCAAAATAGGTGCAAAATTTTCTACCATTCTGTAAGTATATGAAAAAATTAAATAAGTTATATCAGACGTCTACGTTGACATCGTAGGGGTCACTGGTTCAATCCCAGTACCGCCCACCATTTTCCCGACATCGTTTTTCGTTCGTAATGCTGCGGCCTATTCCTCAAAGCGGCTCGTGGCGTCACGGTTGTGCTCGTATCGCCGCGTGAGCGGAAAGGGCGGCAGCCAGGATTCGCGACGAATGGTCCAGAGTTCGTAGGTCGGCTTCAGCTGGTCCGGGGCGTCCAGGGATCCCAGATTCACTTCGATTTCGTCTGCGCTGCGTGCGAAAACGGACGAGCCGCAGCGGGGGCAGAAAAAACGCCCGGCATAGTCGCGCGTTTCACCTTCGATCGTCACCGCATCCTGCGGGAAGATCGCCGAGGCATGAAAGAGCGCGCCATGATGCTTGCGACAGTCGAGACAGTGACAAAGGCCGACCCGGTATGGGCGTCCAGAGGCCACGATGCGGACGCTGCCGCACAGGCAACCGCCGGTGAAACGGTCCATGCTGCGTCTCCTCCAAATTCAAGCGGCCTGAATATTTAAGGCGAACCGCACTGTCATGGCAACTGCCACGGCGTCACTCCTTGTCGGCAAAATTCCTGAAGGTGATCGAATAGCGCAGCGAGGTGACCGGTGAGACGCTGTGCTGCCAGGCGGATCGGGCGGGGCCGCGCATGAGATAGGCGGAACGCGGTCGCAGTACATGCGAGACCCGTTCCCAGTCCTCAGCGACAGCGCGCCGGAAGCGGAATCTGCAGGCCGATGCGAGCGAGAGGCCGATGACATCCTGGAACATGCCCTTGTCGCGATGCCAGCCGACGCCTGCGCCGGGCTCGTATTCATTGATCAGCACCTGCTGCAGCGCCTCGGGTGGCAGATCGGCGAAGGCCGCCGCCTTCGCGCGGAGGGGCAGAAGGAAATCCGGCAGCGGATCACTGCCACACAGGGCTTTTCGGTCGAAATCGTAGCGCCAGCCGAAGGAGACGATCCGCCGCTTGCCGAGATAGCCTTGGAACTCGAAGGGCTTGAAGGGCAGCGTCTGGAGCTTGTCCAGCAATGCTGCTTCCTCCGTCGGGGTGACCAGGTCATCGCGATAGTGGAATCCTTCCGGCGCCTGGATGCCGCCGCCGAAGAGGTCCGCCTGGGATAGGTTCGGCGATCTCGCATCTCTGCCGCTCGGTCTGTCGCCGGTCAATCGCCACCCGTTCACCGGCCCAGCAGCTCCTCGATCGCCGCGCAGACCTGAAGCCAGAGCTTGCGGCCTTCCTCATCCCGCTTTTCGCCCAGCTCGTTGGCATAGGTCAGCGCCTCTTGCGCCGCATCCCTGCCGTTCATCTGGATCATTTCGTTGGCCGCGCGATAGATCGATTGTTCGCTGATTGCCATCCGCTCCTCGCTGCAGTTGTTACCGGGCCGGCGTCCTCAATGCGCCGACCGGGAGGGAATCGCTTTTGCAATCTCGGTGATGGCGGCGGCGACGCGCTTCCATTTTTCGGCCTCTCCCTGGCAGCCTTGCCGGGTGAGCTCGCTGGCGCGCTGCAGCGCCTCGCTTTGGGCCTCGCCGCCATGGGCTTTGAGCATCTTCCATCCGCTCCGATAGATATCGTGATCCGTTTCCAATGCCGCCTCCGTGTTCGCTATTTGTTCTATTCAGCCTCAGTGCGGCGCGAGAATCAAGCGCCACATCAAGCGCCGCGAGTCCGGCAGAAGGCGCGCAGTCCTTTAAGTTATTGAAAAAATATAGGTTTCGACCTGGCAGGAAGTGTCAGCAATGTTCGTCCGACCGGTTTGCGCTGCCGGCACCGCGCCGGTCAGACTGGGCGAGGATGTCAGGCAGGGGCGAGGATGACCGTCGCCAGGGGCGGGATCGTGAGGACGGCGGAACAGGGCTGTCCCTGCCAGGCCGTCTCCCGGGCAATGACAGGGCTGTCCTGCAGGATGCCGGCGCCGCCGAATCTCGCTGCGTCCGTGTTCAGCACCGTCCGCCACGCCGCTTGCTCCGGCAGGCCGATGCGATGATCCGGCCGCGGCAAGGGCGTGAAATTGCTGACGACGACAATGCTCCTGCCATCCTCGGCAATGCGCCGGAAGGCAAAGATGCTTTGTTCGCGGTTTTCGGCTTCGAGCCAGCCGAAGCCCCCGGCGTTGAAGTCCCGTTCATGCAGGGCCGGGAGATCGCGATAGAGGCGATTGAGTTCGCGCAGGAGCAATTGCGTCTGGCGATGGCGCGGGCTGTCCAACAGCTGCCAGGGCAGCTCGCCGTCATGATTCCATTCGTCGTAGGGCGCCAGTTCGGTTCCCATGAAAACCAGCTTCTTACCCGGATGGCACCACATGAAGGCCAGGTAGGCGCGCAGGGTGGCGAAGGCTTGCCAATCGTCGCCGGGAATGCGGCGCAGGATGGAGCGTTTGCCATGCACGACTTCGTCATGCGAGAGCGGCAGGATGAACTTCTCGGTAAAGCCATAGAGGAAGCTGAAGGTCATATCGTGGTGATGATATGAACGATAGACCGGATCGAGGCCGATATAGCGCAGCGTATCGTTCATCCAGCCCATGTTCCATTTATGCGTGAAGCCGAGCCCCTCCTGCGGCGGCCGGGTCACGTGCGGCCAGGCGGTGGATTCCTCGGCGATCATCAGCGCATCGGGGAATTCCGTCCGCACTTCGGTATTCAGCGCCTGCAGCAAGCTGATCGCTTCCAGGTTTTCGCGCCCGCCATGGACGTTCGGTATCCATTCGCCTTCGCGCCGGCTGTAGTCGCGATAGAGCATGGAGGCGACGGCATCCACCCGCAAGCCGTCGATGTGATAGACACGCAGCCAATGCAGGGCGCTCGATATGAGGAAGGCCCGCACCTCGTTACGGCCGAAGTTGTAGATCAGCGTGTTCCAGTCGCGATGAAATCCTTCGCGCGGATCCTGATGTTCATAAAGATGCGTGCCGTCGAAAAGGCCCAGCCCATGGGCGTCGTTGGGGAAATGGCCGGGCACCCAGTCGAGCAGGACGCCGATGCCGGCCTGATGAAACGCATCGACCAGTGCGGCGAAATCGGCGTAGTGCCCATGCCGCGCCGTCGGGGCATAGAGGCTGAGCGGCTGGTAGCCCCAGGAGCCGGCGAAAGGATGTTCCATCACCGGCAGGAATTCGACATGGGTGAAGCCCATCGCCGTCACATAGGGGATGAGCCGCTCCGCGAGTTCCTGCCAGCTCAACAACTGGCCGTCCTTTCGCATCCAGGAAGCGGCATGGACCTCATAGATGCTCAGCGGCCGGTCGTCCCGATGACGTTCGGAACGCTGTCTCAACCAGGTATCGTCCTGCCAAGTGAAGGCAGCGATATCCGCCACGACCGAGGCGGTGGCCGGCGGCTCCTCGGCATAAAAGGCGACGGGGTCCGCCCGCAGGGGCAGGACATGGCCGGCGCGGTCGCGAATCTCGTATTTGTACAGCGCGCCTGGCACCAGGCGCGGTATGAAGAGTTCCCAGACACCGGCCGTATGCCGCAGCCGCATGACGTGGCGCCTGCCATCCCAGCTGTTGAAGTCTCCGACGACCGAGACGCGCTGCGCGTTGGGTGCCCAGACGGCAAAGCGGACACCGGCAACTCCGTCGACCACGTCGTAATGGGCACCCAGCATGTCGCCCAGGCGGAAATGCCTGCCTTGCGCGAAGGCATGAAGCTCCTGCTCGCCGATCAGCGTGCCGAAACCATAGGGGTCCTCCGTCTCTTGAATCGCGGCTGGCCAGTCAATGCGCAGCCGGTATCCGCCCGCCCCTTTCCAGCGGCCTGTGAACAGCCCCATGCCCTCGCGGTCATGTAGCTCGGCGGTATTGCCGGCATCATCCAGGGCGGTGACCGCCAGGGCACCGGGCAGGAAGGCGCGCAGGACGCGATGCTCGCCTTCGGCGTGGATGCCCAGAATGGCGAATGGGTTGCCATGGCTGCCCTCGCTGAGCGAGATGATCTCCGCGAGGGACAGCGCTTCGGCTTCGCGCTGGCGATGCTCAGACATTGTCGACGCTCACATTGTCCATGCTCATGACATTGACGAGACCGCGCAATGGGTAACTGATCCAGGCCGGTCTGTTATGCAATTCGTAGAGCACCTCATAGGCCGCCTTCTCGATCAGGAAGAGGCGCAGCAAGGCGTGATCGGCGGGCGAGGCGAGCCATGGCTGCTCGGTCTTTTCCTGGACGGCGATATAGGCTTCCAGAAAGCTTGAAGTCGCCCGCCTGCGGAACTCTTCGAGCAATTGCGCGCGCATCTCGGCGGTTCCCGGCATCGTCTCGGCACCGCTCTGCAGCGAAGTGGTCACGGCATAATCGAAGGAGCGGAGCAGCCCCGCGACGTCCCGCAAGGCGGAATGCTTCAGCCTGCGCGCCTCGAAGGATTTTGCCGGCTCACCTTCGAAGTCGATAATGAAGACGTCGGGCGCCGCGACCAGAACCTGTCCGAGATGGAAGTCGCCATGGATGCGATGCTTGAGCGCGCTTATGCCATCGATCGGCAGGGTGTCGATGTGGCGCTGGATCTCGCTCTTCAGCTCGAAAACGCGCTCCACCTCCGTCGTCACCTGCGTATTCGCACCGAGAATGGGTTCCAGCTCGTCGAACATGGCTGCGACTTGTTCGGAGGCCGCTTGCCGCCAGGCGGCAAGGTCCTGTGCGCCGATCGGCTCGGGCTTGAAAGCGGCATCATCCGTGTCTTCGCTCAAGCGCCGGTGAAGCTCGGCCAAGGCAGTTCCCAGCGATCTTGCAAAGACCTCATATCCCGCGATGGAGGTGCCGGGCTCGGCCGGCGAGGCGAGGCCAGATGAAAGGGCGTCCGTCAGCAATCTTGAAAGATATTCCAGTGTCCATGACCAGCCGTCCCCCTGATTGCGGATGAACTCATAAAGGAAGCCCAGGGTGTAGGGCTCGCCGCTTGCGTCCACGCGCTTCACTTCACCGAGAAGGGCGGCCGTGTTCTTGAAGCCCTTGGCGGCGAGAAAGCGCCCCATCTCCGCTTCCGGGTGAATTCCGCCCGCCACGCGGCGCAGCAATTTCACGAGGAATTTGTCATTGAGGATCACGGTGCTGTTCGATTGTTCAGCGGCGATATAGCGAACGGGGAGGATCTCGTTCGAGAGCGCGGCAGCGTCGGCGTCGGCGTTATAGAGGAGGAACTCGATCTGGCCGTCGGCCAGACGGACCGGCTCGGTCGCCTGGAAGTAGCGCAGCAGTACAGGGAAGAAATGGTCGGCGCTGAGAGCGTCCGTCAGCAGGCCGATCCGCCTGCCTAGGCGAAGGCGCGCAACGGCAAGCTGTTGCGGCAGGGCAGTCTTGATCTCCTCCTCCCAGAGGACGGTCAAGGGAATCTGATAGCGGCCCTCGGTCTTTCCCAAGGTCGCCACGACCTCCATCAGGAAGATTGGATGCGGACCATCGACCAGACGCTGAAGATACAGGATCTGGGCTTTCGGCTTGACGTTGCCCTTGAGCGAGAACCATCGCCGCTTCGCCAAATAGCCGGGCAGGATCTCGTTCTCCAGAACAGCGCGATGCACATCGCTGTCGATCTCCGAGACATTGCGGCGCACGACCAGGGTCACAAGCTCAGGCAGCGGTTCCGGCGCCGGCTTATGCCATTTCGGCAGATCCGCCTCGGCGGCCAGCCGGAACCAATAGAAGCCGTAGGGGGGCAGGGTGAGAAGATAGGGAAGCTGGCCGATCGGCGGGAACGAGGCCGCCCCGACCAGGTCCACGGGCACGCGCCCCGCCATCTCCGCCAGATCGAGTTCGACCGCCTGCGCGGTGCGGGAAAGATTGCCGACGCAAAGGATCATGGTATCCGCGTTGCAGCGCAGATAAGCAAGGATCTTGCGGTTTCCGGGAGAGAGCAGGCGGAACTCGCCGCGGCCGAAGACGGTTTCCTGGCGCCGCACCAACAGCATACGGCGCATCCAGTTCAAGAGCGAATGCGGATCGCTTTTCTGCGCTTCCACATTCAACGCCTGAAAACCATAGAGCGGGTCCATGATCGCCGGGAGCACGAGCTTGGCGGGATCGGCCTTGGAGAAACCGCCATTGCGGTCGGGCGACCATTGCATCGGCGTTCTGACCCCGTCGCGGTCGCCAAGATGGATGTTGTCTCCCATGCCTATTTCGTCGCCATAATAAATGACCGGCGTCCCCGGCATGGAGAGAAGAAGGCTGTTCATCAGCTCGATACGGCGCCGGTCGTGCTCGACCAGCGGGGCGAGGCGCCGCCTGATGCCGAGGTTGAGGCGCGCACGCGGGTCGGTCGCATAGGTTTCCCAGAGGTAGTCGCGCTCCCTGTCCGTCACCATTTCCAGCGTCAGTTCGTCATGATTGCGAAGGAAGACGGCCCATTGGCAGTTTTCCGGCAAGTGCGGCGTCTGGCGCAGGATGTCGGAGATCGGGAAGCGGTCTTCCTGGGCGATCGCCATATAAATGCGCGGCATCAGGGGGAAATGGAAAGCCATGTGGCATTCGTCGCCGTCGCCGAAATATTGCGCGGCATCCTCGGGCCATTGATTGGCCTCGGCCAGCAGCATTTTGGAATGATACTTGGCGTCGAGCTCGCGCCGGATGAGCTTGAGGACGGCATGGGTCTCGGGCAGGTTTTCGTTATTGGTGCCCTCGCGTTCCACCAGATAGGGGACGGCGTCCAGGCGCAGCCCGTCGATGCCCATGTCGAGCCAGAACCGCATGACCGAGAGCACCTCCTTGATGACTCGCGGATTGTCGAAGTTGAGATCCGGTTGATGACTGTAGAAACGGTGCCAGAAATAGCTGCCGGCATCGTGATCCCAGGTCCAGTTCGATTTCTCGGTATCGACGAAGATGATGCGCGTTCCGGCATAGACGTCATCGCTGTCGGACCACACATAGTAATTGCGGTAAACCGAGCCGGGCTTGGCGCGGCGCGCTCGCTGGAACCAGGGATGCTGGTCCGAGGTGTGGTTGATGACGAGCTCGGTTATGACCTTCAGCCCATGCCTATGGGCAGCGCTGATGAACCGGCGCAGCTCTGTGAGCGAGCCGTAATCGGGATGGACATCGCGATAGTTGCTGATGTCATAGCCGTCGTCGCGGCGTGGCGAGGGATAGAAGGGAAGCAGCCAGATACTATCGACGCCAAGCTCGACGAGGTAGTCCAGTTTCATCGTCAGGCCGGCAAAATCACCGATGCCGTCGTCATTCGCATCGTAGAAGGATTTCACGTGGACCTGATAGATGATCGCATCCTTGTACCAGAGCGGGTCGGCTTCGAAGACGTGGCGCGACAGCGATTTCGGTCTCGGCATATGTTTCATGTTCACATCTCTTCCGTGATGCGCCAGATCGCATAGGGGTTCTGGAAAGGATCCAGTGAAATCCGCTGCAGCTTGCCGTGCCAGACGAAGCTCCGCCCGGTCAGGAGATCGGTAGCCTTCAAAGCACCATCGTCCGGCAGGTTCCAGAACCACAGGGGGATTTCCACGATCGCAGATTGGGCCTGCCGGGGATCGAGGTTGATGGCGACAAGCACGGTATTGTCGTTGCCCGGGCTGCGCTTGCAGAAATAGATGATCTGGTCGTTGTCGGCCTTCAGGAAAGTCAGGCCGAGATGACTGTGAAAGGCGGGATTTTCGCGGCGGATGCGGTTGAGCTGTGTGATTTCCCTGACGATATTGCCCGGAGCATGACGATCCCAGTGGCGCAGCTGGTATTTTTCGGAATCCAGATATTCCTCTTTCCCCGGCAGAGCGCGCGCCTCGCAGATCTCAAAGCCGTTATAAACGCCCCATAGGCCGGACAGGGTAGCCGCCAGCGCGGCGCGAATCAGAAAGCCGGGCCGTCCTGATTGCTGCAGAAAGCGTGGATTGATATCCGGCGTGTTGACGAAGAAATGCGGCCTGAAGACCTCGCGATAAGCGCCTTGGGTGATTTCCGTGAGATAGTCTTCCAGTTCCGGCTTGGTGTTGCGCCAGGTGAAATAGGTATAGGACTGGGTGAAGCCGATTTCCGCCAGGCGATACATGATCTTCGGACGCGTGAAGGCCTCGGAAAGAAAGATCGTGTCGGGATAGGCCGCCTGGATGGCCTTGATAAGCCAGCGCCAGAAGGGAAGGGGCTTGGTGTGGGGATTGTCCACGCGGAAAGTGCGAATGCCTTGCTTGCGCCAGAAGAGGACGATATCCCGCAACGCGAGCCAGAGGGACGGCATGGCACCCGGCGCATAGAAGTCGACATTGACGATGTCTTCGTATTTCTTGGGTGGGTTTTCCGCGTAGTGGATGGAGCCGTCCGGGCGCCAGCGGAACCATTCAGGATGCTGGGTCAGCCAGGGATGGTCTGGCGCACATTGGATGGCAAAGTCCATGGCCAGTTCGATGCCCCGGGAAGCGGCGGCGTCACGCAACCGGTGGAAGTCCGCCATGGAACCGAGAGCGGGATGCAGCGCATCATGGCCCCCTTCCACCGCGCCGATCGCATAGGGGCTGCCGGGGTCGCCTTCCGCTGCTTCCAGGCTGTTATTGCGCCCCTTGCGGTTGATGCGCCCGATCGGATGGATCGGCGGAAAGTAGAGCGTATCGAAACCCATCTCCCGGATGGCGGGCAATTGGTCGATGACATCGATGAAGCTGCCATGCTGGCCGGGGACCTTGCTTTGTGAGCGAGGGAAGATCTCGTACCAGGCGGAGAAGGCAGCGGAATATCGATCCACCCAGAAAGCGGTGTCCGTATCATGGTGTGTCATGAAGGAACGGAGATCGAGCGCGCGGCCGATCGCCGGCAGGGAGTCGATATGGCTCACCAATTGTTCGCCGTCGAGGCGCGACAGCCGCTCATGCCAGTCGCGAAGGAGCGCCCAAAGTGCCGGTTCGGCCTTCGCGACACGCTCCGCCCGGCGCAGCAGTTCAACCCCTTCACGAATGACGAGCGAGATATCCTGACCCGCGGCGGCTTTCTTGGCGAGTTCGCGCTGGTAGGTTGCCAGGTCGTCGCGCCAGACCTCCAGCGAATAAAGGTGCAGGCCAACGCGGCTGACGGTAAAGGGCGCATTCCAACGATCGTTTTCCTTGAAGAGAAGGGGGGCCGTCTGCCAATGCGCCGCGTCCGCCGGACGCCAGAGCACGTGACCGCCAAGCACGTCATGGCCGTCGCAAAGCAGGTCGCATTCGACCACAACTTCGTCGCCTACCACGCGTTTGACCATGCCGTCCGTTTCGGGCGCCCGCGGCTGCAGATTTGCGATCCTGATGCGCGGGACCCGCAGCGCCTGTTCCAGATCGATTCCGCCGAGGCTTCCGGGGGCTCTGATTTCAGGACTTCGCCGGAGCGTCTTCCACTGGGTCTCTCCCGGTTCCAGGATGAGCGGATTATCCTCTCCGGTATCGCTGCGATCGGGCTCCTTCAGGGCCAGGCCGTCGGATCGCGCCAGCAACGGCATCGGTTTTATCGCCAGCCGGCGGTTCAGATCGGTATTGGTCAGGCGCAGAATGGGCGTTTGCGTGTGACGGCCCAGGATCTCGGCAAGAAGCGACGTATCCGGCGCGTTGAGCGGCATCGCATCAGAGCGGCCAATAAGGGTCGGATGTGACCGGCGATAGCCATTGGCCTCCGCTATTGCGCGACGAACATCGTCGTCGATGACGAGGGCGGATGGGCAGCGCCAGGCGGGGCCGTCGGTTGCTGCGCGCCACACCGCCTGCGCCAGATAGCGGGACAGCTGATCCGAATCATGAATTTCGCGGCGCGGCGACGTAGCGGTGTTTTCCCGATAGAGCGTGATGGAACGTTTGCCGGCTGCATTTTCCAGGGATGTCGGCAATGCAGTGTAGGGAAAAATCAGCTTGTCATGGATGATCGTGTTTTTTGGGCGGCAGACAATCAGCAAAAAGGAGGCGACCTCACCCGCCGCGGCGAGCCGGGTAAGCGCGGCTTCGACAAACGGTACGATGGCGGCCTCGGCAAATATCCCGTGATAACCGGCGAAGACCAATTGAGAAAGCGCTCGTTGGCAAAGTTCGATGGCATCCTCGATCTCGCTCAGCGTCAACCTCTCGGTGACATTTCCGTCCACACAGCGCGGATCGATAGGGCCGTCACGGGTATGGCTCGAGGTTTTCGTGGAATAGCGCCCCAGGAAATGGGGTGGCAGCCTGGCAATGAAGCGCAGTTCGGCAGCCGTGGCCTCAAGGACGGCCGGCTCAAGGACGGCGGGCTCAGGCGACCTCTCATATTCGTGACCCAGCCGGTGCGGGTGACCGGGAGGCATGTCGAAAGGAAAGACCAGCACACTGTCGAAGCCAAGCTCAAGGGCCTTCGTATAATCTCCGGACACAACCTTGGGGCCCAGCTGGGTAAGATCGTAAACGGATAGCATCGGGCCGCACCGTATGTCGTCGCTTACTACTGTTAAACCGAGACAACGGCATTCGTTCCGCTGGCACGTTCTCCGGCGCGTCTTGAGTGCGGCTTCGGCAACAAGGATTGTCCGGCGAACGATCACGTTTCCGCGCGGTGGCGCGCTTCGCTTCGCTCTTCGGCCGGTTCGCTGTCATGTGGGTGGGAGAGACGCCTTGGCCGGCCGCCGGCCGCGGGCAATTCAGTATAGCCTTGATGGCGGCTTCGCTGCTCGGCGCGGCTACTGGCGGCGGAAACTGATCTGCGCGGCGGCGACGAGCTGGCCGTCCGGCTGATGCTGGCGGACGTCGACAGTGGTCAAGGCGACGGTGTTGCCGCGATCGAGGCAGCGCGCTTCTGCGAACAGCTTGCCGTCCTGCAGCGGCCTGATCATGCGCACGGAGAGATCCATGAGAACGAAGGGGCCGAGTCCATCCGCCTCAAGGCATGAAGCGGCGGCGGTTTCCACGAGGTCGATGAGGCGGGCCCGCCGATTGCGGCCCGCCAGGTCCACATTCGGCACCTGCAGGTCGAGCAGGACGAGCGCCTTGTCGGGCGTGACCTCCAGGGTAACGGGCCGGGAATTTGGCTCTTCCGCGGGATCGGCGGCGATCCTGCGATCGCCGTTCTTCCGACCGGCGGATTTCCCCGCGGCGGTGAAGATGCCCTTCTGCAGCAGCTTCATATAGGTGTCGCCCACCCAGGACGGCACGCGGCTGACCTCGCCCTCCCAATAGGTGTAGCGCATGCCGAGATAGAGGCGGGTGGAGATCAGCATATAGGCGATCGCCTCCAATTCGCGATCGTCGAAATCGCCGATCTCATGGGCGTCGCGCGCGCGGGAAAGGGACCGCGCGTAACCCGCCACCATGTTCTCGATATGCTGGCGATAGCCACGCGGGGCGAAGGTCTCGGCCTCGTTGAGGATGCGGTAGAATTCGGGATATTCCAGCAGGTAATCGAAATAGGCCTGGAAGCCGGCCCGTTCCTTTTCCGCCGCTGTCTTCTGCAGGCGCCTGGCGGCACGCACGCGATCGAGCATCTCCTGCCCCATCAGGGGCAGCATATGGTCGAAGAGGTCCTGCTGGCTGGAAAAGTAATTGTAGAAGGTGCCCTGGGCGATGCCCGCCTTTGCGGTAATGCGGGCGATGGAGGCCTCGGCATAGCCCGACTGGCCGACAATGCCGATCGTCGCGTCGATGAGGGCGCGGCGGGTGGCCTCGGTCTTTAGAATGCGTTTTCCGCCGGTGTTTTCCGGCTCTTCTTTCGCTGGCGCCACGTCGCTCGAGTCCTTTTTGCGGAACCGCGCAGTTTTGATACCGGGCTTCGCCAAGGCTTTCAATTCATCCACCCTTATATTCTGCCGTTATTCTGCCGCGGTTGGAGGAGGTGCGTCAGTATAGTAAAAATGAATGATGATTCATCATTCATTTTTTGTTGACGCGCTGGGACGGCGGGGGTTAGGCTCACCGCATCACGATAAGCAGCCGGCGACGACACGGCGCGATCGGGCGGGGAGGCGACGTGGCGAAAGACAGCGATCATCTGTTGGCGGAATATCGCGTCATGCTCGTCATCCGTCGGGTTGAAGAGCGGCTCAGCGCCCTCTTCGCAGCGGGCGAGATACCTGGCTTCATTCATCTCTCGATCGGACAGGAAGCCGTCGCCGCCGGCATCATGTCGGCGCTGGAAGCCACGGACACCATCGCCTCGACCCATCGCGGACACGGGCATTCGATCGCCAAGGGCGTTCCGCTCGACCGTTTCTTCATGGAATTGCTGGGGAAGCGCGAGGGGCTCTGCGCCGGCCATGGCGGCTCGATCCATGTCGCCGATCTGTCGGTCGGCATGCTGGGCGCCAACGGGATTGTCGGCGCCGGCATACCGCTGGCACTGGGTTCCGCGCTGGCGCACAAGCTGCATGGCGGCAAGCGGGTGGCGGCGGCCTTTTTCGGTGACGGCGCACTCGCCGAGGGCACGCTGCATGAGAGCCTCAACATGGCCGCGCTCTGGCGCCTGCCGATGCTCTTCGTGCTGGAAAACAATGGCTGGGCGGAATTTTCCAAAGGTGCCGCGCAGTTTGCCGGCAGCCTGTCGGGTCTCGCCGGCGCTTTCGGAATCGCCTATCGCAAGGTCGACGGCAACGACGTGCGGGAAGTCGCCGCCGCCGCCGCCGAGGAAGTGGCCGCCCTGCGCGATGGCAAGGGCCCCCGCGCGATCGAATGCGTCACGCGGCGCGTCCATGGCCATTTCGAAGGCGATCCGCAGAAATATAGGGCCCAGGATGAGCAGGCCACCGTCGATGACCCGGACGATCCGCTGGTGCGGGCGCGGCAGTATCTGCTCGACCTGTCGGTCGGCGCGGAGGTGATCGAACAGGTCGGCGCGGAAGTCGAAGCCGCCATTGAGCTTGCCCTTGGGCGTGCCCGCGAGGGCAGCGAGCCCCGGCTGAGCGAGGCGCTCGATGCCGTCTACACCTCGATGCCGGAGGCTGCACGATGAGCGAGATCCGGGTTGTCCGCGCGGTCAATCAGGCCCTGAACGATGCCATGGCCGCCGATCCGTCGGTGATCGTGCTCGGCGAGGATGTCGCTGAAGCCGGCGGTCCGTTCTCTGCTACACGCGGATTGTTGGAGCGCTTCGGCGCCGGCAGGGTCCTCGACACACCGATATCGGAAGCTGCGCTCAGCGGACTGGCCGTCGGCGCGGCGCTCAGCGGCCTGCGTCCCGTGGTCGAGATCATGTTCATGGATTTCGTCACCTTGGCGATGGATGCGATCGTCAATCAGGCGGCGAAGGCGCGCTTCATGTTCGGCGCGCAATGTTCGGTGCCGCTGGTCTTCCGCATGCCGCATGGCGGCGGCCTGTCGGCAGGACCGCAGCATTCGCAATGCCTGGAGGCGTGGCTGGCCCATGTGCCCGGCCTGAAGGTGGTCTGTCCGGCGACCGTGGCGGATACCTATGGCCTGCTGCGGGCGGCGATCGCCGATCCGGATCCGGTCATCGTCATCGAAAACAAGGCGCTGTATGCCGCCAAGGGCGATCTGCCGGAACCGGCGGAGGTGGTCCCGATCGGCAAGGCGCGAACCGTGCTCGCGGGGAGCGACGTCACGATCGTGGCCTACGGGGCGATGGTGCAGGTGGCACAGCAGGCTGCCGGGGAGCTGGCGAAATCCGGGCTCTCGGCGGAGATCATCGATCTTCGAAGCTTGCAGCCCTGGGACGAAGCTGCCGTGCTTGCCTCGCTGGCGAAGACCCATCGCCTGGTCGTCGTGCATGAGGCGGTACTGCCATTCGGTGTCGGCGCCGAGATTGCGGCGCGCATGGCCGATATCGGCTTCGATGAACTCGACGCGCCGATCGTGCGGGTCGCGGCTCCCTTCATGCCGGTTCCTTTCGCCAAGTCCCTTGAACGGGACTACATGCCCTCCGCGGCCGCCGTCATCGCCGCCGTCAACCGTGTCCTGGAATAGCAGCGAGGCATTCATGAGCCACCCCGATGATGCCGCCATCCTCGTCCGTCATGACGGCAATGTCGCCATCCTGACGATCAATCGACCCAAGGTTCTGAACGCGCTGGACGTACCGACGCTGCTGGCGCTGGAAGAAGCGTTCGAGGCGCTCGTCGCCGATGAATCCGTCCACGTCATCATCGTCACCGGGGCCGGCGACCGCGCTTTCGTCGCCGGCGGCGACATTGCCGATCTGAATTCCCGCCAGGGGCTGGCCCATTACCGGGAATTTGCCGAGATCATCCATCGCGTCTTCCGTCGCATCGAAAGCTGCGACAAGCCGACCATCGCCGCCGTCAATGGCTGGGCGCTCGGCGGCGGCACCGAATTGATCCTCGCCCTGGACATCCGCCTGCTGGCCGACAGCGCCAAGCTCGGTCTGCCGGAAATCACTCTCGGCCTTTTCCCGGGCGCCGGCGGATCGCAACGCATCATTCGCCAGATTCCGCTCTGCCGGGCCAAGGAGATCATGTTCACCGGCAACAGGATCTCGGCCGAGGAAGCGGTGAGCATCGGCCTTGCCAATCGCGTTGTTCCCGCCGCCACGCTGATGGAAGAGGCATTGGGGCTGGCCCGCCGCATCGCCGAGCAATCGCCGCTGACGCTGAAGCTTCTCAAACGGACGCTGCTGCATGGCGCCGACATGCCGCTGCCGGCCGCCCTGGCGCATGAACAGGCGGTCATCAGCCTGGTCCTCGACAGTGCAGATTCCCATGAAGGCTGCGCGGCCTTCCTGGAAAAGCGCAAGCCAGTCTTTAGCGGGAAATGACGATGGCGGACGGTGACATCATCGTCATGCCGAAACTCGGCCTGACCATGACGGAAGCGCTGCTGGCGGAGTGGAAAGTCGCGCCGGGCGTTGCCTTCCGGGCCGGGGACATACTGTTCACCGTCGAAACCGATAAGATCGTCAACGAGGTCGACGCCGAAGCCGACGGTCGGATCGCGGAGATCCTCGTGCCGGCCGGCGAAGTCGTCGCCGTCGGCACGCCGCTGGCGCGGCTCGGTCAGCCGGGCCGGCAAGCTGCGCAGGCCCCGGCGGCACCGGCCAGGGGGAAAGAGACCGGTGCGAAAGAGACCGGTGCGGAAGAGATCGGCGGGAAAGAGATTGCCCGGCCGCAGGAGCGGCGCATCATCGCCACACCGCTGGCACGCCGCCTGGCGCGGCAGCATGGCATCGACCTCGCGACAATTTCCGGCAGCGGACCGGGGGGACGCATCAAGGCGGCGGACGTCACGGCGCATCGACCCATGCCGGATACAAGATCGGACGGCACCTTGCCTCAGCCGGCGATGGCGGCTGCGGCAGGCATGGTCGAAACGCAGGCCGGTCGCATCAAGCTCGATATGACGCAGGCAACCATTGCCCGGCGCCTGCAGGGCGCGAAGCGCGACGTGCCGCACTATTACCTGACACAGCAGGTCGATCTCGGACGGTTGCTGAAGCTGAAATCCGAACTTGACACTCTCGACGCGGCGCATCGCACGACGGTGACGCATTGGATCCTGGCGGCGGTGGGCCGCGCCCTGGTCGACCAGCCGGCGGCCGACCGCGTCTGGGGGGATGGCGACCTGATCAGGGTGGAGACCTCTGATGTCGGCCTCGCCGTCACCGGCGAGCGCGGGTTGTACGTTCCGGTCCTGCGCGGCGTGGGACGCCGCTCACTTCCCGAAATCGCCGGGGCGGCGAAGGCGCTGGTGGAGAAGGCGCGTCTGGGGCGGCTGGCAGCAACCGACAGCGTCGGCGGCAGCATCAGCATCTCCAATCTCGGCATGTTCGGCGTCACGTCGTTCCTGCCGATCATCAATCCGGGCCAGGCTATGATTCTGGGCGTCGGCGCGCTGCAATCCTGGTTCCGGCCCGATGCGGAAGGGCGGCCAATGCTCATGCAGGAAGCGACCCTGGCCTTGTCGGCGGATCACCGGGTTATCAACGGCGCCGAGGCCGCCGACTTTCTTGGCAAGGTCATCGCCTATCTGCAAGAGCCGATGCGCCTCGTCCTGCCGCCTGCCAGCGGCCCCAGCAGCTAGAAGCGGAGTCGACGCAGAATGGAATTCCTCTTGTCGCCGGAACAGGAAATGATGGTCGAAACGGCCCGGAAGGTCGGTGCTGCTTTCGGCCCTGACTACTGGCGTGACAAGGACCGGGAAAAGGCATTCCCCGCAGAGGCCTGGCAAGCCATTTGCGACGCCGGCCTGTGCGGCGTCGCCTTGCCGGCTGAATATGGCGGCAGCGGCCTCGGCATGCTGGACATGGCGCTGGTGATCGAGAACCTGGTGGCCGGCGGCGCCGGTTCGACGCTGGCCCAGATCTTCATGATGACGCCGATCTTCGGCGGCGTGTCGATCGCGCGTTTCGGCACGGCGGATATGAAACGGAGGCTGCTGCCGAAGATCATCGCCGGCGAGATCCACTTCTGCATGGCCCTGACGGAGCCAGATGCCGGCTCCAACAGCCTGGCGATCAAGAGCTTTGCCCGTGCCGACGGCAATGGCTGGCGCCTCAACGGCCGCAAGATATGGATCACCGGCGTCGAGGTGGCGGAGAAGATGCTGGTCGTCGCCAGGACGAAGAAGCTGGAAGAGGTCAGCCGCAAGACCGACGGTCTGTCGCTCTTCCTGATCGATGTCGATCGGCCGGGCGTCAGCTACAGCCCGATCGACAAGCTCGGAACCAACACCATCACCTCGTCAAATGTCTATTTCGACGATGTCGCTCTCGATCCTGAGGACCTGATCGGGACGCTGGACGGCGGCTGGCGGCAATTGCTGGACGTGCTGAACACGGAACGCATCGTGACGGTGGCGGGCCTGGTCGGCACGGTCAGGCTGGCGACGCAGATGGCTGTCGATTACGGCGCGGGCCGCAAGGTGTTCGGCGAGACGCCGATCGGCGCCTATCAAGGCCTGCAGTTCCCCCTGGCGCAAGCCCATGCCGAAAGCGAATGCGCGCGCCTGATGAATTACAAGGCAGCCTGGCTGTTCGACAACGGGCAGCCTTTCGGCAGCCAGGCGAATGTCGCCAAGCTGATCGCCGCGCAGTCCTGCAGCGCCGCGACTGAACGCGCGATGCAGGTCCTGGGCGGCATGGGTTACGCCAAGGACGCGCATCTGGAACGTCTCTGGCGCGATTGCCGGCTGTTTCGTTTCGCGCCGGTCTCGGAAGAGATGACGCTGAATTTCATCGCGCAGCATGATCTGGGCATGCCGAGATCATATTAGTGTGCTTTAACTGCGGCCCGAAGAAAGGCCTGCGAGGGTGCAGATCGAAATCTGATACAGGTGCGACCGGTGCAAACGGTACAAGAAAATAAGCCGATGCACGGTCGCCGGAAGCGATGGTCGGGCCGGCAATGAGGCCGGCAAAGGGGAGGCGGAATGATGACATCTCAAAGAATTTTCGGGCCGAAATTGCAGCGTTGCCCGCGCGTTGACGGGCTGCCGCTTGCGGGAGGCCGGTCATGAGGGCGTCTTTCCAGGGAAAGATCGCTGTCGTCACCGGCGGCGCCAGTGGCATCGGTGAGGCCTGCTGCGCGGTCCTGAAGGAACGTGGCGCTCGCGTTGTTGTGACGGATGTCGATGCGGGCAAGGCCAAGGCGGTCGCCGCGGCGCTCGGTGCCGAGATGCGTCTGCTGGATGTCGGCGATGAAACGGCGATAGAGCGCGCAGCGGCCGAGATCGAGAGCGCAATCGGACCCGTCGACATTCTGGTGAATTCAGCGGGCGTGCTGCAGCGTCCGGAAGCAGCAGCCGATCTCAGCGTCGCCGATTGGGACCGGGTGGTGCGCATCGACCAGCGCGGCGTCTATTTCTGCTGCCTGGCCTTCGGCGAGCGCATGGCGCAGCGGGGAACGGGATCGATCATCAATATCGCCTCGGTCGCCGGCATGCGGTCGATGCCCCTGCACGCTTATGCGCCGGCCAAGGCGGCCGTCATCTCGATGACCGAATGCCTGGCGGCGGAGTGGGGGCGCTGCGGTGTCAGGGTCAATGCGGTCTCGCCCGGATTTACGCTCACCCCGGCCATCAAGGCGGCGATCGCGGCCGGCCAGCGCGATTCCAGCCTGCTCGAACAGAACGCCGCCATGGGCCGCATGGTGCAGCCCTCGGAAATTGCCGATGGCGTCGCCTTCCTGGCCTCCAGCGAGGCGAGTGCCATTACCGGCGTGACGCTGCCGATCGATTGCGGCTGGCTGGTGGCGCCGAGCTGGAGCACCTATGGCGGTCTGCGGCCCGGCAGGAACTGAAGAACCGCGGCGGATTGTCAGGCGGGGTTGGCGGAGATTTCGGCAAGTGGATGGATGGCAATGGTCAATCTGAGCGCTTTCATCTCGCATCATGCCCAGCGGATACCGGGCAAGGCGGCGCTCATCTATGGCGACGCGACGATCGATTACGCGGAACTCTGGCATCGCGTTCAGGCAACCGCCGCCTGGCTGGCCGCACGCGGTATCGGCGCGGGTGACGTCGTCGCCGTTTTCATGAAGAACAGCCCGGCTTTCCTGGAGATATGTTTTGCCGTCAGCCATCTCGGCGCCGTCTTCCTGCCGATCAATTTCCGGCTTGCCGGCGACGAGGCCGCCTATATCACGCGGAACGCCGAGGCGAAATTGCTACTGGCCGATGCTGAATTCGCTGCCACGCTGGGCGACCAGCACGGCCTTGTCCTGATCGATTCCGATGCGCAGGCCGATATCCGTCGCCTGGTCGGCAAGCCGGCCGCGATCCCGCCGATGCAGCCGCGCAAGCCCGGCGATCTTTTCCGGCTGATGTATACCTCCGGCACCACCGATCGTCCGAAGGGTGTCATGCACAGCTATGACAACTTCTATTGGAAGAGCCAGAGCCATATCATCACCCTGGGGATGACGGCGGACGACCGGCTGCTCTGTGTCGGTCCGCTTTATCACGTCGGCGCATTCGATCTGCCCGGCCTGGCCGTCCTGTGGCTGGGCGGCACAATGGCCATCCATCGCGATTTCGATCCGGCGCGCGTCCTTGCCTCCATCGAAGAGAACAGGCTGACCGGCGCCTGGCTCGCCCCGGTCATGCTGGGTGGCCTGCTCTCCTATCCCGACAGGCAGCGCTTCGACGTTTCCAGTTTGCGCTGGTGCGTCGGCGGCGGCGAGAAGACGCCGGAAGCACGGATCCGGGCTTTCGCGGATCTCTTCGTGAACGGGCGTTACGTGGATGCCTATGGCCTGACCGAAAGCTGCAGCGGCGACACGATGATGGAAGCAGGGCGGGAACTCGAGAAAATCGGCTCGACCGGACGTTCCGTGCCGCATGTCGAGATCAGCATCCGCGATGAAGCCGGTGAGCCCCTGGGCGCGGATACGGAAGGCGAGATTTGCCTGCGCGGTCCGAAGGTGACCGCCGGCTACTGGAAAGATCCGGCTAAGACCGGCGCCAGCTTCTGGGGCGACTGGTTCCGTACCGGCGATGTCGGCTTCCTGGATAAGGAAGGCTTCCTTTATCTCACCGACCGCAAGAAGGACATGATCATCTCCGGGGGTGAAAATATCGCCTCTTCGGAGGTCGAGCGGGTCCTCTACCAGCTGGCGGAGGTCAATGAGGTCGCCGTTATCGGCATCCCGGATCAGCAATGGGGCGAGATACCGGTAGCGGTCGTCGTGCTGCAGCCGGGAAGGTCGCTGGACCTTCAGGCGGTGCAGGCGCATTGCCGCCGGCATCTCGCCGGATTCAAGGTGCCGAAGCAATTGCACCTGCGCGAGAAGCTGCCGCGCAATCCCTCCGGAAAGATCCTGAAGCGTTCCTTGCGCGACGCGTTTTGCGCCGGGCCCAATCCCGATCAGCGAAATAGCGGGAAGGAGTGACTGCCATGCCGACGGTAACCGAAGCGATTGCCGGCTTTATCGCGGGCTTGACGCTGGAGACGCTGCCCGAGGCGGTAGCGGCAAAAGCACGAGCCTGCCTGCTGAATGGCTATGGCATTGGCCTCGGCTGCCTTACCACCCCTTACACACGCGTGGCCCGCCAGGCCGCTTTGGCGATGGACGGCGAGCGGCCAAGCGGCGCCACTTTGCTGGGCGACGGCCGGCGGACCAGCATTGCCGGGGCGGCACTGGCGAATGCCGCCCTGTTCCATGGCCGCGCCCAGGAAGATACCTGCGGTGCCGCGCATCTGGGGGCCATCATGATTCCGCTGCTGACGGCGGTCATCGAGGCGCGCGGATTGCCTTGCGACAGGTTGCTGCCGGCCCTGGTTGCAGGATATGAAGCGGGCGGCCTGCTGGAACATGCCTATGGGCGGACGACGACGCCGGCAGGCTTGCGGGCGACGCCGCTTTACGGCGCGATCGCGGCTGCGGCGGCTGTCGGCTGCCTCATCGACTTGCGCGTTCCCGAACTTGCCGCGGCCCTGGCGAACGCAGCCAGTTTTTCCGGCGGCATTCTGCAATCCTTCGCGGATGGCACCGATGAATGGCGCTATCAGGTCGGGATGACAGGCATCCAGGGCCTCAATGCGGTGGAGCTGGCCCGGGCCGGATCGGTCTCGGCGCCGCATGCGATCGAGGGCCGTTCGGGTTTCGTCCGCGCCTTTGTCCGTCGGGATTGCGAGGCCGCCGAGCTGTTGTCGAGCCTGGGCCGCGACTGGTCGATCCACCGGGTGACCTTCAAGCCCTATCCGGTCTGCGCCTTCAACCAGACACCGGTCATGGCGGCGCTTTCGATGGCGGAGGAGATTGCCGGCCGGCCGATCGCCGCCGTCGAGGTGGAGATGAATCCGTTTGAATGCGGTTATGCGGGCATGGATGCGACCGGCCCCTTCAGCTCGATCTCCGGTACGCTCATGAGCATACCGTTCTGCATCGCCGCGACCTTGCTGCGCGGAACGCCCACCATGCGCATGATGACGACTTATGATGACGCCGAGGTGAACGCTCTGGTCGGCCGCACCGAGCTGAAGGCCAACCCCGATATCGCGATCCTTTCCTGCAGGATCACGGTCGTGCTGGCCGATGGCAGCCGCATCCGGCGCGACGAGATAAAGACCACGGCGGATTTCTCCTTCGATTGGCCCGGCGTGTCCGCGCTGGTCCGCCGCGTTGGCGGTGAGATCGGCGTTACAGCGCAGACATACGATCGATTGGAGCGCTTCGTCGCCAACCTGCCGGAAGGGAGGGTGGAGGATGTCGTCTCGTGCTTCGCGGCGGACCGGCAATGAGCAGGGGAGCGGGCCGGCGGAGGCGCGGCCGTCTTCCGTCCCAGAACGTTTCCTTATACCGGCTAAAGCAACATAATCTTTGATCTGCGCCTCGTTCTTAACGAAGCTTGCCTATCGCGGATTCTGATGCCGCGACAAGGCACCGAGGCCCGGGGAGGGGTTGAAGTGGACTTTACAAGAAGACTTTCGGTTTTTCTGCCCGGGCAATTCCGGCCGGCTATTGGCCGCCTATCCCTCTCATTGGCGGGCATGCGGCACCATGGATAGGCAGGGCAGCCAGGGGCAGGCTTCGTCATCGGCGTCGGGCGGCGAAGCGGGGGTAGTCGGTGAGGCCAAAGGACGGCATCGTCCGCGATTCGGCGTGACATTTGATCAGCAGATGATCGTTTCCCTGATCTTCGCCGCGATCTTCGTCGCCTTCGCCGTGTTCCTTCCAGGATTCTTTACCGTTGGCAACCTGGTGACGCTCATGCGCACGGTTGCTGTCCTCGGCATCCTCGGGCTCGGCATGGCCATTGTCGTCATCGGCCGTGGCATCGACCTGTCGATGATCGCCTCGCTCGCGGTGCCCGCCGCACTGGTGCTAGCGCTTGCAGGCAAGGGCTACGGCGTCGGCGGCTCGCTTGCCTGCGGCTTCGGCCTCGCCGTCGCCATCGGCATCCTGAACGGCGTGCTGGTGGCCTATGTCGAGATCCCGTCGCTGTTTACAACCTTGGCGGTCGGCATCGGTATCGCCGGTATCGGCCAAAGCGGACTCTTCGAATATGACATCATCCCCTGGCCGTCGCAGCTGGATGCGATCGGCTGGATCGGCAGGGGCGCACTGTTCGGCATTCCCTATTCGGTCCTTGCCTTCGTCATTGTGACGCTTGGCGTGGGGATCTTCCTGCGACGGACGCGCCCCGGCCTGTTCATCTACGCCTCGGGCGACAGCCCGGCCGCAGCACGCATCACCGGCATATCGGTGCGGCCGATGATCGTTTTCCAATATGTGATCGCCGCCGCCGTCAGCACCTTCGCCGGACTGGTCCTGGCGGCATCCTCGAACAACATGGATACCCGCATCTTCAACCTGACCTGGATCTACGATGTGATCCTGGTCGTGGTTCTCGGCGGGATCGGGCTGTCGGGCGGTCGCGGCGGCGTGCTGAACGTGGTGGTAGGCACGCTGCTGATCGGCACAATCGTCAACGGCATGACGATCCTGAACGCCTCGTTCGAGGTGCAAAATCTCATCAAGGGCATGGTTCTGCTGGCTGCGTTGCTGTTGGACAGCATCGTCAACCCGCGCAACGAAGAAACCGCCCAGCAGGGAGATATCTGAATTCTGACGAAGCGGGTCCGCCTGGACGCGCAGGCTATGCCAACGATAATGAAAGGGGAGGCAATTATGGCCGGTTTGAGGAAATGGGCTTTCGTGGGGGCGATGATCGCCTCACTGGTGGGCGGCGCAGCTGCGCACGCGCAAAGCAGCATGGATGATCCGGCGCGCGCCGGCTATTATGAGGCTCTGAAGGACAAGCGCGTCGTCTTCGTGCCCGTCTTCATGGGGCTGGACCTGACGGAAGGCTGGTCCAAGATGATGGCGCAGCAGGCCCAGGCGCTCGGATATAAATACGAGGTGCGCAACTCGAATTTCAACACGGCGGCGGGCGCCCAGACGCTGACCTCCCTGATCACCGAGAAGCCCGACGTGATCGTGGTCCAGAATCCCGATGTCCAATCCTATGCCAAGCTGCTGGCCAAGGCCGAGCAGGCTGGCATCCATGTCATCCAGCTCAACATGAAGACCAATGTCCTGACGACCGGTTTCGTCGGCGCCGATGTGGTCGATCTGGCCCAGACCCAAGCAAAGGCGGTCGCCGAAAAATGCGGCGCCGGCACATCCGGCAAGGTGCTGATCCTGGCCGGTCCGCCCACCAGCCCGTTCTCCGCCTACATGCTGAAGGGCTATGAAAATATCCTCAGCAGCAATCCGGCGATCAAGGTGGTGTCCGTGCAGTCCACCGGCGACTATGAATCCGCCAAGGCCAAGTCGATCACCCAGGTGGTGTTGCAGCAGCATCCCGATCTCTGCGGCATTCTCGGCGTGTGGGACAATACTGATGTCGGCACCGCGGCCGCGCTCAAGGAAGCGGGCAAGAGCGACCAGGTATTCGTCTCGACCTCCGGCGGCGGCGGTGAACTCGCCTGCAAGGGTTTGCAGGAAGGCATGTGGCAGCATTATGTCAGCTATGACGTGCCCGGCCAGGGCCGCGATCTGAACAGCCTGATCGTCGCTGCCATGCAGGACAAGAACCCGGTCGGTTCGACGAAGTCGATCCTCTACACGCCGCTGCGGGTCTACACCAAGGACAGCATGAAGACTCAAACCTGCTGGACCTTGGATACGATCCATTAACTCCGGCATGGCGGTCCGGGCGTCGCTCGTCGGCGCCCGGATGCCGATCGGCGCTTTCTCGTTCCTTGTCCTGGCGTATTACGGCGTTTAGCACCAATGTCAAATGCACTCATCAAGCTCAGATATAAGGTCTGGCCGGACAAGATTTTCGGCGAGCTGCTGCAGAAGCAATGGATGGAGACGGCGGTTCCGCTGCTGGTCCTGCTGCTGACCGCGGGGTTCTTCAGCACCCGGATCGACAATTTCATCTCGGTCAATAATCTTTCCGATATCCTGCGCCAGGCGAGCGAGCTCGGCTTCGTCGTCCTCGGGCTCTCGCTGGTGCTGATCGTCGGCGGCATCGACCTCAGCGTCGCCTCGATGTTTGCCCTGTGCAATCTGACAGTGCTCTACTGCATCAACGTTCTGGCCTTGCCGATCGTCGTCGCGATTGCGATCACGCTGGTGCTCGGCGCCTTGCTGGGCGCGGTCAACGGCGTCTTGATCGGCTATATGCGCATGCGCGCCTTCCTGACCACGATGGTGACGCTGATCGTCTATAAGGCGGCGCACGACCTGATGAATTTCAAGGTGGCGGTGGCGATCTCCTCCGTCGTCACCGATCTGCCGGCTTGGGACTTTCTGGGATCGGGGTCTTTCCTGTCGATTCCGACCGGGGTTTGGGTGTTTGCCCTGGTGGCGGTCGGCGGCCATATCTTTCTCACCCGTTTGCGCTGGGGCTGGCATGTCATGGCGGTCGGCGGCAATCGCCGCTCGGCCTACAATACCGGCCTGCCGGTCAACCGCGTGGTCGCCCTTTCTTACGTCGCCTCGGGCGTGCTTACCGCCATCTCGGCGCTGTTCTACGCCTCGCGCCTGGCGAGCCCCGGTGCCGATACGGGCAAGGGCCTGGAGATCACGGTTCTGACGGCAGCGATTCTTGGCGGCATCCGGCTCGGCGGCGGCAAGGGATCGGTCACCAAGGCCGTTCTCGGCACCTTGATCGTGCTGCTGATCACCAATGGCCTGCTGCGCCTGGCGACGCCGGCCGGCGAGGCGCGCGTCATCCTGGCCACGATCCTGTTGCTGGCCGCGGCACTCGATATCCGCTGGTTCAAGAACCGGCACAAGGCGGTGCAGGAGCTCTATGTCAGCCCGTCCTATCTGGAATTGCCGCCGCCGCCGCCCACCGCGGCCGCATCGGGATCGCCCTATGCGCTGAACGACCGGCTGCGCCATGTCGAAACCATCGGCCTGGGCGAGGTGGAGTCACCAGAGGACGTCATCCTCGACAATGACGACAATCTCTATTGCGGCAGCCGGCATGGCGAGATCATCCGCTTCTTTGCGCCGGATTATAAGCGGAATGAAGTCTATGCGCGGATCGGCGGCCAGCCGCTCGGCATGGCTTTCGATGCGGGGCAGACGCTGTACGTCTGCGTCGGCGGCATGGGCCTCTACCGCGTCACGCCGGAGCGGCGGGTCGAGAAGGTGACCGACGAAACCAATCGCTCACTGCTCTCGATCATCGACGACAGCCGGCTGCGGCTGGCCGACGACCTTGATATCGCACCTGACGGCCGGATCTTCTTCTCGGAGGCGACCGTTCGCTACGAGATGCATGAATGGCCGACGGACAGTCTGGAAGGCCGCGGCAATGGCCGCATCATCTGCTACGATCCTCGCATCGGCAAGACCACCACGGTCCTCCGCAACTTGATCTTCCCGAATGGCGTGGTATTGGCGTCGGATCTGGAATCGATCCTGTTCGCCGAGAGCTGGAACTGCTCGATCAAGCGCTACTGGTTTGCCGGCCCGAAGCGTGGAACGACCGAGTTCGTCATCCGCGATCTGCCCGGCTATCCCGACAATATCAACCGCGCCTCCGACGGAAACTACTGGCTGGCCCTGATGGGCATGCGCAGCCCGTCCTTCGATCTCGCCATGCGCAAGCCGGGCTTCCGCCGCCGCATGTCGAAGCAGCTGCCCGGCGACGAGTGGCTTGCGCCCAACATCAATACCGGCTGCATCGTCAAGTTCAATGAGCGCGGCGAGATCCTGGAAGCCCTGTGGGACCTGGGCGGCGAGAACCACCCGATGATCACGTCAATGCGCGAACATCGCGGCTATCTCTATATCGGCGGCATTTCCAACAACCGCATCGGTCGCCTCAAGCTGGAAGGCGCCGATCCGGAATTTGTCTCGAGCGGGCGTTATCATGTTTGATACATTGGCTTCGATCTTTCGGCGGGGTGAGTCGAGCCTTTCGGTGCCCATTCTCGATGGTGCGCTGAAACCCAACAACCTGCTCGAACAGGCTCCCGTCCTGGCCGAGCATGCGGAATTCGAGGATATCGCCCTGGGACCCGACGGCGAGCTCTATGCCGCCTGCGGATCGGCGGTCGTGCGGGTTTCATCGACCGGCGCCATCGCCCAGGTGGCAAGTTTCGACGGCACCGTGACTGCGCTGGCTTTCCTGCCGGGCGGCGGCCTGTGCGTCGCCCTCGGCTCCCGCGTGGTCGTTGATGCAGCCGCCGCCGGCCGCCGCGTCATCGAGGGGGCGGAGGGCAAGCCCTTCGTTGCGGTCAATGCCCTGCATGCCGAGGCGGATGGCTCGTTGCTGATTTGCGACGGGTCGGCCGCACGGCCCTATCCGGAATGGAGCCGCGACCTGATGGAAAAGCGCCGTTCCGGCCGCCTGCTGCGCGTCGGCCGTACCGGCGGCACCGCGACGGTGCTGGCCGCAGGGCTGGGCTATGCCTTCGGCGCCATGGTGGACGGGCAGGGCCGCACCCTGGTTTCCGAAAGCTGGCGACATCAGGTGAGCGTCGTTGGAAACGGGCGGGGCACGCCGGCGATTTCGGCCTTACCCGGCTATCCGGCCCGCATGGCGCCCGCCGCCAAGGGCGGGCTTTGGCTGTCGCTCTTCGCCTGCCGCACGCAGCTGGTGGAATTCGTCCTGCGCGAGAGCGACTATCGCCGCGAAATGCTGCGGACCGTCGACCCGAAATATTGGGTCGCACCGGCGCTGAGTTCAGGCGCGGATTTCCTCGAGCCGCTGCAAGGCGGTAGCGTCAAGCAAATGGGCATCCTCAAGCCTTGGGCGCCGCCGCGCTCCTACGGTCTGGCCGTTCTCTTCAATGCCGATTTCATTCCGGTTCTGTCGCTCCACAGCCGCACCGGCGGCAGGCATCACGGTGTCGTCGCCATTGCCGAGCGCGGTGACGATCTGTTCGTGCTGTCGAAGGGCGCCGGCCGCATCCTTCGCCTGTCCTTGTCGCAGATCGACGCGGAGATGGTACAGTGAACGCTCTCCTCGAATTACGCCAGATTACCAAGATCTATGCCCGCGCCGCCGCGGTGGAGAACATCGATTTCACGCTGCTGCGGGGCGAGGTTCATGCCCTGCTTGGCGAGAACGGCGCGGGGAAATCCACGCTGACCAAGATGATTGCCGGTGTCGTCGCCCCGACCTCCGGCAAGATTCTGCTGGACGGGAAAGAGATCGCGCCGAAGACGCCTTCGGATTCGTTGAAGGCCGGGATCGCCATGGTGTTCCAGGAGACCAGCCTGGTGCCGTCGATGACGGTGGCGCAGAACCTGTTCCTGGGGAACGAGAAGTTCTTCAACCGCGTGCGCGGCATCAATATCGCCGCCCAGCAGTTCATGCAGTCCCTGAGCTTCCAGGTCGACCCGACCCTGCAGGTCGCCTCCCTCGGCGCTGCCAAGAAGCAGATGGTGGAGATCGCCCGCGCGGTGCTCCTGAAGGCGCAGATCATCGTCTTCGACGAGCCGACCGCGACCTTGACGCCGGAAGAGAAGCGCCATTTCTTCGAGCTGGTCGGCACGCTGAAAGCGCGCGGCGTCTCCATCATCTTCATTTCTCATGCGCTGGAAGAGGCGCTGGAGATTTCGGACCGCATCACGGTGCTGCGTGACGGCAAGCTGGTGGTGACGGACCTGACCTCTAACTTCGATCGCGCCAGGATCGTGCAGGCTATGGTCGGCCGCAGCCTGTCGCAAGAACTCTACGGGACGCGCAAATCCACGGTCCGACCGCCGGGACGCCGCGTCTTGAGCGTGCGCAACCTGCGCGTCGGCAATGTGGTCAAGAACAACTCCCTGTCCGTCTTCGCCGGCCAGATTACCGGCATATTCGGCCTTGTCGGCTCCGGGCGAACCGAAACCTTCAAGGTCGTCGCCGGCGTCATCAAGCGCGACTATACCAATGGCGGCGAGGTCTTCCTGGAGGGCAGGGCCGTTCGCTACCGCGTGCCGGCGCAGGGCGTGCGGGACGGCGTCGCCTACATCACGGAAGATCGCAAGGTCGAAGGTTTCTTCGAGACCATGTCGATCAAGTCCAACATTTTCGTCGGCCTGCTGGCGAAGATCTGGCTCGGCAAGTTCTGGCTGAAGAAGCGGGAGGTCGACACTGTCGGCGAGTACTGGACGAAGTCGCTGCAGATCCGTGCGGTCAGCAAGGGCGTGCGGGTCATCGAGCTGTCCGGCGGTAATCAGCAGAAAGCTGTCATCGCGAAGTCTCTGGTTCAGGATCCCGAGCTGATCATCTTCGACGAGCCCACACGCGGCGTCGATGTCGGCGCTATCGCCGAGATCCACCAGATCATCAATCGGCTGGCCGACGAAGGAAAGGCCGTCGTGGTGATCTCGTCCTATCTGCCGGAGGTGATGCTGCTGTCCGACCGCCTTCTGGTCGCCCGCCAGGGCAAGGTCGTTGAGGAATTCTCGCCGCGCGACGCTACCGAAGAGAAGCTCATGTATGCGGCGGTTCACTAGAGCGCGATCGTCCTAGGCGGCAGCGGACAGGCTTCCACTTAAGACGTGAAGCGCGCTCTATTACATTGAGTGGCGCTCTGTCCTGCGGGCCCGGCCGTCGGGCGCTTGAGGCCGGCGGGCGGCACAGATCTACCGCCGTTCGCGTATTCTGGCGCCTTCACAGATGCGATTGGCTTCGCCGCCGCGCCGGCCTAAAATGGGCCGCATCGGCCGGCAGACCTCATTTCAGGTGGGCGCCGGCTTGCGCTGCGGCGCCAGAACGAGTTGGGGTTTGTTGAATGGATCTGCGGCAGTTGCGCTATTTCGTGGCGATCGTTGAACACGGATCCTTTTCCAAGGCAGCCAATCAACTCCGGGTCGCCCAGCCGGCCCTCAGCCAGCACTTGAGGCATATGGAGGAGGAGCTGGGCGTCACCTTGCTGCATCGCGGCACGCGCGGTGTGCTGCCGACCGAGGCAGGCGAACGCCTGTTGCAGCGGGCGAAGTCGATCCTGACGGAGTTCGGCGAGTTGCGCGATACCGTCCGCGGCGAAAAGAGCGCGCCCGTCGGCGAGGTGCGGTTCGGCATGCCGGGGACGGTCAGCGAGCTGCTCAGCGTGCCGCTGATCGAGGCGGCGCAGTTACGCTATCCCAGCGTCCGTATCCGCATCGCCGAGGCGATGAGCGGCTATATCCTGGACTGGCTGCGGCGCGGCGAGGTCGACCTCGCGATGATCTACAGCACCGCCGATCCCAGCGGGCTTGGCATACATCATGGCCTTACCGAAGAGCTCTGCCTGTTCGCGACGCCCGATCTCAGCGCTTGCCAGGCGCTGCCGGGGCAGCCGGTGACCCTGGCGGAGGCGGGCAATCTCGATCTCATCCTGCCCGGTCCCGCCCATGGCCTGCGCGATCTCATCGAGGAGGCCGCGTTATCGGTGAATGTGCCGATCTGGCCGGCGATCGAAATCGATTCATATGCGCAGATCAAGCAGCTGGCGCAGCGCGGCCGCGGCTATGGTATCCTGCCGCGCACCGCCGTCGCGCGCGAAGTCGAGGCCGGCACGTTCAACGCCTGGCCGCTGATCGCGCCGCCCCTGAGCCGCAAAGTCTTCCTGGCCTATTCGACGGAGCGCCCGCTCTCTGCCGCGGTCCGCGCGATCGGCCAGCTTGCCTGGGAAACCTTGCGCAAACTGGTGCAGGAAGGGGCCTGGGCGGCGACCATTGCCGATGACAGCAACCGTCCGACGCTCTATCCGTGAACAACCGCAAGCATCCCTGAAGAGGCGCGAAGGCAGGCCGCTGCGGTCATAGCTTTGCCTTATGTGGCTTAGAACAATTCTGTTCCTTTCCCTCGACCGGTCGGATGATATCGTGCCGACAATAAAGATTTCGTGTCCTGCGACGCTGAATGGATCGCGGACGGGACGGTTTGCAGACGGGGAGGAATGGTCATGCAGGGTTGGGCTGTCGTCGAAATTGGTACGCCTCTGAAAGAGATCAGTGCCCCGACACCTGAGCCGAAAGGCACCGAAGTGCTGGTGGAAGTAACGCATTGCGGCGTCTGCCATTCGGATCTGTATTTTCAGGATGGCTACTACGATCTCGGCGGCGGCAAGCGCCTGTCGCTGGCCGATCGCGGCGTCACCCTGCCGTTGGTGCTTGGCCATGAGACGGTGGGACGTGTCGTCAAGCTCGGCCCCGATGCGACCGGCGTCAAAGTCGGCGATCATCGCGTGGTCTATCCCTGGGTCGGCTGCGGCACCTGCCGTCGCTGCCGCAGCGGGGAGGAACAGCTTTGCCTGAAGCCCGGCACCGTCGGCATCTTCCGCCCGGGCGGCTACGGTTCGCATGTCATCGTGCCGCGTGGTGAACATCTGGTGCCGCTGGACGGGGTCGATCCGGCTGTTGCGGCGACCTATGCCTGTTCGGGCATCACCGCCTATTCCGCCATCAAGAAGGTAATGCCGCTGGCGCCCGACGAGCCTATCGTGATCATCGGCGCAGGCGGGCTCGGCCTGGCGGCGATCAAGATCCTGAAGGCGCTCAAGCATGAAGCGATCATCGTCGTCGATCTCGACAAGACGAAGCATGCGACCGCGTTGCAGGCCGGTGCGACAGTGGCGGTCGGCGGCAAGGATATCGATGTTACCGCGGAGATCATCAAGGCGGCCGGAGGTCCGGTCATGGGCGTGATCGATTTCGTCAATGCCTCGGCGACGGCCCGCGCCGGCCTGGACGCGCTGACCAAGGGCGGCACCTTGGTGCCGGTCGGTCTCTATGGCGGCGACCTAACCTTGTCGCTGCCGATGATGCCGCTGAAGGGCCAGTCGATTCGCGGCAGCTATGTCGGCAGCCTGCAGGAACTCCGCGAGCTGATCGAGCTCGCCAAATCCGGGGCGCTTGAGCCCCTGCCGGTCGAGCGCGTGCCGCAGGCCAAGGCGAACGACGCGATCAATCGCGTGCGCAGCGGCGACGTCAAAGGGCGCCTGGTGCTGGAAGCCCCTTCGTTCTAAGGGGCGGAGCCACCGCTGCGGCATCTCTCTCGTATGTGTTGAGGTGCCGGCGGCTTCATGGTTGGGGCGGGAGCGGCCGGAAGGCGGCGGCTCCCGCCCTTGCTGTTATCCGTGGCGGTTGATGATGGTTTTCACGGCGGCGAATTCCTCCAGCGCAAGGAAGCCCTTCTCGCGTCCGTGCCCGCTCTTGCCGCTGCCGCCGAAAGGCAGTTCCACGCCGCCGCCGGCGCCATAGCCGTTGATATAGATCTGCCCGGCACGCACCTTGCGCGCGACACGCTGCTGACGTCCGCCGTCGCGGGTCCAGATGCCGGCAAGCAGGCCGTAATCGGTGCCGTTGGCGAGCTTGATGGCGTCAGCCTCGTCGCTGAAGGAGAGGGCGGCGAGGACCGGACCGAAGACTTCGTCCTTTGCTAGGCGATTGGCGCGCGGCACCGGGCCGAACAATGTCGGCTTCACGTAGTATCCCCCTGCGGGGACGTCGGCGGCGATGCTGCCCTCGGCGATCACCGGGATGCCGTCTTCCCGCGCGATCTCCATGAAGCGCAGGACGCGCTGCTGCTGCTTGGCACTGATGACAGGGCCACATTCAAGGTCCATTTCCGGCGTGCCGGCCCGCATCTGCGCAAAGCGCTCGGCCAGGGCCTTGAGGAAATCGTCATAGATATTCTCCTGGATCAGGACACGGCTGCCGGCCGAGCAGGTCTGCCCGGTATTCTGCACGATCGCCTTGCAGACGACGGGAATAGCCGCATCGAAATCGGCATCGTCGAAGACGATCTGCGGTGACTTGCCGCCCAGCTCCAAGGTGCAGGGAACGTAGTTGTTGGCGGCTGCCTGCTGGATCAGCCTGCCGACCTCCGGCGAGCCGGTGAAGGACACGAAGCCAATGCCGGGATGGCCGGCGAGGGCGGCACCCGCCTCGCTGCCGCGTCCGGTCACCACGTTAATGGCGCCGTCGGGAAAGCCGACCTCGCTGGCCAGTTCGGCGATGCGCAGGGCCGAAAGGCAGCCATCCTCCGCCGGCTTCAGCACCACGGCGTTGCCCATGGCGAGGGAAGGGGCGAGGGAACGGCCGAACATCTGCGCCGGATAGTTCCAGGGCAATATATGGCCGGTGACGCCATAGGGTTCATGCACCACGGTGACCGTATAGCCGGCCATGAAGGGGATCACCTGGCCATGTACCTTGTCGGCGGCGGTGCCGTAGAATTCGAAGTAGCGCGCGGTGGTCTCGATGTCGACCCGCGCGGTGGTCATCGGCTTGCCGGTGTCGGCGGCCTCGATCTTGGTCAATTCATCAAGATGGTCGAGGACACGGGTACCCAGCCGCACCAGCAGGCGGCCGCGTTCGGTGGCGGTCAGCTTTCCCCAGGCGCCTTCCTGCGCCTGCCAGGCCGCCTTTACGGCGCGGTCGATATCGGCATCCTTCCCGCAGCCGATCGTTTCGATCGGCTGGCCGGTGGCCGGCGCCAGGACAGGCAAGGTTTCGTCGTCTGAATTGGCGGTGAGGCGGCCATTGATGAAATGCTGTTTCATGTATCTTCCCGAAAAATCCGTTCGAAGGCGATCTGCAGATCGACATCGCTGCCGGCACTACGCCGCCTATCCTGACGGACCTGGCAACCGCCGGCGCTTCGGTCGATTGGAGATGGAGACGGGCAGCAGAATGGCGCGCATTCCCCGGCGCGAATACTGAAGAAATAGCTATAACCCTTAGAGCGACGGGCTATAGCGCCACCGCAGTGCAGCAGTGATCGAGTTAACGTTTCAATATATGATTTATCGCGAAATCCTATTTGACTTCATGGGTGGATGGGCGAGTTTCAGGAGCGAAACTTGTATCTTGGGCCGCGCATGACAGATGCTTTGAAGGATGTCCTCGTTATCGCTCTGGAACAGGCGGTCGCTGCCCCCATTGCGACCGGTCGCCTGGCCGACGCCGGTGCCCGGGTGATCAAGCTGGAGCGGCCGGAAGGCGATTTCGCGCGGGGCTATGACGATTATGTCCTCGGCCAGTCGTCCTATTTCGTCTGGATGAATCGCGGGAAGGAATCCTGCCGCGTCGATCTGCGCAAGCCGGAAGATCTGGCGCTGGTGGAAGCGATGATCGCCAAGGCCGATGTCTTCGTGCAGAACCTGGCGCCGGGTGCGACCGAGCGCCTTGGACTTGGCAGCGAGGATCTGCGCCGGCGCTTCCCGAGGCTCATCACCTGCGACATCAGCGGGTATGCCCCAGGCACGCCAAGCTATTACCGCAAGGCCTATGACCTGCTGGTGCAGGCGGAGGTCGGGCTTGCCTATGTGACGGGAACGGATGTCTCCGGACCGAGCCGGGTCGGCATCTCGATCTGTGATATCACCACTGGCCAGGCTGCCTATGCCGCGATACTCGAGGCATTGATCAGGCGCGCGCAAACCGGAAAGGGGGTGCACTTGCAGGTCTCGCTTTTCGACACCATCGCCGATTACATGAACGTCCCGTATCTGACGCGCCGCTATGGCGGCCAGGAGCCGTCGCGGTTGGGCCTGGCGCATCCTTCGATCGCTCCTTACGGCAATTTCCGCCTGCGCGACGGCAGCGTGCTGCTGTCGATCCAGAGCGAGCGCGAATGGAAGATCTTCTGCCTCGACGTGCTGCGGGACGAGATGCTGTTCGCCGACAGCCGCTTCGACAGCAATGTGAAGCGGGTCCGGAATCGCGCGGCGCTCGATGCGCGCATCGGGGAGAAGCTCGTCGCGCGCTCGGCTGCCGAGGTTACCGCGATACTGGAAGAGGCGAAGATTGCCTTCGGCTTGGTATCGACCATGAGCGATCTGCTGAAGCATGAAAGCGCCACCGTTCTTCCGGTGGCGACCCCCGCCGGAACGGTGGAGGTGCTGGCGCCGCCCGTCATCGTCGATGGCGAGCGCCCGGCACTGGGCCGCGTGCCGGCCCTCGGCGAGCACGACGCGGCCCTGCGCCGGGAATTTTCGGTTGACGGGAGCGTTGCCGCGTCATGAGGACCGATGTTCAAGCGACCGGCAGGGGAGGCGCTTCGCTCAGCAGTGATTTGGCGCAACTCATCCGCGGCAAGCCGGTGAGCGCTGCCGATCTCGAACAGGCGGCCCTGTTCGTGCTCGATACCTTATCCTGCGCGATCGGCGCGCGCGCTTCGAAACCGGCGCGTATCCTCGCCAAGGTTTCGCCCCTGGCGCTCGACGATGTCGACAAGTCTTCGTTCTATCTCGGCGGCATCGCCCATATCCTCGAAATGGACGATCTTCATCGCGGCTCGGTCACCCATCCGGGCTCGGTAGTGATTCCCGCCGCCTGGGCCTTCGCCCATCGGCAGAATATGGGGGGCAGGGCTTTCCTGAAGGCCGTCCTGGCGGGCTATGAAGCCTGCACGCGGGTGGGCATGGCCGTCGGCAAGGAGCATTACCGGGTCTGGCACAATACGGCGACCTGCGGTCCATTCGGCTCTGCCATGGCGGTCGCCCTGCTGGCCGACCTGACACCGGAACAGACGGTCTGGGCCCTGGGCAATGCCGGCACGCAATCGGCCGGCCTGTGGGAATTCCTCGCCGACGGCGCCATGAGCAAGCATCTGCATACTGCGCGCGGCGCCCAGGCCGGGTTGATGGCGGCGCGCCTTGCCAAGGAAGGCTTCACCGGGCCGACACGCATTCTCGAGGGCGAGAAGGGCTTCTTCAAAGGCCTTTGTCCGGATCCCGATCCGGCGGCGGTGCTGCGCGAGCCGGATGCGCCCTGGCAGCTGGTGCAGACCTCGATCAAGCCCTGGCCCTGCTGTCGTCATACGCATCCGACGATCGATGCGGCGCTGGAGCTGCATCGTGAACTCGGCGGCCGTCCGGTCGCCAGGATCGATGTCGGCACCTATCGCGCGGCGATCGATGTCTGCGATCGCGCAGATCCGACCGAGCCCTATGGCGCGCGTTTTTCGCTGCAGCACTGCGTTGCTGCAGCCATAGCTGCGGGCAAGGTGGATGCCGCCTCGTTCGAAGCGGCGGGACGCGCCGCGGTCAAGGATCTGCGCCCGCTGGTATCGCTGCGGGTCGATGGCCAGGTCGACGCGGCTTATCCGCAATCCTGGGGCACGGTGGTGACTGTAGAAACGATAGAGGGCAAGCGTCTGACCGCGTCGCGCCGCGAATGCAAGGGCGATCCCGGCAATCCGGTAACAGCCGCGGAGTTGCAGCTGAAAGCGGGCGACCTGATGGCGACGGCCGGAATCACGCAGACGCGGGCCGCCGCCTTTATCGAAGCTGTCGGGAGGCTCGCCGATGATTTGCCGGTGCGCGACCTGCGGCTCGAAGAATTGATCGTCTGACGGCAATGACGAGGGCAGGGCGCCAATGAGGCTCGCGGGAAAATCCATCATCGTGACGGGCGGGGGCGCCGGTTTCGGCGCCGCCATGTGCAGGCGCTTCGCGGCCGATGGGGCCAGCGTTCTGGTTGCCGACATCGACCGGCAGAATGCAGAACAGGTTGCCCGGGAGATCGGCGCGAATGCGGTCGCCTTCCATGCCGATGTCACCAGCAGGGCAGACCACGCGGCGATGGCCGTCAGGGCCCTGGAGGCCTTTGGCGATCTTCACGCCGTCGTCAACAATGCGGGCATTGTCCAGCGCAATATGTCGGCCGACACGGTCGAGGAGGCGGTGTTCGACCGCATCTTCGACGTCAACGTGAAGTCGATCTATTATTCGGTGCAGGAGATCGTGCCGATTTTTCGCCGCCGCGGCGGCGGTACCATGCTCAATATCGGCTCGACCGGCGGCATCCGGCCGCGGCCGGGCCTCGCCTGGTACAATGCCTCGAAAGGGGCGGTCGATCTGGTCTCGAAATCGCTTGCCGTCGAGTTGGCGCCGGATCGCATCCGGGTGAATGCGATCTGCCCGGCGCTCGGCACCACGGCGATGCTGGAACCGGTCATGGGCGGTCCCGATAGTCCGGAAAATCGCGCCAAGTTCGTCGCCACGATTCCGCTCGGCCGCTTATGCGATCCCGAAGACGTCGCCAACGCGGCGCTCTATCTGCTCTCCGACGAGGCGAGCTTCGTGACTGGCATCTGCCTGCCGGTTGATGGCGGCCGCACCATCTGACATCGCGCGCTGCATCGATGATCGATTGAAGAGGTTTAATTCCTTGGAACAGCAAGATACGAATCATAGCGATATCCGCGCCTCGGTGCGCAAGTTGTGCGAGCAGTTTCCGGGCGAATACTGGCGCCGGCTCGATCGCGATTCCGCCTATCCCAAGGAATTCATCGCCGCCTTGACGGAATCCGGCTTCCTCGCCGCGCTCATCCCGGAGGAATATGGCGGCGCCGGCCTGCCCCTGTCTGCGGCGGCGGCAATCCTCGAAGAAATCCAGCATGCAGGCGCCAATGGCGCCACCTGCCATGCCCAGATGTATATCATGGGCACGGTGCTGCGGCATGGCTCCCCGACGCAGAAGCAGGCCTATCTGCCGGGCATCGCCGCCGGTGAATTGCGGCTGCAGGCCTTCGGCGTGACGGAGCCGACCAGCGGTTCCGATACCTCGTCGATCCGCACCACGGCGGTGCGCGACGGCGATGAATATGTCATCAACGGCCAGAAGATCTGGACCAGCCGGGCGGAATATTCCGACCTCATGCTATTGCTGGCGCGCACCACGCCGAAGGATAAGGTGGAGAAGCGTACCGACGGCCTGTCGGTCTTCATTCTCGATATGCGCGTGGCGCGGCAGGCCGGGCTGACTATCCGGCCGATCCGCACCATGATGAATCATTCCACCACCGAGGTCTTCTTCGACAACGTGCGGGTTCCCGCCGCCAATCTAGTCGGCGAGGAAGGCAAGGGGTTCCGATATATCCTGTCCGGGATGAATGCCGAGCGCCTGCTGATCGCCGCCGAATGTATCGGCGACGCCAAGTGGTTCCTGGACAAGGCGACGGCCTATGCCCGCGAACGCACCTTGTTCGGGCGGCCGATCGGCCAGAACCAGGGCGTGCAGTTTCCCCTGGCGCGCGCTTATGCCAATATGCGGGCGGCCGAACTGATGGTGAAGGAAGGCATCTGCCTCTATGAGGCCGGGGCCAATTGCGGCGCCGAGGCCAATATGGCGAAGATGCTGGCGGCGGACGCCTCCTTCGAAGCCGCCAATGCCTGCATCCAGACACATGGCGGTTTCGGCTTCGCCGAGGAATATGATGTCGAACGCAAGTTCCGCGAGACCCGGCTGTACCAGGTGGCGCCGATATCGACCAATCTCATCCTCTCCTATCTGTCAGAGCATGTCCTGCGTCTGCCGCGCTCATTCTGACCGGGGAAAGGCTGAATGGGGAAAGGCTGACCGGGGAAAGGAAGCGGCATGCGGCGATATGTAGAGGCGAAATCATGACGGCGATCGATATTGAGGCCTGCAAGGGCTGGATCGGCAGATCGACCGAAGACGTCGATATCATAACGCCGCGCCTGCTGAACGAATATCGGGTGACCTTCGATCCGTTCCTGGCCGACGTGCCGGGACTGCAGGTTCCTCTCGGCTTCCACTGGTGCCTGTCGCCGTTGCTGGCGCCGTTGCGCGACCTCGGGCCGGATGGCCATCCCGCGAAGGGCAGCTTCCTGCCGCCGGTGCCGCTGCCACGCCGCATGTGGGCCGGCGGCGCGATCGATTTTCACGGCGACCTGCGACCGGGAGACCATGTGCGACGGCGCTCGACGATTGCCAGCATTGACCTCAAGCAAGGCCGCAGCGGCCAGCTCTGCTTTGTCGGCCTGCGTCATGACTATCAGACGGAGCGTGGCTTGGCGCTTTCCGAGCTGCAGAACATCGTTTATCGCGACGCACCGGCGGCGGAGCAACCCGCGCAAACCACCGCACCCGGCGTTGACGTCGCGGCTGGGGATGGTGTGCTGGAGAGCAGTTGGAGCGTCGATCCGACGCCGACCATGCTGTTCAGGTATTCGGCACTGACCTTCAACGGGCATCGCATCCATTACGATTACCCTTATGCCACCGCGCAAGAAGGCTATGCGGGCCTTGTGGTGCATGGGCCGATGCAGGCGGCGCTGATGCTCAACCTGGCAGCGGCGAGCCGCCGCGCCGTGCCGCGCCGTTTCAGCTATCGCGGGCTGGTGCCGCTGATCGCGGGACAGGCATTTCGCGTGCGGCTCCAGCATGCCGAGCCCGCGTCACGCTGCTTCACGCAGATCGAGGGCGGATTGATCAACATGCAGGGAGAGGCAGTATGGTAACGGCTTTCCGGGCGCCGATCGTGCCGCTCTTCGTTCCAGCCGACCGGCCGGAACGCTTCGCCAAGGCGGCGCAGAGCGGCGCGGACGCGGTCATCCTTGACCTCGAGGACGCAGTGTCGCCGGACCAGAAGGACGCCGCCCGCCGGAACCTAGCCACCCATCAAGTGCGCGGCCTGCCGGTCATCATCCGCATCAATGCACGGGAGTCACCCTGCTTTGACGCGGATCTTGCGGCCCTCTCCGACACCGCCTTCTCCGCCGTCATGTTGCCGAAGACGAACAGCGCCGGCGATATCGCGGCGGTGCATGAGAAGCTGGGGCGGATAGGGCCCGTCGTGCCGCTGATCGAGACAGCATTGGGGCTCGCCAACCTGCCGGAGATTCTCGCCGCGTCCGGCGTCGGCGTGGTCGCTTTCGGTGCGCTCGACTACGCCGTCGATCTTGGCTGCAGTCCCGGCTGGGAGAGCCTGCTGATGGCGCGCAGCGAGATCGTCTTCCGCTCGCGCCTGGCCGGTCTTTCGGCGCCGATCGACGGGGTGACCACAGTGTTCAATGACCCGAAGATCGTGGAAGCCGAAGCGGCGAGGGCCATCAGCCTTGGCTTTGGCGGCAAGCTCATGATCCATCCGAACCAGATTGCACCGGCCCTCAGGGCCTTCCTGCCGGATCAGCAGGCGCTGAGCTGGGCGAAGCAGGTGATCGAGGTCTCCGGCGAGGGCGCCGCTGCGCAGCTTGACGGCGTGATGGTAGACCGCCCGGTCCTGGAACGGGCCCGTCGGATCATCGCCCTCTCCGGAGAGGGATGATCCGGATAGCTACGGCTATTTCTGCGCCAGTTTCTGCAGCAGCATCTTCGAGGTCTGGTATTCGATCTGCCGGTACTGGTTGGTCTGCAGTGCGCTCTCGAAGGCTTGCTTGGCCGCCGCCGTATCGCCGGCCAGCCATGCCTGGTGGCCGATATTGAAATAGGCCATGCATAGCCGGTCCTGCCGCAAGGGTGCGGGAAAGGTATCGGCTGCTTCGATCAGCGCCTGGGGCGACATCTTGCCAAGCAGGAACAGCCCGATCTTGCCAAGATAGCTGCGCGAGCCGACATCGTCGGCGATGCGGTGAAAGTCGCGGGTCGGATCCTCGTGGTCCTCGAGGCGCAGGAGGCTAGCCCAATAGCCGGGAAGCGGGCTGTGGTAATCGACATGGATCGCATCCATGAATTCCCGGATTGCGACGGCGTGATAGCCCAGCAGGTAGGCGAGCTGGCCCTCCCACAACGCATATTCCATCGTCACACCCGCGGCCGAAGCTTTGCGGGTCGCTTCCAGCGCGGCGCCATAGTCGCCCCTGGCATAGGCAAGTTCGATCGCGACCGCGTTGAAGGCGGTGTTTCGCGGATTGTCCTGCAACGCTTTGGTGATGTCCTGCTGGGCGCTCGTGAACGCGCCGAGGTCGATCTGCGCTTCAGCACGGCGCGCATAATAGGCGGCGATCTGGCGCGTCGACCCGGCCTTGCCATCGATCAATCGCGTGCAGGCATGGACGCGTTGCTCGGCAGGCGCCTGGTCGAGATCGCAAATGAGCTTGAGGTCGAGCTGCGGTTCCGTCAGATCGGCCAGCAGCTCCTGCGGTTTTGCAAGAAATTCATTGCGGGGATCGAGCTTCTGCGCCGCGCTGACATCGCTCCTGGCGCCGGCAAGATCGGCCGTCTTAACCCGCGCCAGGGCGCGCAGGGCATAAGCGCCGGCCTTCAGGCTCTGGTCGCCGTCATTAGTCTGCGCCACCATATCGTCGCAGGCCTTGAGGTCGATGTCATAGCCGCAGGCGAAGGCATTATGGTCGAGCGTATCGGCGTGGGCATTGGGGGAAAGGGTGACGAAGCTAATGACGGCCAGGACGGCCAGCGGAAGCAAACGCAACAGCGAAAGGAAACGCATATGGCACACGCTCTCTATGCGATGGCGGTCCCGCGTCGCATCGCGAAGTTGACACCCCCTGGTTATGCGGCCGGCATAGCCGTCATCACATGATGTCCCTGAACGCATTATCCAGGCCGGCCGCTCATCCGCATGGCGGCAATGCCGCTGGCGACGATGAGGGCGATGCCGACCCAGACGATCGGCGCCGGCATGTCGCCAAAGGCGAGGAGGCCGACGACGATGGCGGAAACGATCTCGCTATAGCCGAAAGGGGCCAGTTGCGCGGCGCTGGCCAGGCGATGGGCATGGACGATCATGAAATGGCCGATGGCGGCGATGGCACCCATCAGCGCCATCAATGGCCAATCCGCAAGATCGGGCGTTACCCAGACGAAAGGCATCAGCAGGGAATAGACGGCAGCGCCGAGCAGGGCGGAGATCGCCGAGGTCACCAGCGCCGGATCCTGCGAACCGAGCTTGCGGGTGGCCAGCATGGCGCCGGCATAGGCGATCCCTGAGGCAAAGCAGAAAAGCACGCCGATCGAGATCGCGCCCGCCGTGGGTCGCACCACCAGCGCCGTGCCGATGAAGCCGACGATGACCATGATCCAGCGCGCATAGCCGATCGGCTCTCGCAGCAGGACGGCGGAGCCCAGCAGGATGAAGAAGGGATAGACGAAGAATACCGCCATGGCATCGGCCAGCGGCATGTTCTTGATGGCGGAAAAGAACATCAGGGCGGAGAAGGCCATCAAGCCGCCGCGCAGCAATTGCAGGCCGGGCCGCGCCGGCCGCCACAGCAGGCCCCTGTATTGCCGCAACGCGATCGGCAGCAGCGCCAGGCTATAGAAGAGAAAGCGCGCCCAGGCGATTTCCAGCACCGGCAGGTGGCCGGCAAGATGTTTGGCGATGGCATCCATGGCCGGCAAGACAGCGATGCCGGTGACAAGGACCAGGATGCCAAGCAAGGGGCGGTCCTCGGCACTACGCAAGGGGTGCCGGGTCGGGGCCGCCGCCGTCTCGGCAGGGCTCGTTGAAGAATTTTGCACGTAATCACCGCCGATGATCGAAACGCTCATGCGGGACGGCAACCATAGGCGTGACGGCCTTCCCCGACCCATGGATAGCCGGGCAATCGGGGTGGCGTCCAGGGGTGACCCGGCTAGCGCGAGAATTGTGGCCCCTGCCATGGCGGGCTCCCTCTCATGCGGGCCTGATGAATTTCAGCAGAAAGCGGTCGCTTTCGCCGATCGCGAGATACTTGGCCCGGTCCTGGTCCTTGAGGCGCAGGGTGGGTGGCAGGGTCCAGACCCCGGCGGGATAATCTTTAATATCCTTGGGGTTGGCGTCGATTTCGGAAGTTGCCGCCAGTTTAAAGCCGGCGCCTTCCACCAGGCTGATGGCGTAATCCTCGCGCACATAGCCGCTGGCGGCTTTCGGATCCTGCGGCCGGTCGGTGCGGCCGCGATGGTCTTCGATGCCCAGCACGCCGCCCGGCTTCAAGGCGCGATAAAAAGCGTGCAACGATTGGACGGCCGAGCCGTCGGCCATCCAGTCATGCAGGTTGCGGAAGGTGAGGACCATATCCGCAGTGCCGGCTGGTGCCACGTCGAAGCGCTCGCCGTCGAATTGCGTCACGATCACCTTGTCATACAAAGCGGGATCGCCGGCCAGTTTGGCGGCGAGGCCCTTGCGGCTGCTGAGCGCGGCGGCGGAGGTATCGTCCTCCGCCGGTCCGGCGGCATAATAGAGGCCGCGATCGCGCAGATAGGGGGCCAGGATCTCCGTCCACCAGCCGGCGCTGCCCGGTTCGATCTCGACCACCGTCTGGTCCGGCTTCAGGCCAAAGAAGGCGAGGGTTTCGGCCGGATGCCGGTAGATATCGCGGGCGCGGTTCTTGTCGCTGCGCTGCGGCCCGGCGACCAGGCTTTGCAGGCGCGGATCGATGGCGGCGGTGCCCTCCGGGCGTGCCGTCGCCGGGCGCGCCGGCGATTGACAGGCCTGCAGCAGTGGCATCAGCGACAGGGCTGCGCCGAGGCGGAGGAAGGAACGTCGCCGGATCATGCTGGCTCCAGTTGCCGGAAGAGAGGACAGGTAGGTCGTCGAAGTGAAAACGGCGGCGGGAAATCTTGCCTGTTGCCGGGCCTTGCCACAACCTGTCGACCCGGCCTTTCGGGCCGGGTGGCGGCAGGCTGGGGCGCCGACCAAATTACATGTAGCGCAGGTCACGCCGAGGGCAAGGCATGGTTAAAGGCCAAGCGCTGTCCTGCCGGCGACCGCGCGCCATGGTGGACAGCCGCACGTCAGGCGTAGAGCAGGCGCCCGACTTCCTGGATCAGATGATTAAGATGGAAGGGCTTTGAAAGGCGAGGGGCCGCAGCTTCCCCGGAATTGCCCGCCGCACTGCCCGCCTGCGCGGAGGCGCCATTGCCCGCCTGCGCGGAAGCGCCATTGCCGGTGCTCCGGTTGGCGGAAGAGCCACGCACCGGCCGGTTGCGCTTCAGCGAGACGGCGGCAAAACCGGTGATGAACATGATCTGAACATTCGGATTATGCCGCGAGCACTGCTTGGCGAGTTCGAAACCGTCGAGCCCGGGCATGGTGACATCGGCCAACAGCAGGTCAACTTTCAGCTCCGACAGCATCTCGACGGCCTGGCTGCCGCTTTCCGCCGCGCGCACGCGATAGCCGGCCCGCTGCAACATCCTGACCAGGAAGTTGCGCAGCTGTTCGTCATCTTCGGCGACAAGAATCTGGGCCATGACGGCGAGGCTTTCCCCAGGAGCTCTGCATAACCAAATAGATATACCGGCACCACGCTGGAGATCTGGCGGACCGGCCAGGCTGCGGCGAGCTGCTTAGTTATTTTTAACCTCAGTCAGCGAGTCGGGACCAAGGCAAAATCTTGCGGCGAGCCGCCTTAGCCGATAGCAACTTCTTGTGATGCCGAGGTTTTTAGTCAAAATCGAAGTTTTCCGGCGCGCTGCCGGGGGGCGGCTGCGAAGCTGTTGCAACACATGACAGCAGCTGGGGATTAAGCTAGAAAAACCGGGACATGAGCGGCGATTTCAATGCGTCGAATGACGCACCAGCTAGACCTGCCGAGATGATTTGGCCGCCGCGGCTGTCGTCGCCGTTGCTGCTTGCCTCACCTCATAGCGGACGCGATTATCCTGCTGGTTTTTTAGCTCAATCGGTGCTTGATCGCGCCATCCTTCGCCAGTCCGAGGATTGCTATGTCGATCTGCTGATCGAGCCGGCGACGCGGCTTGGCGTGCCGAGCCTGCGGGCGCTGTTCCCACGCATTTTTGTCGATCCCAATCGCGACGCAGCCGAACTCGACCCCCAGCTCTTCGCCGATCCGCTGCCGCCCCAGGCCCAGATTACCTCACCGCGCGTCCTCGCCGGACTGGGTGTGGTGCCGCGCGTCGCTGCCGATGACCGCGCGATCTATGCGACGCAACTGCCCTATCGCGAGGCCGAGGACCGGCTCGAACGCTATTACCGGCCCTATCATCGCAGCCTGCAGGCTGCGATCCGGCACATTCGCAGCGAGTTCGGCCAGTGCCTGCTGCTGGACTGCCATTCCATGCCGTCCGCCGGCGCACCGCTGCTGCATGAAGGGGCGGAAAAGCAGCGCTCCGGCCAGATCGCCAGCCAGGCTACCGGCAAGCTGTCGTCGGCCGGCAACGGCACAGCCGGGCCGCGCGGCGCAAGAAGCGGCGGCGAAGTCGATTTCATCCTCGGGGATTGCTATGGCGGGGCCTGCGCCGACGCCGTCACCTCCCATGCGGAAAGCTTTCTGCTGCAGGCTGGGGCGACCGTCCGCCGCAACAATCCTTACAGCGGCGGCTATGTGACCCAGACCTATGGCCGGCCGGCCGAAGGGGTCCATGTGCTGCAGCTGGAGATCAACCGGCGGCTCTATGTTGATGAGGCCAGTCTGGCCCCCAATGCCGGCTTTGCCGCCACGCGCGATCTGCTCTGCAGTCTGATCGCCAGCCTGCGCGACGCTGCATCTGATCTGATAAAGCGACGATAATGGATTGAATATGCAGTATATTCGGCCTGCAACCCCGGCGGATGTCAGCGCCATAACAGCGATCTATCGCCATCACGTCCTGACCGGCACGGCCAGCTTCGAGGAAGAGCCGCCAAGCGAGGCGGATATGGCGAACCGCCTGGCCGCCATTCTTGAACGGCACCTGCCGTATCTGTGCCTGGAAACGGCCGATCCGGCGACGGGGCGGCGGCGGATCGCCGGCTACGCCTATGCCGGACCCTATCGTCCGCGCAGCGCTTATCGCTTCACGGTCGAGGATTCGATCTATGTCGCGCCAGATGCAACCGGCCGCGGCCATGGCCGCGCCCTGCTGGAGCGGTTGATTGCAGACTGCCGTGCCCTCAAGCTGCGGGAAATCATTGCGGTGATCGGCGATTCGGCCAACAGCGCCTCGATCGGCTTACACCGGCAGGCGGGTTTTCGCGATGTGGGCACCCTCCGCCAAGTCGGCTTCAAGTTCGGCCGCTGGCTGGACAGTGTGCTGATGCAACTGTCGCTTCAGGACACCGACACGCAGCCGGACGAGTGATGTCGCAACCCGTCGCCTCGCAGGCGGTTGCGACCCGCGCTGCGCGCCTTTGCGCAACGGCCTGGGGCGGCTCATGGCAAAAAAAAGGGCCGTGCATTGCACGGCCCAAGTTCTGGGAGGAAACGCCCATGAGGGGCGTAAGCGAGAGGGGAGTGTCAGGGGAGATGTCCGCCTCTCGCACTGCAGAAAATGATGTTGCGGCTGCGAAAAGTCAAGGGACAACCTGTCGCAGAAGCTATGCAAATGATTGACTCTGCTATCAGAAAACCTCATGGCGCTTTTCTAAAGCTCGTCAAATTTTATGCAACATTCCGGCCGCCTCGGCGGCACATTGGCTATTGATCACGGTCTCGTGATAAGGGAGGCTGATGCCCTTCACGCCGGGTCCGCGATACAGAAGAATGGACCTTGCCGCCCCTGGCGGGCAACGGGTCGGACTTCTGGTGCCGGACGGAAGGCGGCAGGATATGGTCTGATCGGTTCGGATCGACCATGAATGATGGGGAAATAAGCCTGCTTTGGGGGAAGGAGGCGGGATGAGCCCGCATACGGGGGCCACCGGTAAGCTGCTGACAGCGACCGGCGACCAAGCCGAGGCACAGCCTCCGCAAGGGGAAGATGGGGCGCGTTTCGACGGCGGGCGATTTGCCCGTCTTCCCCTGTGGCGAACCGTTATTGCGATCGCGGTCCTGTTCGTTCTCGGCCTGGTTGCGATCGTCACCCTCATGTTGCGAAGCGCTGAGGAGCAGAACGCCGAAGCGCGCCACCTGGCCGAGTTCCAGTTCGGCGCGGCACTTGCCGCAACGGAACGCAATGTGGCGACAACGACACTGGATTATGCCTGGTGGGACGATGCCTATACCCATCTGGCCGAGCGGCGCGACAGCGCCTGGGCCGATGTCAATCTTACCGGCTCGACGGTTGTCGGGTCGGATAAACTGATTCAAGGCGTCCTGGTCTTCGACGCATCCGACCGGTTGGATTACGGAAACTGGCTGGGGCAATCGCCGGCCGCCGACTGGACCGGCAAGATAAAAGGGGGGCTGCGGCAACTGCTGCAGGAGGCGCGCAGCGAGGATGCAGCAAAACCCCACGCCGTGTCCGGCCTGCTTTCAATCGATGGCAAACCCGCCATCGCTGCTGCGGCGCCGGTCCTGCCGTTTTCCGCTACCGCGACGATACCGCCGGCCGAGACACGCCATGTGCTGGTCTTCATGAGGGTGCTGGACAGCGCGAATCTCCAAGCCGTCAGCGCCATCCTCGGCACCAGCCGGCTGCAATTGTCGGAGCGTCCTGCGGCGGCGGCCGGCTCGACGAGGGGCGGATCGGCCGCGGCGGAGACTGCGGAGGTTTCCCTCATTGCTCTCGACGGCAGCGATATCGGCCGCATCCGCTGGCTGCCGCCACAGCCCGGCCGGACCATTGTCGGGCGGTTGATGCCGCAGATCGCCATGATCATCGGAATCATGACGGTCCTGGCGGGCATTGCCATCGCCTTGATACTGAGCATACAGCGTCGCAGTCAGGCCTATCTCAACCTGATCGACGCCAAAAACCGGCGTATCGAGAACAATCTCCGGCTCTGGCGTATTACAATCGAGGCCATCGAATATGGCGTTGCCGTATTTGATCAGCAGGGCCGGCTGTTGCTGCGCAACCAGGCATGCCAGCGCATCTGGGACCTGCCGGAGGAGTTGCTGCGCGAAGGAACGACGGTGGCGGCGATCGCCGACTGGGTCCTCGGCAGCGGCGGTTACCAACTGCAGCCGGATGACGCCCGCCCGGCCGACTTGCGGCCGCAGGAAGCGATCGCCGGCGGCCGCTGGATCTATTGCCGCGGCGCACGCGTGCTCGAGGTCCAGCGTCTGATCGTCCCGGAAATCGGCGGTTTCATCAGTATTTCGCGGGATATGACGCAGGCCCGGCAGCACGAGGAGGAACTGGTTCAAGCCTGGGAGCAGGCGGTTCTTGCCAACCGTGCGAAATCCGAGTTCCTCGCCAATATCAGTCATGAACTGCGGACGCCGCTGAACGCCATTATCGGCTTCTCCGAGGTGCTGGAACTGGAGATCTTCGGCGCTCTCGCCAATGAACGCCATCGATCCTATGTCGCCGATATCAAGGCCAGCGGCGCGCATCTCCTCAGCCTGATCAACGACATTCTCGATCTCTCGAAGATCGAGGCGGGCAAGTTCGATCTCCGTATCGAGCCGGTCGATTGCAGCGAGGTGCTGGAGGCGGTGGCGCGGCTGATCCGCCCCCGCGCCGAGGCCGGTCAGTTGCAATTCACCGTCACGCGTCCGGACGGCCCGCTGATCATCGGTGCTGATGAGCGCGCCGTGAAGCAGGTGCTGATCAACCTGCTCAGCAATGCCGTCAAGTTCACGCCGGCCGGCGGCAAGGTCGAGCTTGCCTGCCGTCAAGTGCCCAACGGCATCGCCCTGGTGGTGCGGGACACTGGTATAGGCATCTCGGCGCAGGATATTGAGACCGCCCTGGCACCTTTCGGCCAGATCGACAGCCATCTTTCCCGTCGTTTCGAGGGGACGGGCCTCGGCCTGCCGATCGTCAAGGGCATTTGCGAGCTGCATGGCGGCTTCCTTGAGCTGCAGAGCGAGGTGAACGCGGGCACGACGGTCACCGCGATCCTTCTCGATCAGCTGGCACCCGGCGAACGCCATCATCCCGGCGCGTCGGAGCGCGCGCCGACGGTAACCTTGCAGCCGAATTGAGCGACGACTTTCCGGCGGGGCCGCCGGTTCTCTCGCCCGGCCTGCGGGTCGCATGCGGGTGGGAGTTGACCGGCATGTGGTTGTCAGTTCTTATCATTGACAACCAGGACGATTGCCGGCGCGAAGACTCGGGCGGGCGATGAACCTGCCGCCCGCCGGTGGCGAGGCGACGGAAGCGGGGCTGGTTGCGGCTGGTTGGGCGGCCGGGTAAAGAACAAGGCTTTAGGCGTGATGGGCGAACCGACCCTTTATGGTCCTTTGCATAGCAGTCTGGTCAGTGCCGTGCGATTGGCCTTGCTGGCCCTGGATCTGCCGCATCAGATCGTCGAGCCTGATCTCCACAGCCTCGACAGCACCCGGATGACCGATCTCCTGCCTTATTTCGTGTCGCAGGCGCCGACCCTCATTCACGACGATCTGGCGCTCTATGACACCGAGGCGATCCTGCTTTACCTGGACAGCTGGTATGGCGAGCTGCTGCGGCAAGAGGGGATTGCAACCCGCGGGGCGGCGGTCACATCCGGCCTGATGCCCGGTCAGCCGCGTCTCCTCGGGCTGATGTGGCAAATGGTTGCGGTGATGCGCGACCACCTGCAGCCCGCCGCAATTGGCGGTGTGGTAGCACAAAAGATCTTCGTGCCGCATCTCGGCGGCCGGCCCGATACCGAGAAGCTGGCGGCGGCGGTGGCGAGGCAACAGGATTGCCTGCAATTGCTCGAGCAACTGACCTTGCTCTGTCATGACGGCGATCACGCCGACTATCTGGTGGATAGCCAACTGCGGCTTGCCGATCTGCTGCTCTATCCGATTGTCTTCCTGATGATGAAGACCGATCTCGGCTCCGCCTGTCTCGCGCGCTCGGTCCGTCTGTCGCGCTGGTGGCTTGCCATCAGCAAGATTGACCGCTTGCGGCCGGGATTGCCGGTCCTGCCGTAGCCGCCCGGACGCGCTGCTGCGAACTGCTGCAAGACGGTGCGGCGCCCTATATAACAACAGAATCTCTTTCCGATCGCGAGTACAGCCATGTCCAATGCCAATGACAGCGTTTCCGCAACCGGGCCGGCAACGGCCGCTGCCGGTTTCGGCCGGCGTCACGACATCTCCTGGCTTGCCGAGCGCCGCTCGGTTGCCGTGCGCCGCATGGGCGGCCCGGGGCCGAGCGAGGCGGAGCTGACGCAGATTCTGTCGGCAGCGCTTGCCGCGCCGGATCACGGTGCCCTGCGGCCCTGGCGCGTCGTCCGCTGCACCGACAAGGGCAAGGCGCGGCTGGCCGAACTGTTCATCGCTGCGAAGCTGCGCGCGAAGCCGGATGCCGCCGAGGCAGAGCTGGCGCGCGAGCGTGACAAGGCGATGAAGCCGCCGATCCTGCTGGCCATGGTGGCGACGCCGAAACCCGCCAAGGGCGAGATCACGCCGGCCGAGCAGCTCGCTTCAGCCGGGGCTGCCATGCAGAGCATCCTGCTGGCGGCTTTCGGCCTCGGTTATGGCGCCATCATCCTCAGCGGCAGTCGCTGTGCCGATCCGGCCGTGCGCGCGGCGTTCGGGGTGGCTGCCGGCGGTGAGCTGCTGGGCTTCATCAGCATCGGTACCGTAGTCGATACGCCGATCCCATCACCCCGCCCGGGGCTGGCCGAGATGGTCGCCACCTATGACGGCGACGCGCTCGGCTGAAAGGGCGATGCGGCTGCTCTGTGACGGTCAAGCGGCCTGCGCCCAAACCCGCAAAGCGCCGATGGTCTCGAAGCCGCAACGCCGCATGGCAGTGATGTCGCCGCCGCTCTCATAGCCGACAATGGGGAGATCCTGATACTCGGCGGCGATCATGGCAATGGCACTGGCGCGCCAGGCATCGCTATCTTGGTCGGGCACGAACAGGTTCGTATAGCCGACAACCCCGGCATCGTGAGCCCCGGTATCGTGACAGGTGACGCAACCGGCAACCACCCGCCCGTCCTGCCGGCAAGCGAGGACCCGTACCCGGGCATCATCGAGCAAGGCGGCCGGAAAAAGCGCCGCCCCGCCGGAATCTCCCCAGCCGGCCTCCCATGACCGCAATTCTGCCGCCGTCGCGACCACCTGCCATGACGCATCGGCCGGAGGCGTTTCCTGCCGCCGTCGATCAGCCGGCAGTTGCAGCCATTCGGCTTCGAACAGGCAGCTGAAGCCGAGGGGCGCAAGGTCCAGCAGGTTGAAGCTGTCCTTCACGGCAAAGGGCATATGAGTCTCACGCGCGGCGGCAGCGAGCGCGCCGATCGTGGCGAGCTGCGACGCGGTCGCCGCCGCACCACTCAACGTGACGACGTTAGGATAATAGCGGGGCGCGGGCGCTGTCGTGAACCAGAGATGCTCGCTGAAATGCGTCGCGCAACCGTGGGCCCGTAGCATCGCATCGCACCAGGCCGCATTGTTGCCCGCGGCCAGAGAAACATTGTCGAGGTTGTTCATGCCGGTCGCTCCGTGGCGCCCGACGACTGCCGCAAGGTCACGGCGTCGCGTCCGGCCCCACCTCTTCGGCCAGCTCGCTGTCGCTTTCGGCGGCGATGAGCTTGGCCTGGGGCGTCGCCACCGAGGCCTCCTGCGGCTGCGGGCGGCTGGTCTGGCGCACGAAGAGGATGGCGAAGCCGGCGGCCATCAGGGGCAGCACGCAGCCGAGGCCGAGCACCCAGTGGATTGCGGTATTGATGGTGGCGGAATCAGCGACCTGGCTGAGGCCGACGCTGTTGGCGACAACGCCGGCACCGGCCGCGCCGAAGGAGATGCCGAGCGAGCGTATAGTAGGGATGGCGCCGGCCGTCAGGCCTTCCTCCCCCCTGGTTGCATGACGCATGACGGCGGCAACCAGATGCAGATTGGTGGTGCCGAGGCCGACACCGACCAGCGCATCGGCCAGCGCGATGACCCAGAGCGAACCGCTCTGCATGCTGACGGTCAGGATGGCGAGGCCGATGGTTGAGAGCAGCAGCCCGAGGGTGATGCAGGCCTGGGCCGCCTTGCCCTGAAAATGCGAGGTGCTGACCGAGGCCACCGTCCAGGCGACGGCAAGGCAGGCCATGATATAGGCCGCGACGGAATCGCTGGTGCCGCGCACCGCCTGCAGGGCAAGCGGCAGATAGGCGCCGATGACGGCATGCGTCATCGATGAGAGCAGCATCACCCAGCCGCCGATGCCGGTGCTGGTCGAGAGTCCGAGCGGCCGGCTGGGCAGCAATCGGCTGCTGCTCCGCACACGCTCCGGCCGATCGAGCAGGATGGTGCGTTGCACCGCCAGAATGGCGATGCCGATGAGGATGATCTGCAGGGCAATGGCGATGCCGCGAAACGAGGGACCGGTGGGATCAATGCCCAACAGCGTCATGGCCTCATAGACTTCGCCGGCAAGGCTGACCGCGCAGACGCCGATGGTCAGCAGGCCGAGGCGGCGATAAGGGAAGCGGGGAACTTTGACGCCGCTCTCCACCTGATGGCGCGGCAGCTTGATCCAGGCGCCGGTCATGAAGATGGCGACGATCGGCGCATTGAACCAGAAGGCGCCGCGCCAGAACCCATGCTCCGCGAAAAGGCCGCCCACGGCCGGGCCCAGCAATGCGGCAACACCCCAGGTGCTGGAGATGAAAGCGAGGGCGCGCTTGCGAAGATGCTCCGGATAGGCCGATTGGACCAATGCCATGGAAAGTGAAATGAGCAGCCCGCCGCCCCAGCCCTGGAGGCTGCGCGCCAGCAACATGATCAGCATGGTCGGCGCCAGGGCGCAGCCGAGAGAGCCGATCAGGAAGGTGATGCTCGCCAGCATATAGGCGCGCCTGGTGCCGAGAATGGCGCGCAGCGGCGCATTGCTGGCGGCGCCGATGATGGAGGCGACCATGTAGAGGGTGGTCGGCCAAGTATAGAAGCTGATGCCGCCGATATCTTTCACCACCTTCGGCATGACCGCCGCCGTGATGAAGACATCGATCGCATGCAGCGCCATGGCGAGGTTGATAGTCAGCGTATAGATGCCGAGGCCGTTGCGGAAAATGTCGAGCCAGCTATGGCGCGCATTCCCTTCGGCCGTCGCCGCGGCCTTGCCGGCATCCGGCTGTCCGGCGGTGGATTGATTGGCTGGATTGCGGCGCTGCATGGTCTTCCCGATTGACGCGTCGACCGACGCCGAAGACCACTAAGGAGGGCAAGTCATCTGAGCCGGATCGAAAACGGATGGTCTGAACGGTGCTGCCCGTCTCGCTTCCCGCGTGACCCCCGCCGCACCCCTCGATGCCCACTATAGAGCGGCAATCAGAAACGAAAAGTGTTAATCGCGTGCCGTTCATGGCCGCATGCGTTGCGCTGCAGCAAGTTGCCGCCATCAATGTGTCATGAGGCTGCCCCATGATGATGGGTGATGACGCAGTGTGAGTCCCGTTATCTGCATATAGGGGTAGGTTTGATGGGCGCTGTTGCCTTGTGTCCCGGCTCGATCGTGAAGACGTCTTACACGGGTTTTCATATCCAGTTGTTGAGGGCGCTGTTGCAACCATATGGTGATGATTTATCGTCAGCAGACCGGCCGCTCGAAGAGCAGGCGTGCGACTCGATATAAATAGGCTTCATGAATGGACTTCGAGGCTGGGCGGGTAAGGTCTTTTAAGAAAACCTTGATGCAGCCAACGCGTCTCTCTCATCGCAGGATGTCGAGGCGTCACGGCGGATCAATCCGGGGCAATGAAATGGCAGGGGTCGAAGATGAACATGCTGAAAAAGGTGCAGGAAGATGCCGGCAGCAAGCGCTTGCGCCGGTGCAATGCCAACCCGCCGGTGCTTGAACACACCATACCGGCCAAGATTTTGGCGGGCGATCCGGTCAAGAAATGGCATGACATCTATGTCGATCCCACCAACCAGTTCTGCGTCGGTGTCTGGGAATCCGATATCGGCAAATGGGAGATCGATTTCATCGAAGACGAATTCATCGCCATCATTTCCGGCAAGATCACGCTGACCGATGAAAACGGTCATGCCGAGACCTTTGGTCCTGGTGATGCCGTGGTGGTGCCGCGCGGCTTCAAGGGGACATGGGAAACCGTCGAACCGGTCAAGAAGTGGTACGCTGCCTTCGAAAACCTGCGCGACTGAAAGTCTTTCACCGCAATCGATATGCGCATGGGGCGTGCTGGCGTCGCGACCGCCGCCGGGCCGGCTAAGCAATGTCCTGACAAAGCGGCCCCCGGCGGCTGGCCGATCCGGCCCTTCACCCGCGGGCGGCCCGGCCGCATCCTCGGGTTTCGATGCTGGCTGGTGGTGGCGAAGAGGATGGAAGCGGTAACGGTTTTTGGCGCGCGCTACAGCGTCTATGTCCGCAGCGTGCGGCTGGCGCTGGAAGAGAAGCAGATCCCCTATCGGCTCGAGGAAGTGGATGTCTTCGCACCGGGCGGGCCGCCACCGGCATTGTTGCAACGCCATCCCTTCGGACGCATTCCGGCCTTCGAACATCGGCGCGCCACGGATACGGTGGCGATCTATGAAACCGCCGCGATTTTGCGCTACGTCGACGAGGCCTTTGACGGGCCCGCCTTACAGCCGCACATTGCGCTGCCTCGGGCGCGGATGAACCAGGTGCTCGGCATCCTCGACAACTACGCCTATCGCTGTCTCGTCTGGGATATTTATGTCGAGCGTGTGTCGCGGCCCGCGCAGGGCCGTCCGAGCGATGAGGCGCGCATCGCATCCGCCTTGCCACAGGCACGGACATGCCTGCGGGCTCTCGCCGGGCTGATGCAGGAAGGTCCCTGGTTTACCGGGCCGCAACTCACCTTGGCCGACCTGCACGCCGCCTCGGTCTTTGCCTATTTCGTCCAGGCGGCCGAGGCGCCGGATCTGTTGGCAGGCCATGACAATCTTTGCCGCTGGTGGGCCGAGATGTCCCGGCGCGACAGCATGATCCGCACGCCATTTGAGTCTGGGGAATGAGCCGGCGTCGCTTCTTTCGGAAAGGAGCGCATACCACCCCTGCCGCAATCGGGTTGCCACCGCTGAGGACACCGAGGCAAATCTGCTTTCCCTCCACCGGAGCGGCCTTTACTCTGCGCCCCCATCAGGAATCAAAGGGGTGCCCACGGGCGCACCAGCAGAGCGTGGAGAAGCAGATGAGCAAGAAATTGATTCGCTTCGGCGTCAATCCGCCGCCGGTCGAGGAGGGCAGGCCGGCCACGGTGCTGGAAGGCAATCCGGTGACCCAGCTGCAGAACTATTACGCCGATCCTACCGGCCAGTTTTTTGCCGGCGTCTGGGAATCAGCCCCGGGCAAATGGGCGGTGAATTATACCGAGGAGGAATTCTGCACGTTCCTCGCCGGCAAAGCGATCCTGACCAGCGAGGATGGCACGGCGGAGACGTTCATCACTGGCGACGCCTTCATCATTCCCCGCGGCTTCAAGGGAACCTGGGAAACCGTCGAGCCGGTGAAGAAATGGTATGTCATCTTTGAGCCGAAGGCCGGTTGATCCGATCGCTTGCAGCCGAGATCAGCCCGCCCGGCGCTTGTGCTGGCTGCAATGGATCGCCGCCATCACCGCGCCCTTGATGAAAGGCAGCAGGCCAAGACTGAGTAGCACGGTCGCCGGGAGCCAGATCGCCGCCTGCAGCCAGGAGGGCGGATGGAAGGCCGCTTCCATCAGCAGCAGACCGCTGACGACGATGTGGCCGACGATCGAGATGGTGAAATAGGCCGGCGCATCATCTGCCCGGATCGGCTCGAAGGCGAGTCCGCATGCGTTGCAGCTTTCGGCGATCGCCAGGTAGCCGACAAACATGTGACCGATGCCGCAGCGTGGACACCGCCGCAAGAATCCGTATTTGAGGCTGGTCCATAGACCGGCCTGCTGTGCGCCCTTGGGCTGACTGTCCGCCGGATAAGCGCCGACCAAGTGATTGCCCGTCTCCTGGCTGCCGGCGATTTCGGTCAACTCTGCGTTCATCCCCATGGAGGCGTGTTCCAAGGCAAGGGTTGTGCTGTTCTATTGCAAAGGGGCGCCGCTTCAAAAGGTCGCGACCGTCCCTACGGCTCACCTGAGCCGGAAGAGGGCTGTCACGGCTGATGGTTCGGCGTTGCCGTCCATCTGCCGCCCACGACCGGCCCGCTAGCCGTCGCCCATAATCGGGGGGCAGGCTGCCCGGGGGCCGTGAGAATGCCCTTCAATCTTGGTCTCCGTCATTAAAGGAAAGAGCACCTGTCTCACAATGCGACCGGTTGCCGCCGAAGATACAACCGCAGAGACAGCTGCAGCGGGTATGTCGGGGCTGCGACAGCAAGCGGTGTTGACAGCGCTATTGACAGCCAAAGCCGGCCTGACGTCACATGCCGGAATGGTAGCAACGCGTGGGGGCCGCGCCGATGACATTGACCTGGGACATCTCCTTCCTGTTGGACACCCAGGGCAAGATCGAGGAAGCGCGCGGCAATTGCCTGGAAATCCTGGGCGAGCCCGCCCGGACCATGGTGGGGCGGTCGTTCCTGCCTTTCGTTGCCGGCGCCGACCGCGCGCATTTCCGCCGCTTTTTGGCACAGCTTGGAAATGCCAATGCCGTAAGGCGGGCGCTGTTGCATCTGCGCACCGGTCTGCGCGGTGACCAGCCATTTTTCATGGAAGCCCAGAACGGTTGGTCGGCCGCGCGCCATTGGATCATGCTGGCCATTCCGACCGATCAGGTCACCGCAAATCCGCTGGCCGTCCTCGACGCGCCAATTCCCACCACCAGCGACGACGATCTGCTGATGCTGATCGAATTGGCTGCCGAGCAGGCGACACCGCTCGACCTGACCGTTTTCTCGGTGGGGGGCCTCGCGGCGGCGGATGTCGATACGCGGTCGAGCCCGGATGTGGAACTGGCAAGCAAGCTGCGCCGCCAGGTGGAACGGCGCCTGGTTGCCAACGCCTATGACGGCATCGTCAGCCGATCCGAGCCCGGCGTCTACAATGTGCTGCACGAGGCCAGGAAGGACGCGGAGGAGATCGCCGGCGATCTGCGAGCGGGGGCGCGCGAGATCGGCGTCAGCGATGAAGCGCTCGGCCTCAGCCGGCGCACCGTGAAGCTGGGCGTGCGGCCGGATCGCGAGAAGATCAAGGCGGCCGTCGTCGCCGCCAGGATGCCGATACAGGATCGCAGCCTGCCGGCCGGCGCCAGCGCCGATGCGGCGCCATCGATATCGCGTTCGCCCTGGTTCTATGCGGTGCTGGTAATGCTGGTGCTGGTTCTGCTGGCGCTCGGCGCCGCGCTGCTGGTCTTGCGCCCGTGATCCTGCTGCGGTGATCTTGTGCCAGCGGTGCGGTCGCGACGAGCAGCGCAGGGCGACAGATGGGCTCAGCTCTGCGTCAGCATCTGGGTGAATTTCGCCATCGATTTATCGTAGTTGGTGGCCCACCACGCGCTGTCGACGATGCTCTGCTGCGCCAGCGCTTCCGGCTGGGTCGGGTCGCCGCTGCGCAGGCTGGCCGGCATGGCGGCGGAGGCGCGGGGATTGGCCGGACCGACGCCGCGCAGGCTGGAAAGGGCAATCTGGCGCGACGGCTCCTGCATCGAGGCGAGGAATTTGAACACGGTGTTGCCGCCCGGATTGTTCTTCGGCACCACCCAGACGCCGGGACATAACAGGCCCTGGTCGAAGCTCCAGCCGATCCCGCCTTTGGTTTCGACCGCCAGCTGGGCCGCGCGGGTGTGCCAGATGCAGGCCATGGTGACGACCTTGTCGAGCATCATCTGCTTGGCCTCGTTGCCGGTCTCCCAGGTCACCAGATGCGGCTTCAATTGCCCGATGCGGTTGACGCAATCGGCGATATCGAGCGGATAGAGCTGGCCCGGCTTGGCGCCATGGGCCATGGCGGCCGCTTCGAAGCCGCCGATCATCCACTTCCACAGGCCGCGCTTGCCCGGATATTTGCGCAGGTTCCAGAAATCGGCCCAGCTTTGCGGCGGGTTGTCCTTATAAACGTTCGCGTTGTAGGCGAGGACGAACGAGTAGGTATAGCCGGCAACGCCGAAATCGTAGGCGAAGGGCTGGATGACCTGGCTGCGATCGACGACGCTGTAATCGACGGCGCTCAGCGCGCCGCTCTGGCCGAGCCGGATGCAGGCATAGCCGTCGGTGTCGCAAATGTCCCAATCGACATTGCCGCTGTCGACCATGGATTTGATCTTGCCCTCGCTGGGGCCGGTACCGTCGAAAACGACGTCGATATTGTTGTCGCGCTTGAACGGCTTGCCGAAAGCCTGGCTGAGGTGGTCGATGTCGCTGTTGCCCCAGACGGCGAAGGTGAGCTCATCGGCATCGGCGGCCCGCGCCTTTTGCCCGAGGCCCAGTCCCAAGCCGGTTCCCACACCGATCCCCAGGCCCGTGCCAAGGAATGGCGCCAAGCCTGCCGCCGCAAGGCGTCGCAGGAAATGCCGCCGGTCCTCGCCGGACAAGGCCGCTGCCTGCTGCCGTAATTCGGCGCCGAGCAGGGGCAGATCCTGCGCAAAGGGCGAGGCGGCGGTCAGGCCGGCGAGCGGGCGGGCAAATGTCTTCGACTGCATGCCTCCGCTGTAGCCCCCCGATCCGACCGCGTCAAGCTGGCGACAAGGCGGCGCTGTGCTCAGGCCTGATGCGGCTTGTGGTTGAGGAGCGACAGCAGGAAAGCGAGGGCGGCGGCGACCAGGGCGACCAGGCAGGTGCCGGTCCATCCCCAGGCCTCGAAGGCCGAGCCGCCCAGCATGGAACCGAGCGCGCCGCCGCAGAACATCGTGGTCATGAAGACCGTGTTGACGCGGCTGCGCGCGCCGGAATCGAGCGCATGGATGCCGGCCTGGTTCGAAACCAGCGCCGATTGCACGCCAAGATCCATCAATACGACGCCGATCACCAGCGCCGGCATGGAGCCCTGGACCAGGATGAGAAGCAGGAACGAGGCGAAGACCAGGACCGCCGACAGGGTGACGACCATTTGCGGCCCGTGGCGGTCGGCGACGCGGCCGGCGATCGGGGCCGCCAGTGCGCCCACCGCGCCGATCAATCCCATCAAGCCGGCGAAGGTGGCGCCGAGGTTGTAAGGCGGCAGGCGCAGCTCCAGCGCCAGGTTCGCCCAGAAAGCGGAAAAGCACGCAAACAGCATGCCCTGGCACAGGCCTGCCAGTCGCAGGCGGCGATAGCGGACAAAGAAGCCGAACAGCGAGGTGAGGATGCGGCCGTAATGATCACGGGTGACCGGCTGCACCCGGGGCAGCACCGCCGCCAGAAGCGCCGCCAGGCCCAGCATCAGTCCGGCGGCCAGCGCGAACATGGCACGCCAGTGCCAGTGGTCGGAGACATAACCGCTGATCGTCCGGGCGAGCAGGATGCCGACCAGAAGGCCGCCGGTTACCGTGCCGACGACCTTGCCGCGCTGGGCGGGATCGGCCAGATGGACGGCCAGGGGCACAATCTGCTGCACTACCGTCGTCAGGATGCCGATCACCAGGCAGGCGATGCCGAGCCACACCAGGCTGGGGGCCATGGCGGCGCCGGCCAAGGCGATGCTGAGCCCAAGCAGGGTGACGAGGATCAGTGTTTTGCGCTCGACCCGGTCCCCGAGAGGCGCCAGGAAGAAAAGACCGGTCGCATAGCCGATCTGGCAGAGAAATGGCATGATCGCGACTTCGCGCGGCGTCGCTGCGAAGTCTCGGATGAACAGCCCCAGCATCGGCTGGTTGTAATAGGTATTGGCGACGGCAAGGCAGGTCGCGACCGTCATCACCGCCAGCAGCTTGCCGCCGAGATGGGGATGTGCCGTTACCAAGGAGTCGTTGCCGTCCGCCCGCGCGCGGGGCGTTCCGGCGTCTTCGGCTGCCGCTTGCGACGCCTCATCTCCTGGCCGGCTTTCGACCAAACCCGACTCCGCCATGGGGCAGACCCTTATCCTGAAAGTGGGGTGAAATGCCGTGCATAGACGGCAAGATACGATACGGTACGTAGCGAAACAGAGCTGGCCCAGCTTGGCAACCCACATTTTTGCTGCCGCGGCCATACAATATTGCATCGCGACAGGGCATCGGATGCGGCCATCCGGCATCGGCGAAATCTGCCCGGCCGGAGTTCAGCGGCGCTTCGATACGCTCAGGCTGCGAAGGCTCAGGCCATGAAGATTGAGCTCAAGGATCCCGTCGATGAAGTCCGGATTGATCGGCTCATGGCCCAGCATCATGCGGTACCAGATCGGGCCGTAGATCGCGTCGACGACGATATCGAGGTCGATATCCGGCCGGGCCAGGCCGGCGGCAATGGCCCGCTGCAGGCATGCCTTCGCGGCGGCACGGCGCGGCAGCAGGTAGCCGTCGAGCAATTGCCTGTTGGTGATGGCGTCGGCCTGGCCGAGTGCGATCAGTTCGCGCAGGATCCGGCCAGTCTTGCCGCGATATAGCTTGCCGACCTTGTGAACCTGGGTGCGCAGATCTTCCAGCGGCGTCGATGTCTCCGGGAAAGCGATCTTTGGCGATACCGAGGTCAGGAAGGCTTCGAGCGCCAGCACGCCCTTGGTCGGCCACCAGCGATAGATGGTGGTCTTGGCGACAGCGGCGCGTGCTGCGATTCCCTCGATGCTCAGCTTCGCGAAGCCAACTTCTTCAAGCATCTCCGCGGCTGCCTGCAACACCGCGCGCTTCGCCGTGTCGTCGCGCGGCCGCCCGCAGGTCGGCCCCGTCCTCTTCGCAATTGACATCTAGTTGCCGGCTTCCCGCATTTCTGAAACGCCCAAGCTTATCCGCTCAACCGCCGGAAAGGCAACGCGGGGAAGCGATCGGGAACGGGCGAAGCCGGAAGATCAGCTTTGCTTTGCGGCCGCCGGTTGTCCGGACACCCGGGCCAGTTGTGCGTCGGGCGGCAAGCTCCGCTTGCCGCCCGTGGTCACAATCATCTGTCTGCCGCCCTGATAGCGGCCGAGGAGCGCCCTCGCGGTGGAATCACTTCATTGTCGGCATGACGAATTCAGCGCCGGCGCGGATGCCGGTCGGCCAGCGCGAGGTCACGGTCTTCAGCTTGGTGTAGAAGCGCACGCCTTCCGGGCCATGCATGTGGTGATCGCCGAACAGCGAGCGCTTCCAGCCGCCGAAGCTGTTGAAGGCCATCGGCACCGGGATCGGCACGTTGATGCCGACCATGCCGACCTTGATCTTGGCGGCAAATTCGCGGGCGGCATCGCCGTCACGGGTGAAGATGGCCGTGCCGTTGCCGTATTCATGGTCGTTCACCAGCTTGACCGCCGTGGCATAATCCGGCACGCGCACCACCGAGAGAACCGGGCCGAAGATCTCTTCCTTGTAGATGCGCATCTCCGGGGTCACGTGGTCAAACAGGCAGCCACCGAGGAAGAAGCCATTCTCATAGCCCTGCAGCTTCAACCCACGGCCGTCGACCACCAGCTTGGCGCCTTCCTGCACGCCGAGATCGACATAGCCTTTGACCTTGTCGAAATGCTGCTTGGTGACGAGGGGGCCCATATCAGCTTCGGGATCCGTGCCGGGGGCCACTTTCATGCCGCGCACGCGCGGCGACAGCTTCTCGATCAACGTATCGCCGACCTTGTCACCGACGGCGACGGCAACCGAGATCGCCATGCAGCGCTCACCGGCCGAACCATAGCCGGCACCCATCAGCGCATCGGTTGCCAGATCCATATCGGCATCGGGCATGACGATCATATGGTTCTTGGCGCCGCCCAGGGCCTGGACGCGCTTATTATGCGCGGTGCCGGTATGATAGATGTATTCGGCGATCGGCGTCGAGCCGACGAAGCTCACCGCCTGGATCTCCGGATTGGCGAGGATCGCGTCGACTGCTTCCTTGTCGCCATTGACCACGTTGAACACGCCGTCCGGCAGGCCGGCCTTCTTCAAGAGCTCCGCCATCAGCAGCGAGGCGCTGGGCACGCGCTCCGACGGCTTCAGGATGAAGGTATTGCCGGTGGCAAGGGCGATGGGGAACATCCACATCGGAACCATGGCAGGAAAATTGAAGGGCGTGATGCCGGCGACGACACCGAGCGGCTGGCGGATCGCCCAGCTGTCGACGTTAGTGCCGACATTCTCGCTGAACTCGCCCTTCAGCATCTGCGGAATGCCGCAGGCGAATTCGACGACTTCCAGGCCGCGGGTGATGGAGCCCTTGGCGTCCGACAACACCTTGCCGTGCTCGGCGGTGACCATCTGCGCCATCTTGTCCATGTTCTCTTCCAAGAGATCCTTGAAGCGGAAGAGCACGCGCGAACGCTGCAGCGGTGTCACGGCGGACCAGGTCTTGAAGGCCTCGGCGGCAACCTTGACCGCGGCATCCAGCTCGGCCTTCGAGGCCAGCGCGACCTTGGCCTGGACTTCGCCAGTGGCAGGGTTAAAGACGTCGCTGAAGCGACCGCTGGTGCCGGCAACTTCCTTGCCGCCGACGTAATGGGGGATGGTCCGCATGTTGTCCTCGCCAGGTGATGGGCTGTTAATGGCCATTATTCGTCCCGGCGCAAGCCGGGCCAAGCGGCGGAATAGTAAGACCTATTCGCCGGGGGTCAAGACAATTCGGTCAAGATATTGACCGCCCGATTAGGATATTTAACGGATATGCCTCCGTGGCGGGGTGGCGCGATCCGAAGGTAAACCGGAGCGTTCAGGCGCGGGATTAAACCAGGCAAGGGGGCAGTCCCGAGGATGCCGGCCCCGGCCGGTCAGCGGATGCCTTCCTCGACGATGGTTTCCTGAGTCACGGCGGCGGCTTGCCGCTCATCCGCGGTAATGCGCGTGGTTTTCCAGCTGCCGCGGGCGAACCAGCAGATCGAGACGATGGCGACCAGGATATTGGTGACCGGGAAGGACCACCACAGGCCCTCCGCCATCAGCGCCGTGTGTTTGGAGAGCACATAGGCCATGGGAAACTGGATCATCCATTGCGAGACCAGGGCGATGACCATGGCGATCAGCATGTTGCCGGAGGCGCGAAAGGCAGAGACGATGCTGAGCTGGATGCCGATCCCGCCCCAGGCAAGGCACATGACCCTAATGAAGCGGGCGCCGGCGGCGATGACCTCCGGGTCCTCGGGAATGAAGAAGGCGACGATCGCCGGGGCGGCCAGATAGGCGATGACGCCGACGACGCTGAGCGTGACGAATCCGAAGACTGTGCCGAGAACGGTGACCCGCGCCGCGCGTTCGAGATTGCCGGCGCCGATATTCTGTCCGACCAGGGTGGAGACCGCCATCGACAGGCCCATGGCGGGAATCGTCACCACCTGCAGCACATTCGAGCCGACGCCATAGGCGGCGATCGTCAACGTGCCGAAGCTCGCCACCAGGAAGGACATGATCATCAGGCCGAGGCCGCGGGTCGACAATTCGACGGAGCCCGGAAAGCCGAGAAAGAAGGCGCGGCGGATATAGGGCAGGTCGGGCTTCAGCCCGGTCCAGTGCAGCTTGATGCCATGGCGGCCGTGCAGGAAGAGGCCGATCCCGATGGCTGCCGCGAGTGCCTGCGTCACCAGCGTCGCCAAAGCGGCACCCATCACGCCAAAACCGGGGACGGGGCCGGCGCCGAAGATGAAGAGCGGGTCGAGGATGAAATTGAGCATCACAGTGCCGAGCACGATGGCGAGCGGAATCGCGGTGCGGCCGACGCCGCGCATCAGGGCCTGGAACATCGCATAGATGAAGACGAAGATGATGCCGATGAAAGAGACGCGCATGAAGCCCAGCGCGCCGGCATAGACATCCGGCGCGACGCCGAGCAGTTCCAGCAGATAGGGCGAGAGGGCGTATCCAAGCACGCCGAGCAGGACCGAGGTCAATGTCACCATTACCATGGTCTGCGCCGCCACATGATCGACCATGTCCTGGCGCCCGGCGCCCATATATTGCGCGCTGAGCGTCGCGCCGGCCATGGCGAGGCCGGAGCCGAGCGCGATCACCAGGAAGGTGACGGGAAAGCTGATGGAGACGGCCGCCACCGCCGCGGCGCCAAGGCGGCCGACCCAAAAGGCGTCGGTGAGCTGGTAGCCGGTCTGCAGCACATTGCCAAGGATGATAGGGATGGCGAGGGTGATCAGGGCGCGGCTGATCGGCCCTTCCAAAAACAGCCTGCGGCGGGAATCCAAGCTGGCGGTCTCTCGAGTGTTGGACACGGCCGAGAGCTTAGCCCGAACAGCGGCCACCGGCACAAACAAAGTCGTGAGGCGAGCGGGGGCGATGTCCGTATGATAAGATCGGCGGCGTGAAGACCGGCTGGCCAGCCTTCACGCCGCTTTGTCTTGCCGGGTGGAGCAGCAGCGGCTTTACGCCTGCTGCGACCACTCCTTGTACCAGGTCTTGAACAGCTTCAGCTGGGTCTCGGCATAATGCTTCTGGCTGGGGCTCAGCTTGTCCGACGGGTTGATCTGCAACTCGTATTCCGGGCTGCCTTCCAGCACCATGAGATGCTTGTAATAGAGGACCAGGTCCGCTCCCTCGTCGAAGGTCGAAAGCACCCACAGCGCCTTGTCGAGTTCCTCGGCCTTGCGGCGGGCGACCGCATCGCCGGCCTGGGCCTTTTCGCACAGCGAAACGAGATGCAGCACTTCGCGGGGCAAAGCGTTGCCGATGCCGGTGATGGCACCGCCCGCATTGCAATTGACGAAGCCATGGACGACCTGGGTGTCGACGCCGACCATCAAGGTGAGGCTGGGATCGCGGCCGGTGATGTGCTCAGCGGCATAGCTCAGCGATTCCCGTCCGCCGAATTCCTTGAAGCCGACCAGATGCGGGTATTTCTCGTTCAGCTTGAAGAAGAGGTCGGCCTTGGTCTCGAAGCCGTAATAGGGACTGTTATAGATCACCGAGGGAAGATCGACGGCGGCTTCCAGGATGCCGGCGAAATGATCGTATTGAGCCGCGGCGGAGGTGCCGCGGGAGAGCACGCGCGGTATGATCATGAGACCGCCGGCCCCGACCTTCTTGGCATGGGCGGCCAGCTCGGTCGCCTGGCGTGGATTCTGGGCGCCGGTGCCGACGATGACCGGGACGCCAGCCTTGACCAGGGCCTCGACGCCTTGCTGACGCTGTTCGATCGTCAGCAGCGGCCAATCGCCCATCGAGCCGCAATAGACGACTGCCGACATGCCTTTCTCGATCAGCTCCTTGCCCTTGCGGGCGAGGGCGGCAAAGTCGGGGCTGCGATCGGCTTTGCAGGGGGTCATCAAGGCGGGAACGCAGCCGCGGAAAATATTTCTAGCCACTTTAATCTCCTGAGGATGAATTCGGCCCGACCATAGCGTCCCCGACGGCAATTAAAAAGCCAGATCCTCGTCCGCTTTGCACCGCTTATTGCCGGCCGGCCGCCGCCGGGATACCCGCCTGCGGCTCAGTTCCGTCCCTTGACCCGCAGCCTGGCCGCATGGAGCAGCGGCTCGGTATAGCCGTTGGGCTGGCCGCGGCCCTTGAAAACCAGGTCGCAGGCGGTCTGGAAGGCGATCGACAGCTCGAAATCAGGCGCCATCGGCTTGTAGGCCGGATCGCTCGCATTCTGTTTGTCGACCACCGCCGCCATGCGCTTCAACACCGCCATCACCTGGTCGCGCGTGCAAACGCCGTGATGCAGCCAGTTGGCGATATGCTGCGACGAGATCCGCAAGGTGGCACGGTCTTCCATCAAGCCCACATTGTTGATATCGGGGACCTTGGAGCAGCCGATGCCCTGGTCGATCCAGCGCACGACGTAGCCCAGGATGCCCTGGGCGTTGTTCTCCACTTCGCGCAGGATCTGCGCCTCGCTCCATTTCCTGAACGAGGCGATCGGGATGTCGAGGATGGCATCGACATGGGCGCGGCGCCCGCCGGCGGCCAGTTTCTTCTGCACGGCGAAGACATCGATCTTGTGATAATGCAGGGCGTGCAAGGTCGCTGCGGTGGGCGAGGGGACCCAGGCACAATTGGCGCCGGCCTTGGGATGCTCGATCTTCTGCTCCAGCATCGCCGCCATCATGTCGGGCGCCGCCCACATGCCCTTGCCGATCTGTGCCTTGCCGGAGAGGCCGCATTCCAGGCCGATATCGACATTGAGATTCTCATAGGCGGTGATCCAGGCCTTCCGCTTGATGAAATCCTTGCGCGAGAAGGGGCCCGCTTCCATCGAGGTATGGATCTCGTCGCCGGTACGGTCGAGGAAGCCGGTATTGATAAAGGCGACGCGGTGCTTCGCGGCACGGATACATTCCTTGAGATTGACCGAGGTGCGGCGCTCCTCGTCCATGATGCCAAGCTTGACCGTGTAGCGCGGCAGCCCCAGGACCTGTTCGACGTGGGTAAAGGCATCGTCGGCGAAGGCAACCTCCTCCGGCCCATGCATCTTCGGCTTCACCACATAGACCGAACCCATGACGGAATTGCGCAGGGCATCGGCCGCGTCGCCGGTCTTTTTGAGGTCATGAAGCGCGATCAGGGTGGTGATCATCGCATCCATCAGGCCTTCAGGAATCTCATGGCCCTCCTTGTCGAGGATGGCCGGCGTGGTCATGAGATGACCGACATTGCGCACCAGGAGAAGCGCGCGTCCCTTCAGAGTCAGCGTGCCGCCGTCCGGCCTGGTAAAAACGCGATCGGGATGAAGGCGGCGGGTGAAGCTCTTGCCGCCCTTTTCGACTTCCGCAGCCAAGTCGCCTTTCATCAGGCCGAGCCAATTGGAATAGGCGAGGACCTTGTCTTCGGCATCGACACAGGCAACGGAATCCTCGCAATCCATGATCGCCGATACGGCGCTTTCGATGACCACATCGGCGAGCAGCGCCTGATCGCGGCTGCCGATGGGATGGGCGCGATCGAAGACCAATTCGACATGCAGGCCGTTGTTGCGCAGCAGGACGGCATCGGGCGCTTTCGGGTTGCCGCGATAGCCGACGAACTTTTCCGGCTGCAGCAGCGGCAGGTCGTCGACCAGCAGAGCCCCGTCCCTGACCTGATAGCGGCGGACATCGGCATGGCTGGCGCCTTCGATGGGAAAGGCCTCGTCGAGGAAAACCCGGGTGCGCGCCACGACGCGGGCGCCGCGGCCCCGGTCATAGCCGCCGGTCGGAATGGGGGCTCCCATGGCATCGGTGCCGTAGAAGCAGTCATAAAGGCTGCCCCAGCGGGCATTCGCCGCATTCAGCGCATAGCGCGCATTGGTGACCGGCACGACCAGCTGAGGGCCGGCGATCGAGGCGATCTCCGGATCGACATGCGCGGTTTCGATTTTGAAGTCCGATCCTTCCGGCAGCAGATAGCCGATCCGGGAAAGGAAGTCCTTCTGCGCGGCGATGCTGGCGCCGGGATTAGCCTTGTGCCAGGCATCGATCTGCGCTTGCAAGGCATCGCGCTTTGCCAGCAGCGCGCGGTTTCTGGGGCCGAGCTCATGGATGAGGGCCGAAAAGCCATGCCAGAAATGATCGGTCGCGACGCCGCTTCCCGGCAAGGCCTGCTGCGTGATGAAGTCGTCGAGTTGCGGGTCGACCGAGAGGCCTTGACGCTGGATCATCTTTACCTGCCCGTCATTTGGATATCCGGTGTTTACGTAGAAAGTTGGCAAGAGGCTTGCTCTTCCTCGCAGAGTTTATGTGCTGAGGTTTTGGAACTGCAAGCACACAGTAGAGAAGCAGGCGCCGGACCCAATGCCGGTCGGCGATCTGTCGCGCAAGATACCTGCCCGACCGGCAACGCAGGAACAGGGTGTCGTATATGGGCGATCGTGATCGTGCAGTTTCAACCGTGCGAATTCCCGTCTTGAACGTGCGCCCCGGCAGGGGGGCGGTTCAGGCAAGAAGTCGCCAGAAGGCGAGGGCAAGTGCGATCACCAGTACCCAAGCGATTACGGCATAAGGCAGCACCGATCTGACGCCCCGCCAGAAGTCATGATCGACGGCAGGAATATCATAGGATCCCAGAGCCTCGGCGATGGCCGCGTCCAGCGTGTCGTGATCGTTGCTGGTCCAGCTTTTGTTCCGGGTGGCGTGGGTGAGCGTGCAGCGATATTTTCGGCGCGTTCCATCGTGCCAGGAGGTCACGCTGACGGTCAGCTCGTCCGGAATTGTCGCCAGCCCGTTTGCCGGGGTGGCGGTCAGCTGGGACATGCCGCTTAATCTCCCCACACTCCCATCGATAAATATAAACAGCTTTTACGGAGCGGCTCTGGAAATTTGTCAATTCCAGCGCAAATGGCTAAATTAAAAGACAATATTTATACATTTGGGTGTGCTTTTCGATGGCCGCCGGTCATTGAGCCTCTGGCATTTTCGCTTTAGAAACAGGATACGCGCTAAAAATCGAAGTTGGCTGGCTGCAAAGTCGGTGAGTAGGGGGAGGCCACATCCGCCGAAGGGAGAGGACGAAATGTCCCCGCTTCGGATCGTGCAGGAGGCCCAACACCGTGATGCTTGACAATCCGCCGACCAGGCGACGCTTCGTGTCGACGATGTATTGCGTCGGCACAGGTGGTGCGAAGCAACGATCTCGACAAGATCCGCGTTGCACCTCGCCTGCCGGTCATGACTCTGCCTGGGTCTGAGGTGATGGGGGAGCGCGATCGATGAAGACCAAGGTATTGGTGACCGGCGGTGCCGGCTATATCGGCAGCCATGTGTGCAAGGCGCTTCATCTGGCCGGGATCGAGCCGGTGACCTTTGACAATCTCAGCACAGGTTATGAATGGGCGGTGAAATGGGGGCCGCTGGAAGTCGGTGATATCCGCGATACCGCACGCGTCGCCGCCGTGATGAAGGCGCATGAGGTGACGGCGGTGCTGCATTTCGCCGCCAAATCGCTGGTCGCGGAATCGGTTGCCAATCCGCTGCTCTATCACGCGAACAATGTCGGCGGCACAATGTCCCTGGTGGAAGCGATGCTGACCTCAAGTGTTACGAAGATCGTGTTCTCCAGCACCTGCGCCGTCTACGGCATTCCCGCGCGGACGCCGATCGGCGAGGACGCGGCCCGCAATCCCATCAATCCCTATGGCCAGTCGAAGCTGGGTGCGGAAAATGTCCTGACGGATGTCGCTGCTACCGGCAAGCTGCAGGTGGCCCTGTTGCGTTATTTCAACGCTGCCGGGGCCGATGCGGCGCTGGAGATCGGCGAGGCGCATGTGCCGGAGAGCCATCTCATCCCGCTCGCCATCCGGGCGGCGCGGGGCACTGGCGAGGCCCTGCGGCTGTTCGGGACGGATTATCCGACGCCGGACGGCACCTGCCTGCGCGATTATATCCACGTGACGGATCTTGCTTCGGCCCATATCGCGGCACTCGATTATCTGATGACCGGCGTCGATCTGTGCCGCTTCAATCTGGGCACTGGCAAGCCGGTTTCTGTCCGCGAGGTACTGGATGCCGTTTCGGACGCAGTCGGCAGGCCGGTCCCGGTCACCGAGGCGCCACGCCGGGCCGGCGACCCGCCCGCGCTCTATGCTGCGAACGACGCGGCGCGCAGCAAGCTGAAATGGCAGCCGGAACACAGCGATATCGCGACGATCGTGCGCAGCGCCGTTGCCTGGGAGGCCGCCTATCAGGATCGTCTCGGCCAGCTGAAGCCGATCAGTTGATGGCGGCCGGCCTGACCGCGCCAGCCCGGCCGCGAGACATCGCGCGCTCATCTCGCCGGTCCGCGCATGAGATCTCTAGCCTTGTGCCCGTCTTGCTTTTACTGTTGCCGCAACCCTGACATCTCGGCGAGCGCCGCCAATGTTCGAGACTTTCCTGGTTGCCCTGAACTTATGGACCGCACCGGTGCAGCCTGCCGCCGCACGCGCCAACTTGAAAATTGACGTGCCTGTCGGCCTCGACACTTGGCAGTCGCCCGATGTCTGGAGCATTCCGGTCTATGCGGCGGCGGCAAGCGATCCGCTGCAGCCGGTTTTGTATAACGAGGCCGCGTGGTGGATGGTCGCCTCGGGCCAATGGAAGCGCTCGGGCAATGCGCCAGCCATGGAGGCCGCCATCCTGCAATCCTCCCGCGACCATTTTCCCTTTCCGGGCAATGTCTATTCATCGACATCCCCCAGCGAATGGAAGCTGCCGCCGGCATTCAAACAGGTGATCAATCCGGCGGCGGGTCCGGCGCGCTTCCATGCGCGAGGCGATATGCTGCCGGCGCCGGGGCCGGACGGTCACATGGCGGTACGCCAGCCGGATGGCACGGTGCTGGAAACCTATGCCACGATCGTCCTCAGCACCGGGCAAATCGTCGCCCTATCCTACGGGGTGTCCAGCCTGCAAAGCCCGGGCGACGGTGGGCAGAATGGCCAGACCGCATCGATGATTCCCTGCTATCTCGGCGTGACCGACGACCAGGAGATCACCGCCGGCGCGATCAAGCATGCCATGGCGATCACGGTTCCAGCGCGTTATCTGTCGCCGCAGATTGCTTATCCCGCTTATGCCTTCGACCGCAACGCGCTGACCGAGGCGCATCCCTATGCAGGCGCGCTCCCCATGGGCGCCCATCTCGCACTTTCGCCCGATGTCGACATTGCCGGCCTCAATCTGGTTACGGCTGAAGGCCGCACCATTGCCGAGGCGGCCAAGACCTACGGCTTCATCATTGTCGATCGCGGCGGGGAGGGCTTTACCATCCGCCTGCGGCGGAACAGTGACCAGCCGAACACGGCCCTACGCAACTGGTCCCAGCCGCTGCAATCGGACCTCAACGCCGTTTTCGCCCATCTCGTCGTCCTTCCAGAAAGGGCGACGCAGACCAGCAATTAGCGGGAGAGCTGCTCCAGGATTTCCTTGGGAAAGCCGTATTGCGTCAGCGCCATGTCCGGGTCGTTCGAAATGGCGGCGAGGGCGAGCCTGGCGAGTTCCGGCAGCGACTTGCAGCCGGTCTTCTTCATGATGGTCGCTCGATGCCCCTCGACCGTGCGCTGGCTGATACCGAGATTGGCGGCGATGACCTTGCTTGGCTGACCGGCGAGCACCATGGCCATGATCTGCCGCTGCCGCGGCGAGAGGCTGGCGATGCTTTTGGCCGCCTTCGCTCGCCAGGCATGCAGCCGGTTCGCGTCCTTCGACTGTTCCAGGGCGCGGTCAACGCTGGCGAGCAGCTCTGCGCGGCTCACCGGCTTTTCGATGAAGTCGAAGGCGCCGGTCTTCATTGCCTGAACGGCCATCGGTACGTCGCTGTTGCCGGTGATCATGATCGCCGGCAGGCTGTGTCCGCCTTCCCGCAGCCGCTTCAACAGGTCGAGGCCGCTCATGCCCGGCAGATAGGCATCAACCAGCAGGCAGGCGTCGGGCTCGGGATGGTGGGCGGCCAGAAATGCCTCTGCGCTCCCATAGTCCTGGACAGTCCGGCCTTCTTCTTCCAGTGCCTTGCGCAGGCCGGCGCGAAGGCCGCTGTCGTCGTCCACGATATAGATGACCGGCCGGATCGCAGCCTCCTCCTCGCGCGACGACGGGTCTGTCGACGGCGCCTGTGGGACCGGCAGGAGGCGGCGGATCATGGCTTTGAGCTCGGCCGTGCGGATTGGCTTCTCAAGCAGCAAGCAGTCGTGCCGCGCGATCTCCGCGGCAACCTCGCCCGCCATGTCGGCGGCCAGGATCGCAATCGGCAACCCCTGGCCGCACCAGGCGCGTATCTCGGCGGCAAGCGCGAGGCCAGGCACACCGTCCGGCAAGCGGTAATCCGCCAATACCAGATCCGGCTGCGCACCCTCGGCGGCCAGATCGCCGATGCGGCTGCCGTCGGCAAAAGCCAGGACCTGCAGCCCTTCGTGCTGCAGTGTCAGCCGCAGCAGCTCCCGCATATCCGCTTCGCCCGAGATTACCAGGACAGTTGGCAGACGCAGCCCTGCGTCTTGCAGGGCAGCCGCCTGCGGCAACGACGCTGTGGGGGACGCGACGGGCGTCAGGATGCGCGGTTCCGCGAGCGGTACTTCGACGAAGAAGACCGACCCTTTGCCGACCCGGGATCTCACCCCGGTGCGAAGGCTCAGCAGATTTCCGAGGCGCCGCACGATGGCGAGGCCAAGCCCCATGCCGCGATCCGCCTGTTTCTTCTTGTTGTTTAGCTGATGGTATTCTTCAAAGATTGCATCGAGTTCATTTTCCGGGATGCCGGTCCCGGTATCCCAGACTTCGATCCGCAGCGTCTCTCCGTGCCGACGGCATCCCAGCAGGATCTTGCCGCTGGGTGTATATTTGACGGCGTTGGAGAGAAAATTACGGATGATCTGTTCCAGAAGTTGCCGGTCGCTCGAAACGTGAAGGCTGCTGAAGACGACCCGCAGGTCGTGCTGCGGCTTGCGGGCGTGATACACGAACTCATTGCGCAGGCGGATGAGCAGATCATTGACGGGGAAAGTGACCACATCGGCCTGAACGGCGCCGGCTTCGATGCGGTTGATGTTCAACAACGTCGTCAGCATGCCCGACATGGCCGTCAAGGTATCGTCCAGCAAGGCGAGCAGTTCCTGCGCCCCGGGCGCATTGATCGTCTTGAGCAGCAGGCCCTGCAGCAACGCGAGCGTCTGCAGCGGCTGGCGCAGGTCATGGCTCGCCGCGGCCAGCAGGCGCGACTTCGTCGCCATTGCCGTCTCGGCTTGCCGCTTCGCCGCATCAAGTGCCGCGGCGTCCCGCTTCACCTGCGTGATATCCCTGAAAGTGACGACGATGCCGGCCAAGCGTCCGTCCGGACGGTGATAAGGCGATATTCGCCGCAGAAGGACCCGGCCGTCCTGATAGACAACTTCGCGTTCGATGGTGTCGGCGTTGCGCAGGATGAGGCGCGCCTCCGACACTAAGGCATCGTCCGACTGCAGCGCGCCTATTTCCGAGAGCGGCGCGCCCAGCTGATCGGTGCGGATGCCGAAGAGCGTTTCGGCCTGCGGCGTGAGATGGCGCAGCCTGAGCTGCCGATCGAAGAGAAGCAACGCCACTTCCACGCTGCTGAGCACATTGAGCCAATCAGCGAGGTTGATGTCCTCGGGGGCCGTCCCGCCTGTCGTCCGCCTGGCGATTGGCGCCGGAGGGGCTGCCTGCACGGAGCCGTTTTGCGAAAGCTGAGCGGGGCCCATTCGCGATCGGTCGCCTTCGGAGACCTGCGATGCCTCGCTCGTGGCGGGAGGAACGCTTCTATTGCGATCCTGGCCATCTGCGCGCTGGCCGGTCGCGCCGATGATGTCGGCGGCCAACTGCCCCAGCTCCGCCGCATCGTTTCGCAATATGTCCAGATAGCGGCCGATACTCGTCTGCGGCCATCGCCTCGCGAGACGCCGCTGGATCACCAGCCGCAATATCTTCGGCTGCGGTCTGATGAAGCCTTCCGTGACGCGCGCATGTATCAGGTCCGCGATCTCCGGAAGATAGCTGCCGCCGTCGCGCGGCGTCCAAAGCGAGGTTGTGGCGGAGCCGTCGAGTGCGAGATCGCCATAGGTTGCAATGGCCGCCGGTATTCCTCGGACGGGGAGCACCAAGTCCACGGCGCCGGTCCTGATCGCGTTGCGGGGCATGTCATCCTTGTCCGCCTCGACGGGGTCCTGGGCAATGACGAGGCCGCCGGCCTCCTTGAGTGCGAGAACGCCCCTGCTGCCATCGGCGCTTGAACCGCCGAGCACCACACCCACGGCGCGTGTTCCGTATGTTTGCGCCAGGGATTGTAGCAGCAGATCGAACGGTGCCATCGCCGCTCCATCCATCGGCTTCTGCGCGAAATTGAGTGCACCATCTACAATTGAAAAAAAACTCTCGGGCGGAGCAATATACAGCTCCCTCGGGCTGAGGCGCATGCCATGGCTGGCATGCAACAGCTTCAAAGACGTGTGCTTTGCCAGAGCTTCGGGCGAGATCGCCTCATGCGATGGGTCGCGCTGTTGAACGAGAATGACGGATAAGTTGGCCTCGGCGGGGAGAGCCCCGAGAAAAGCACGACACGCCCCCATTCCGCTGCTCGAAACGCCTAGACCGACGACAATCAAATCGTCCGTCGCTCCTGCAGAAGCGGTCGCCGTCCATCCCTCGGCTTTGGCAGACCGAGCACCAAAGCGCGCCTCACGCTGTCTCCCAGCCATTTTTTTCTCGTCTCTGTGACGGTTAGTGCCCCCGTATGACTTGAATATCGTCCCCTTCCAGCAGGGTCCAACCTATCACGATTTCGCGAGTGGATCGATCTTCCAAAGCTGGCGCTTGAAAGATGTGATCGTAACGGCGGCGCTTCACATATCGGCAATGACGGCCCCTACGTAGTTTCCGAGCCTGCTCCATCTTCAGCAGATAAGCTATGAATGCTGTCACTACCCAAATGGTTGCATTGCGCGGCCGATCAAGTTGGGAAATGGCCGGGTGATCTCTTTGCGGTAGTAGGGCGTGACAAGGAAAGGTCGGGTCTTCACACATCGGCGCATCAGCACAGAGGCTGGTGGCGGTGCGCCGAAAAAAAAATGCGCTTACGCACGATAAAAAAACACATCACTGTGGGCGTAATCGAAAAATAAAAAGAGTATTTCTTAAGCTCTGCATTGAAAAGGGGAGGCATGACTGACCAACCTCTGGGGGGTGAGATGATAGATCTTGCGGTAAAATCGCGAATTGATCGCCGGACGAATGCCGTAAAACAGCTGCTTCTTCGGCGCTTTCAAAGCCTCGTACAACTTTCCCCGATCGAAGAAGATGCATTGGCGCGCTGGGCGGCTGGGCTTGATGAGCACCCTGCCGGCAGTGAGCTGCAGCGCGACGATGAGCCTGGACGGCGCCCGTGCCTGATCACGCAAGGCTGGGCTTGCTGCCAGCATGTCCTGCGGGACGGGCGGCGGCAGGTTATCAGCATCCTCGTACCGGGAGATCCGCTGGACCTGCGGATGCGTCCGCATCCGTTTGCGGTCACCACGACGGTAGCCTTGACGCGGGTGGAGACCTGCAACCTGAACGCGCTCCGCCATGCCATCGTCACGGGCAGTCCCGACTACGGCAATTTGATCAAGGCCTGCGATATGATCGGTGCAACAGAGGAATACTACCTCATGCATCAGATCGTTCGACTGGGGCGGCAGAATGCATATGAGCGACTGGCTCACCTGCTGATGGAGCTGTATCACCGGCTGCAGCTGGCCGGCCTGGCGCAAGATGGCCGCTTCTTCCTGCCGATCACGCAGGAACTCCTCGCCGATACATTGGGACTGAGTAGCGTGCATATCAATCGCACACTGCAGCAGCTGCGTCGTGACAAGTTGATCCACTGGAAAGGCGGCCTGTTCAAGCTTCTCGAACCGGAGACGTTGAGCATGGTTGCCGACTTCCAGCCGAAGCTGCGCGCCCCGGGAGGCGCAATCCTCGAGCAGCAGCTAGCTTAATCCAAAAAACGATCCGCCGATGACGTGGTGGGCGCCGCATGTCGGAGCCCACCCGCAGCAGACGCATCATATGCAAGATCGAACGCGTTAAAAAAATGATACCGAGCTTGCTGCATGTTAAAGACGCATATTTCGGCCAAGGCTACTCTCGCCTCAAATGACTACCTCTCTCGACAACGTACCGGTGACGCGCAGAAGTGCGACAAGCGAGAGACTTGAGACGACAGACAGGGACATAATCAGCTCGACGCAGCCCTCTGACGATCCAAGCGTCTGACGGTCACATCGAGCGTACAGGAACGAGTGCTCTACGATGGTCTCAGAGACTGCAAGTGCTCGAACGATGACTCACGCCTTGAGGGGCAGGGCGACAACGGGGGTTATTGCCGCAATCGACATAGCGGCCCTATCTTTCAGCACCCTGATAACGCTGGCGCTGTGGAGTGGCAAGGCGAATGCCATATCCGCATCCAGCGCGATAAATCTGCTGATCATCGCCATATTGACGATTCTATGCCTGTCGGGCATCGATGGATCCGCCAAGGCGGCACCGCGTGCCTCGGCTTTCATTGTTCTGCCCTTTCTCCGCAATTGTCTCGCGATCGTTGTCGCCTGGTCGATCCTGGCGGCGACCGACTATATCGCCGGCCCTGCCAGCATACCGCTCGCCGCAGCGCTGCCCTTTGCCGTCGCCTGGCTGGCTGCCGCCGGCGCGGCGACGCTTTGCAGCCGATCAGCCTGCTGGTACCTGCTTGAGGCGGCGGGAGCATCCGCGAAACATCGCATCGCCATTGTCGGCGCCGGTCCGCTCGGCACCAAGCTCGCGCGCATGATTGAAGAGCGCTTCGGCGAGCAGATCAGTATCGTCGGCATCTACGATGACCGCGCCACGCGAATTCCGGAAGCGGTCTGCGGCCTCAGCGTCGAGCCGGTGGAGAAACTGCACGGGCAGGTACGCCAAAACCGTGTCGACAAGATACTCGTCGCGCTGCCGCTGAACGCGGAGGAGCGGTTGCTGGACGTGCTTATCCGATTGAAGTCCTTGCCTGTCGATGTCTCCATTCTGCCCGACGGGCTGGGAATCCGGCTCTTCGGGCAACAGGCATCGACGTCTGCCGATGGCTTCAACCAGCTATTCCTGAACATCTTCCATCGGCCTATGTCGGCCAGCGATCAAGCCGTCAAGCGTGCCTTCGACGTGATCGTCAGCCTTATGCTGCTTGTCTTCCTCGCACCGGTAATGGCGATAACCGGGCTGGCGATCGTGCTGACAAGCCCGGGCCCGGTCTTCTTCCGGCAACCGCGGGCGGGCCTCTATGATGACGTCATTCGCGTGTTCAAATTCCGTACCATGTATGCGCATCGGACCGATCTGCTGGCCAGCCAGCAGACGCAGCGCAATGATCCGCGGATCACGGCGGTGGGGCGTTTCCTGCGGAAGACGAGTATCGATGAGTTGCCGCAGCTCTTCAATGTTCTGATGGGCGAAATGTCGCTCGTCGGGCCGCGCCCCCATGCCACGGGCATGTGCATCAATGGTCAGCCTTGCCACAAGATCTTTCGCGAATATGCGCACCGGCATCGCGTCAAGCCGGGTGTCACCGGATGGGCGCAGGTAAATGGATTTCGAGGTGCGGTAGAAGATGCAGCCATATTGAACGAGCGCATCAAGCATGACGTCTACTATATCGATAACTGGTCGCTTTGGCTCGATATGGAGATTCTGCTGAAAACAATACCGGAGATCATGTTCTCGAAGACTGCCTACTGACGGGCGTTCAAGCCTGCTTGGGGCACGGTCTTTGCGGATGAATCGATTATGCGTACGAGAGAGGGGGGCCGGTTCTTGAGCGAAGCCGTTGGCACGGGGTGTGCGCAAGCGATCTGGCAAATTCATGACTTACTGGTTCTGATCCGAAGATGTGGGCGGAACTATCTAAGCGGAATGGGGGCGGGTTATGGAGCGGTCGTCTTCGCTCTGTTGCTGATCACTGTGCAGCGGGCATCAGCTCAGGAAGCGCAGCAGGATGATCCGACCGCACGGCCGGCGCTTCCCGATGTCATCCAGGGCGAGAGCCTGATGGATCGGTTTAATCGTATTCATCGCCCGTCTGGTTTCGCCCTCGGACCTTTCGCAGTTACGGCGCGGATGGACCTGGCGCTCGGATACGATACGAATATCTTCGATTCTCGCCATAGAGCCAAAGATGATGGCTTTGTCGTGTCGGGGGCCGGCCTCAATGCCACATCCTTGACGCCGGATCACTTCCTCAATCTCGACGGCTTCATCGCACGGACGACCTATATCGACACCAGCAGCAATGATGTCTGGAGCGGTCGCATGACTGCGACAGGATGGAAGGATGTCGGCACGGATCTGCGGCTGAACGGTAATGCCCTGGTGGCACGGGAAGTCGAGCGCCGCGACGATCCGCAATCGAGCCCGGAGACGGAACCCGTCTCCTACTGGCACTACCAGGCCGGCACGAGTCTGGAAAGCAGATATGCCGTGGTGACCTTCCGGGGCGGGCTATCCTATGACCGCGTGGATTACGACGATGTGCAAAGTACCAGCGGCAAGATAAACCTCGATTTTCGCAACATGAACGAGATAGATGCGACGACCCGCGCCACATATAACGTCGGCGAGGATCGCTCCTTCTATCTCGATGTCATCGGAAATATCCGGTTGCCGGACGATAAGCGGGACAATTTCGGCGTCGAGCGCCAATCCAGCGGAACCGTGGTGTCCCTCGGCGCCGATTACGCGTTGACGCCTCTGATCCGGCTGGTGGCCTCGGCGGGTTACAGGCTACAGATCTACCAGGACAGTGATGTGGACAACGTGTCGGGACCGGTTGGCAGCTTACAGATGCTTTGGCAGCCAACCGACACGACCGAGGTGGGAGCGCTGTTCTCCCACGACTTCTATGAAAGCTTCGACTTCCAGTCACCGGGCTATTGGCTGGATGTCGGCCGCGTCAGCATAACCCAGCAGGTCCGGCGCGACATCGTTCTGGTCGGCCAGGCAACGATAGGTTCGCGTGATTTCATCTCCAGTTCCCGCAGCGAAACATTCTATGCCTTCGATGCCAGCTTGAAGTGGGGGGTGATGCCGGGCCTGATCGTCAGCCTCGACAACACCTATGAGATCCAGACCGCCAACGCAGATAACGGCGGTTTCAATAGTAACGTTACGCTTCTGCATGTCACCAAGTCCTTCTAGGAGGAAAATCATGCGCCCATCGGGAAACCTGCTTCACATGCGGATTGCCGGCAGATCTATCGGCGGTTCCGTCCATGCTATGGTGATGGCAGTCTTCTGCCTGTTGCTGTTCGCCTGCAGCTCCATGCCGCCGCTGAATAACGCGACCGAGGCGGAGAGCCGCCTGGCATCCGGCGACAAGATCAGGGTCCAGGTCTATGAGCATCCTGAATTCTCCGGCGATTTCGTGCTCGCGGCGGATGGATCGATCTCCGTGCCGACGGCGGGCGCCGTCTCCCTGGCTGGAAAGAGCTTGCGTCAGGCCGAGACCGAAGTTGCCCAGAAGCTCAAGCAGGAGCTGAACAAGCCGCAAGTCAGTATCAACATGCTGGAATACCGGCCGATCTATGTCCTCGGCCAAGTCACCCAGCCCGGGCAATATCCGTTCATGAGCGGGATGAAGGTTCTGAACGCCATTGCCTTGGCGCGTGGCTATACCTACCGGGCCGATCCGTCGCGGATCACGGTCATCCGCGGCGATGACGCAAACGCCAGGCCGATGAAGGCGACAGAGGCGGATTCCCTCCAGCCGGGTGATACGATCAAGGTATTGGAGAGCTGGTTCTAGAACGCGGTTGTTTCGAGTGGAAGCGGATAGGCTTCACTTGAAACGTGAATCCGGCTGTAAGACGCCGGGTATAGGCGGCAAATCAGAAGGAAATGCAGGACGCGCCGGCAACCGGCGATGCCGGCCCTAGGCCGCGCGCTGCTTCAAGTGATCGGACAGGCGCAGCGCCAGGGCGGCAATGGTCAATCCGGTATTGGCATAGCCGGTGGAAGGAAGGGTCGAGCCGTCGCAGATATAGGCATTGTCGATGCCGAAGATCTGGCAAGTGCTGTCGCAGACGCCGTCCTTGTCCGACCGTGACATCCGGCACGTTCCGGAATGATGCGCCGCGCTGTGCAGGGTCTTTTCCCATTGATCGAAAAAGCGGCTCTCCAGCACGATGCCGCCCATTTTTTCCAGCAGCTGGCGCAAAAGCGCGCCGATCTGTTCCGTGTAGCGGTCTGTAATGCGCCAGTCGCGGACAATGCCGTCCGTCCGCTCGTCGCGATAGACCGAACGATGCTGGTCGGGAACCTCGCTCGCGACCAAGCGAAGCACATAATAGTCGGTGGGAAGCTGTAGGCCGAGTTTGAAGGACAGCACCTCGCGAATGTCGTCGCGGCTCGCTGCGAGGGCGGCCAGCGCGGAGAGCTTGAACGGCGAGTTGCGCAGATTGACCAGGACGCTTTGTACCCGGTCGCGGCGATCGCCGTGGGATACGACGGAGGCGGGACGCAGGAAAACCGAGATCTTTAGCCCGCTCTGATCCCGGGCCACGATCGGCGTCTGCAATGCGCCGGCGATACGACGTTGGCGGAAATTCCATATGTCATAGAGCCGGCTCTTCAGTTTCACCTTTGCGATCATGCCCATCGGATGATCGATATAGTGGCGTCCCGCGGCTTCGAGCGAGGGCAGGGAAAAGGCCTTTGCCGTGGCCTGTACCAGCAGGGGAGAGGACAGGCCGCCAGCGCTGAGGATGACAATATCCGCTTTCAATTCTGCCGGACGGCCGAGGTCATCCTCGAAAACCAGGCCGGTGACGCGACCATCCTCGACGATAAGCCGTCGCGCCCGCCCGGTCACAACACGAACGGATCGGTCGGCCAATCCGAGGGAGTGCCACAGGTTGCGGCGCCGCTGCGGGTAGAACAGGCCGTTGCCGATCAATTCAGGCGGAATCCCGCGCGCGACATGGAGTTGCCGCAACTCATCGTAGCATGAAGCGACGTCTTCGCGCGAAACGCCGGACAAGAGAGGATAGGCCTTGGACAGATAGGGAAGGAGCTCCTGCTGGCTGATTGGCCAACTGGCATAATCGTCGTCTTCAAGTTCGATCAGACCATTGTTCCACAAAGCGCTGGTGCCGCCGGGGCCGCTGCCGACATGTGGCGATAATCCGGCGGGGCGACTGACATCCGTCAGCGGTACGGCGAGACTGCCATTGTGCTGCGCAAGCTCGACGACGGTGACATCGAATGTCTGCGCGAGCTCGGCGGCTAGAATCGAACCGGCCAGGCCGGCACCGACGATAATGACACTCTGCGCCATAGCTCACATCTGGTCTTGTTGCAGCGGAAGAAATGTCAATGCACGGCACGGTATAGAACCCGTCGGTCGCCGCATAATGGTTCCCGTCGCATCTTCAATCGCAAGCATGACAGAGAAGCAGTTTTCGCCCACTAACATATGTTGGCTGCGATGCGTTTTATGCGGCGCAAGGACCGCGCATCATCGTTCGGGCGCGCGAATGACATCGACCACGCGTCGTCACCGTGCTATCGTTTTTGAGAGCTAAGATCATCGCATCGGAGTGGTCCGGCACGCCCTCTTCCAGCGATCGAAATGACAGCGCAATTCGGCGAGGCAGCATGAGCAGAAGTCAGGCGATCAGCAGGCGAAAGCTGAGTCAGAAGACATATTATCACTTCAGCGAGGCAGAGTTCCGTGCTTGGCTGGCTGCGTGGCGTGCAACGCGCGCCGCGCTCGAAGACGCCAAGGTCATCATAGAAGAGGAACTGAAGGCGGCTGCGAGCGGCAATGAGACGAAACTGCGCCAGGCGCTTATCGACATCGAAGAAAAGATCGCCCATCACGTCGATTTGAAGCTCTCGTTTTACGCCAATTCGGTTGCGCTATCCGTCCCTGCGCCCGGCAGCCAGAACGTCCTGGAACAGCTTGCGGATAACGTCGACCGCCTGATCGGATCCGCCGATGATGTTACCCATGTTCATAGTCTGGCGGCAGACATCTTCCAGCGCTTCAACGCCTCGACGCTGGGCTGAAAATCCCGAAGCTGGGGATAAGGATCAGCTTCCTCGGGAACGTCCTCATTTGGATCAGAGGCGCCCGCCCGCTTTGCACTCTCGTTAGCCATTGCGGAACTATTTGCTCCGTTATCGCGTTGTCAGGGCTTATATTGGCACGGCCGAGCCGGATTGTTCCGGCGGCGGGTCGTGATCGTCCTGACAGCGGATTGGTGACGTGGCGGCATCTTCGATGCAAGTCCGGCTTCGACCGGAACATCTGACCACAGGGAAGACGCATCGGCAGAGCGAGGCCGGGCCGAAACCGGCTGCGCGGTTGACCTGTGCGGCAGCGGCGCTGCTTGTCGGAGCCTCCGGCGCGGATCTCTTTCCTGCGAACTATGCCGATACCTGCCATCCGGTGGAAGGCGGTTTCTGGCGGGGCGTAGGCGCAGCCGCCCCGTTCAGCGCGCTGCTGTGGATCGCGATCCTGTTCGCGATCGGAGCCTGGTAGCCGCGTCGCGCCGCAGCCTATCCCCCATCGCCGCGGATCCGGAAAGCTCCCGTGGGGCGCCTTTCTACAGCGATCGCCGATCGCAGTTCACCGAACCGCACGGCCGAGGCGTGCAGGCCTTCACGGCCGATCGGCCAGCGAGGCGTCGCCGGCGTTCAGGCCGGTATTGCGCAAGCGGATTTCTGCCGCCGGGCCTGCTCGATCTCCGCAAGGCAGATCGATACCTTGGACGCCACGGCCGAGACATGCGGTGGGCTGAGCATTGTTATGTGATCGCCTGGCGTCGGCAACAGAATGATCTCACGCACCAAGCGCGACCAGGTCAAGACGGGGTCACAGGCCAGCGCGTCACCGAACTCGGCCTGGAAGAGATAGAGCTCGCCGTCATAGAAGGTCGGTTTATAGCGCGCCGCCATGCCTATAGCGGCATCGCGGACACGCTGGAATTTCGGGGGCAGATCGGGAATGTAATAGGGATCTGACTTCAGGAATGCCACCGAGGAGGGATCCGTCAGGTAGCGATGCTTGATCTTACGCCAGACGCGATGGACTTTGTCGGGCACCCGTCCAACCGATGCGGCCAGCCGAGAGACCGCCTTGCCGAGGCGATGGTTGACCGGTTCGCTCTGCGCCTTCTGCTGTTCCCCGGCGGTGTCGCGGGGCGACGAACCGGCCTTTCCGGCGCGGCGCACCATGAAACTCAGCCAGATGTCAAACGGCCATGCGCGCTCGGCAAAATTGGTGTCCAACACGCCGAAGAAATCGACCTTGGCGCCGCGGGCCGCTGCATGCCGGGCCATTTCGAAGGCCGTCACGCCGCCGGCCGAATGGCCCAGGAAGCGAAATGGCCCGCCGGGATAGACGTGGCGAGCGAGGTCGAAATTCTCCTGGCCGAACCGAACGGTATCGCTGGGCGGCGGGTCGACGCCGTCGAGGCCCGGCGCGGAAAAAGCATAGATCGTGCCGCCATAGGCGATCTCTTTGGATAAGGCCAGCAGCTCGAAGACGACGCCGCCGAGCCCAGGTACAAGAAAAAGCGGCGGAACACGCTCATCACCCTTCCGCAAAAGGACGAGCCTGGCAAGTGGCGGTGTTTCGCGGGTTGTAGCGATGCGGGCCAGGTCGGCGACCGTCGGGGCATCGAAGAAGGCCGAGAGAGGCAAGTCGAAGTCAAACCGGCGCCGGAACTCGCGCAGGAAAAGGAACGCCTTTCTTATGTCGGATGTGAGATCGACAAACCTGCTTTCGGCGGTGAGCCGACGAATCTTCAGCAATTTCTCCATCATCTGGATAATCTGCAGAACCGTAGCCTCGTCTGGCTCCTCGATCAGCCTATCCGCGAGATCCGCCGGCGGCACAACTGAATGTGTCGGTAGAAAGCTGAATTGTTGATTCATCGACCCTCCCATCCAAGCCCAAGCGATGTCGCCTGAGACCAACTTCATAGCTGCGGGAATACGCCACTGTCCTGCGGGGTTGCTAAATCAGGCGGTACAGCCAGTCGGGGATCCGTTTTTCGCGACAATTGAAGACCGTGCCGAGGCAGACGCCGCCGAATTGCCCGATACTGTCATGCGTCCACTCGATAATGCCGCGTCGCGCATGGCCGGAACGGACGACGACGATCGTGCCATCCGCATAACGGGTGAGCGCGAGACTGTCGGCGGCATTGCTGGCGGCGGGGCAGTCCAGAACAATTCCGGCGAAGTCCAGCTTCAGGAATTCAAAGAGTTCGCGAAGTTCCGCGACATCGATCTCGAGCATGGAATTGGCGTTGGTCGACAGCCGCGCATAATGCAACCGCGCGGTATCCGGAACCCGTTCTATCGCTGAATCAAGCCGGCCGGAGCCCAGGAAGGCATCGATCAGGGACGGGCGCGCACTTGCATTTCGGTCGTCGCCGCAGCAATCGATGATCAAAGTCGGCAACGCATATTCGTAGGAGGCGGCAAGCGCAAAGCTCCAGGATATCGTCGTGGTTCCTTCGCCCGGCGTCGAGGCCAGAAACTGCAGGACAAAGGATTTGTCCTCTTCCTTCAGCGCGTCCACGGCATAGAACAGCTTGATGATCTCCGGATCGAGCGTCAACCGCCGCCCCTCGATCGGAACGATCGCGCGCCTTCCCTTGCTGCCTGAAGGTACAAGAGATCGTCCGGGGGAAACGCCATTCGCAGCGTCGTTATCGGCGGCGCCGCCCTCGTCATTGGCATCTCGTGCGTCACTGCTATCCATTCTCATTTTCGCCAGCCTGTTTGTGATGAGGGTGCTTCATGTCGTGCCACGGTGATCGCAGAATGAGGTCCTCGCCCGAGGAGAAGGAGTCTGCTGACCCTCGACATCACGTCGCGGCAGTTGCTTCATTATAAGAAACTTGTATCGCGTTCGCAGCAAAAACCTGTTACGATCTATTAAAGTTATCGCTGTGCCACAGCGATTTCTTACATATGTTGCAAATTGGACGAAGGAGAAAATGAGCGACGCGGATACCAGAGAAGCAGAAATTGAGTGCGCGATATCGCAGATATAGAAATCTCTAACTTAAGTTAGTCGGCCTTAACCGGGACAGAAGACAGTGAGATGAACACTATGCGCAAACATGCTTTCCCGTCGCTCCGCGAACTTCTCTTTTCTGCATTCCAGGACGGCCGGAGAATCGTCGTTCTCATGCTGCTGACGCTGCTTCTGGCGGCGGGCGCGGCAGTGGCGATCAAACCCACCTATATGGCGTCCTCCACGCTTCTTGTTCTCTTGTCGCCGGAATATGCCTATCGCCCGGAAGCCGGCGCGGAGACCTTCGTCAATATGGCGCTGGAACGCGACGCAATCCTCAGTTCCGAGATCAGCATCCTCTCCAGCACCAAGCTGCAATATGAAGTGGTCAATAAGATAGGTCCCGAGCGGCTATATCCGGATACGGCCCAGCCGGAAAACTGGTTCACGCGGACATTCCACCGTCTGCTCGGTCAGAGATCGACCCGTAATCCGGCGGATCTGGCAGTCGAACGGTTTTCGCAAAATCTGATGGCCTTTCCGGATAAGTCAGGCAACACGATTCAAATTGGATTCCGCCATCGCGATCCGGTCCTGGCGGCGGAAGTCGTCAATGACCTGGTGGCGGCCTATCTGGCCGCGCGCGAGTCGGTCTATCTCGACGTGCAATCCGACCTGGTGCAGCGACAGGTCGACAAGTTGCATGACAGCCTGGGCCTGGCCTCGGCGGAACTCGATAGATATCAGCGGGAAGCCGGCATCTCCGATTTCCCCACTCAACTGGACGTGCTGTTGCGGCAGCAGGGCGATCTGAACAGGTCGCTGCAGGCGGTCGAGACGACCATTGCGGATGCTTCACAGCGCGCCCAGACCATCAAGACGCAGCTGGCAAAGACGCCCATGGAGATCGTGCAGTTCTCCGATGATGAGAGTGATCGCAGGGTTCAAGCGACCCGCGACGCCCTGGCTGCGTTGAAGCAGAAGGAGACGGATCTGCGCCAGAGCTATACAGATAGCAGTGACAAGGTGGTCGCGGTCCGCAACCAGATTGCGGCGATGCAGGACGAAATGACGAAACTGCAGAGCAACAAAAAGCCTTCCGCCGTGCGCAAGGGGCTGAACGAGACCTATGCGACGCTGAACCTCGATTGGCTGAGGGCTGAAAGCACGCTGGCTGCTGCGACCCAGCAACGTATCGCAATCCAGCAGCAGCTGACCGCGGTCAACAAATCGGTCGCCGATCTATATGAGAAGAAAGCGGGACTTGAGGAACGTCAACGGCAGAAGGCCTTGCTGGAGCAGAATTACGCCGCGGCGATGAAGACGCTCGATGATCGGCGGATGCAGGAGAATGTCGAGGCGAAGAAGGCAACCAACGTCCGGGTTATTCAGCCGGCCGGTGCGCCCCTCAAGTCGAACGCCATTCGCATCGTGATTTTGGCGGGCGGCGCCATTATCAGTCTTCTTGTCGGCCTTCTTACGGCCTTTCTCTCCGACGTGTTCCGCAGGGGTTTCATCTCTCCCGACAGGCTGGAGCGGACGCTTGGCGTGCGGGTGCTCGGCAGCGTCTCGTCCTCGCATAGATTCAAGGAGATCTGGTCGGTGGCGGATACCAAGCACAAATGGCTGGCTGGGTGACAGACAGAGCGGCCGGCTGATCGCACAGGCCGGCTACGCGAGTCATGCAGGCGCCGTCATTGCAGCATGCAAGACTATCAGATTGCCATTGGGGAGGCGGGCCGGTGACGGCCGAGCGACGCGGATGGCTGTCGTGTGTGCCTTCGATAGATCATATGAGCTTCGGCATGGGTTTGGCTTGTCGCATGCGGCATAACTTCGGCGCAATTGACGGGCGTAAATGGGGGAGCCTGGAATGAAAATCGCGATGATCGGTTCGCGTGGCATTGGATCGAATTACGGCGGAATTGAGCGCGTCCTCGATGAGCTCTGCCCGCGGCTTGCGATGCTGGGTCACGAGATCGACGTCTTTTCGCGCACCGATATCGGGTTGCCAGAACCGGCGAACGAGGTGGCGGCTGATGAAGAGAGGGGGGAGGCGATGCCGGCACCGGAGTTGCTTGCCGTCAAATCGATCCCGACGAGGTCGTTCGGTGGCAAACATCTGGAGAATCTGTCGCGGAGCATGGCATCGACCTTCAAGGCCCTCCGGCGCTACGATCTCGTCCATTTCCACGCGACGGGACCGGGCCTCTTTTCCGCAGTCACCCGTGCTGCGGGGCAAAGATCGGTCGTGACGATTCATGCGCTGGATCAGCGACGGCAGAAATGGGGACCAGCGGCAAGGCTGTCCTTGCAACTGGCCGAGCGCACCATCACTTCCTGCGCGGACGAGATCACCGTGGTATCTGAGAGCCTGCGACGGTATATGCGGGAGAAGTACGACTACCACGCCCGCTATATCCCCAATGGCATCCCGCGCCGGGCCGCCGTGGCGCCCGGACCTCTCCTCGCCAAGCACCAGCTGGAAGCCGGCCGTTATTTCCTCTTTGCGAGCCGTTTGACTCCGGAAAAGGGCTGTCATGATCTGATCGCCGCCTTCAACCGCAGCACGACGCCGTTCAAGCTGGCGGTCGCCGGTGGCGTCGGGCCAACGGAATACGCCGCACAATTGAAGCGTGTCGCTGATCCGGAGCGCGTGGTGTTTCTTGGTCATCTCGGGGGAACGGAGCTGGCCGAGGCCTTCAGCAACGCCTATGTCTTCGTTCTGCCATCCTATATCGAGGGCATGTCGATGGCGCTGCTGGAGGCGATTTCCTTCGGCATCCCCGCCCTGGTCAGCGACATCGAGGAGAATCTTCTGGTCCTTGGCGGGCAGGGCTTCCACTTTCCGGTCGGCAATGTCGCGGCACTTGAAGCGGTACTGGCTTTGCTGGCCTCCAAGCCGACACTCGTTCATGCCGAGGCGCGGGCGCTGAAAAGCCTGCCACTGCCGACCTGGGACGACATCGCCATCCGCTATGACCGGTTCTACCGGAATATCCGCGATACCACAGCCAGGGAGCATTGATGACATCGCTATCCACCGGCAGGCTGATTTCCTTCGCGCGGAACCGGCTTCAGAGCTTCGGCGGCGATGCCGCCATTATTCTGTCCGCGCGGATGCTGCAGAACGTCAACGGCTTTTTTCTCTCGATCATCATCGTGCGGAAGTTCGGCCTGGCAGCGGCCGGATCGCTGACCATTGCAACCGTCGCGACGGTTGTTCTCGGAACGCTTTGCACCTTCGGATTGCCTTATATCTTCGCACGCGAGGCGGCCGCGGCACGCGTTCGCAACACGGTCGGGCTGATAGCCTGGTTCGGGGCCGTCGCCGTATCGGTACCGGTGGGTCTCGCCCTCGGCCTGGCGACGGGGCAGGATTTCACCGAAGCGATGGTTATCTTCCTGCTCTCCATGGCGGGGCCCTTCTTCGCGCAGACGAATATGGCGAATTCGCTGCTGGTGCTGGAAAACCGGACGCGGCTGATCATCTATGCGCCGCTCGGCAATCTGGCGGGACTTGTCCTTGGCTACCTCTTTGCCGGTAACCTGCTTGAATTCGCGCTGGTCCTGACATTCTTTCGTCTTGCCGGGACACTGGTCATTTTCCTGCTGTTGCCGCTCGGCAGGGTCGGCCTCCGGTCCTTGGTGCCGTGGGTGCGATCTGGCCTGCGGTTCCTGACGGCGGACATCATCAACCTTGGTGCCGACCAGGCATCGGTGTTGATCGCTTCCTATCTCATGAGCCGATCGGAGCTCGGCGTCTTCGGCCTGTGCCGGCAGATGCTGACCCTCAGCGACACGCCGGGTTGGTCGCGCCTGGTGACCTGGTATCCGAAGGTGTTTGCCGATCCCCATGGCACCATTCCGCAATTCACCCGCCAGATGCTGGCGCTAGGGGTCTTCTGCGGCATTTCCGTTGCCATCCTCTGCGTTCCCCTGGGCTATTGGGTCTATCATCTGCCGGCTTTTGCGGTGCTCGCACCGCTGCTCCTCTGCAGTGTGCCTTTCCGTTATCTGGTCGGGATCTATGATATGAGCCTGCGGGCGATCGGCGCCGTCAGGGCGACCAATGAAATCACCCTGCTGCGTTGCGTCATGGTGGTGGCGCTCTACAGTGCCGGCATCCTGCTGGCGGGAATCTACGGAGCCATTGCCGCCACAATCGTGCTCGCAATGATCTCCGCCTGGGTCACCCGCCTTATCCTGATGCGGAACCTGCCGGCGCAACCGGACGAGATCGGCAAGAATGCAGAGGGCGGGCCGATCAATGCCACGCCCGCTCTGGAAGCATCGCGATGAGAGCGTTCCGTCAGGGTCTTTCTCCGCTGGCGGATGCCGGTGGATCGGCCGCGGTCGATTCCTTCGCGACTTCCTTTTTTGGGCGCTATCTCCGCTTCACGCCGCTTCTCTGGGTATTGGGTGCGCTCATTCCCTGCGCGGCGACGATGCTGATCAAGCTGGCCATTGATCGCTGGCCGAAGGGTCGGCTGATCAACCTCGTCGTCTTCTGCTGGCTCTCCATTGCCATCGCGCAAGCGAGTTGCTCGGTGCTCAACGGCCTCATCCTCCATAATTTCGGAATGGGGTTGCGCAACGCCATGTCGTTCACGGCGATCGGCTGGGTCTTCGGTGCGCTCGCTATCGCCGTGGGCAATAGCTGGTCGCTCAGCAATCGGCACACTGCCAACTACATCGCCAATCTCGGCATCTATATCATTCTTCTCTCGATCATCGCCCTCGGCGGCGCGCTGGCGGGGCGCAGCGAATTGCGCATGCTGACGCCGCTGGGAATGCTGCTGCCGAGCGGAAATGCCACCAATTTCTATGCCTCCATGACTATCTTCCAGAGCGAAGACACGCTGGGGGAATCGCGTATCCGGCTGATCCTGTTCTTTCCCTGGGCGACGGCGCTCGGCCTCGGCGGCCTCGCCATCGCCCTGATCAGCAGCCGGGCGGAGCAGGGCTGGCGGCGCTTCTTCGGCATGACCGGTGGCGCTATCGGTGTCGTCTTCAGTTGGAGCCGGATCGCCCTTGCCGCCATGGTCCTGGTCGCGGCGATCCTGATCTTCATCAAGCTTCCCCGCTATCTGCAGATTCTGTCGACGGTCGCCGTCGCGCTTACGATCTATGGCCTGTCGATTGTCGGCCTTGATCCGGTGACACTCCTGACGGATGTCCATGATGCGGCGGACCGCGCGCGCGCGGGGTCGTCGCTGGCGCGCGATCTGATCTATGAGAAGAGCTGGGAGGGCTTTCTGCAGTCGCCTGTCATCGGCAACGGCTGGATCGGCGAATCCGTTCATCGCACCGAGAACCTGCCGATCGGCAGCCATTCGACCATTTTCGGCGTTCTCTATACCGGCGGGGCCATCACTTTCGCCTGTTTCGTCCTGGCCATGGTGGTAACGTTGGTCGCATTGCTTTATGCGGTCTATCATTGGCGAGACGACAAGCCACGCCAGCAGAACGCCATCATCGCCAGCTGCCTGTGGCTGAGCCTGCTGCTCTATTGTCCCTATGAATCGCTTTTCAGCCTGACACTGCCTTGCCTTTTCCTGTTCTGCTGGATCGGCGGCGCAATTCCGGGGGATGCGGCTGCGGCCGGGCAGGAGACGTCGCCGAGACGGGCAAGGCCGGCTTTCAGCCGGCTCGGCGGGCAAGCAGCCAGCAGGGGTCTCGTCAACGCTCAGGGACAGCCGTCAGGCGGCAGCGCAGCCGCGGCGAGAGCATCCGTCTTCACTGTTGATCAACGACGTCAGGGAGAGAGATATGGATTCGCAGATGACAGATGGCATGAAAGCAGAGCCTTCAGAGCCGATTCTTAGCATCGTAATCCCTGCCTATAATGTTGCCGCCTATATCGAAGACGCAATCGAGTCGGCGCTTGCCCAAACGCTGCGCGATATCGAAGTGATCGTCGTCAATGACGGCTCCACCGATCACACGGCGGAAGTGATCGAGCGCGTCGTCGACAGGCACCTGGATCCACGCCTCAAGGTGCTCAACCGGGCAAATGGCGGCTTGGCCGCGGCACGCAATACCGGCGTTCTGATGGCCACCGGGCGATATATCGGGTTTCTGGACGGTGACGATGTCTGGCTGCCGCACAAGGCCCAGATACAGATCTCGCTGATGGAAATGAACCCGCATATCGGCATCAGCTTCAGCCAGTCCAGATATATGCTCGAAAATGGCGTGCTGACGGAGAACCTGTTACGGGCCGATAAACTGACGCCGTCCTTTCATGACATGATACGCCGCAACCATGTCGGCAACGGTTCGGCGCCGATTGTCCGGGCGGTCTGCTTTCAGCAGGCCGGGCGCTTCAACGAAGCGCTGAAGAGTTGCGAGGACTACGAAATGTGGTGCCGCATCCTCTGGCTGACTGAGTTCTGCGCCGTCGGCATCGACCAGGCATTGACGCTTTACCGCATCAGGGATACCAGCCTCTCCTTCAACTTCGAGAAGTTCCTCGCCAATGCGGATCTGGCGATGACTGCCTTGCGGTCGCAGATGAAGAACGTGCCGGAACGGGTGTTCAGGGCGGCCCATGCGGAGCACTATCGGATTGCCGCGTGGAAAGCCGGCTCGACGCAGCAGGATGCCGTCGCCCGCCGGCTGCTGCTGAAGGCCGTGAGGATCTGGCCCTGGCTGATCATTTCCGATTGGCGGGTCGCGGCGGTGGCGGTCGCGCTGTTGATCCCGCGCGGGACGCGGGCGAGCGTGATCGACAAGGCGAAGGCTCTGCGTCAGGAACTGGCCACCCTCGCGCAATAACCTGGTCTTCCATTTATAGTTATAAGAAGCATCATGCTTGCCGCATGTTAGAGACGACAGGGGCGCGCCGTTCTAGTCTCATTTTGCCAGTGAGCAGAGATCGGAATTCATAGTTCCTTGTACTGGGTCGATGTTCTGTAGACGTTCGATGGCGCCCCCCAAGCTTATGCGCGATTGAAGTGCTCCTGTCTGAGAGTCGCCTATGGACATGCGACCGCCGCGGATCGGATCGCGATTTCAGGGTCGCGATCCGATCCGCTTTCTCTAGCGTCCCGGCGGCTGCGGACATGCGGTGTCGATGTGCGGCGGCGAAGCCGTGCGCGGGATATCGATACTTCTATCGGAGATCGGTCGGCTCGTTGCGCGCATGTCCGGGCGGGCAAGCGGCTACTTCAGCACCAGATCCTTCTTGCAAGCGGCGTCTGCCTGCACGAGACCCCAGCCATAGATCGGATCATAGCCGGGTGTGCCGAGATCGGCGGCGGCTTTTTGCATGCGCTTGGCATCGCCTTTGAACAGCGCGAGCGTCGCCGTCACATAGGGGGCGGCGAAGGAAGTTCCCGTGAAGTAATTGCCGTCGCCCTTGCCGGCCGGCAAGCCGGGAATCCACACATTGACCCCCGGCGCGGCAAAGCCGACATAGTTTCCCTGATTGGCTTCGGGAAGAACGACATGGCGGCTGTCGATGGCCGTGACCCCGATAACATCGGGATAGGCTGCGGGATAGCGGCTTACATTGACGAGGTGGTCATTGCCGACAGCCGCGACGATCCGCATGCCATTGGCAGTCGCCTGGGCAACGGCCTGGGCCATCAAATCATTTGGCGGGCCGGAGAGCGAGACATTGACAATGGTGACATGGTTCTCGGCCATCCAGTTCAGCGCCTCGACAAACCCGATTGCTGTTGCCACAGGTAACCCATCGCTGTCTTCGCGGAAGACGCTTGCGGCATAAAGCGATGCCTGCGGCAGCAGGCCGGTTCCATCGCGGCCTGCCAGAATGGCGGCGACGGCCGTGCCGTGATCAGCGTGGGCTATGGGCGAAGACAGCTGCTCAGAGAAGTCGCTGCTGACCAGGGCAACGCCGGCCAGGCTGCGCACAGTGCCATCGACATGGGTGTCGATGATGCCGATCGGTTGCGGTGTCGGGCAGTCTGCCGGCGGCGCCGGCCACTTGATGGCTTTGACGGGAAAATTCGGGGCAGGGACGGTGAAGCTTCCCTGCGTCTGGTAGATATGGTCGGCATCCACCTTTGCGTCGGGGAAGCGCGATTTCAATTCGGCGATGCTGGCTTCAAGCGTCAAATCGGGCGGGGTCTGCAGACGTGCGATCGAGAAGCCCAGGGCACTCAGCCGCTTAGTCTGGATGACATTAAAGCCAAGCTGCCTGGCACCCTCCAGGAAATCGGGTTTCGTGCTCGACGCCAGAACCTCGCCTTTCAGCAATCGATCCCGGCCGGTGACATTATTCTGCTGCGTGGCGGCTGGGCCGATTGCGCTGGCGGGCTGCGACGAGGCGGACGCAGCGGTGGTGCCGTTGGATGTGTCGGTCGAATTCACGCTTTGATTGGAATTGTTCTTGGCGGAATTGGCAGCACTGTTGGCCTTGCCGTTCGCGCTGCCATTGGCGCCGCCATTGCCATTGCCATTGCCATTGCCATTGCCATTGCCATTGGCGCCGCCATTGCCGTTGCCACCGCCATTACCATTCCCGCCGCCATTACCATTCCCGCCGCCATTACCATTCCCGCCGCCATTGCCATTCCCGCCGCCATTACCATTCCCGCCGCCATTGCCATTGCCGCCATTGCCGTTACCATCCTTTGCAATAGCGGTGGATTGCAGATGAAAGAGGCCGAGAGGGGCTACAGTCAGCGCAAGGGTAATGGCGGCTGTCATGAGCAACCGGAGCAGGCGCAGGGATTGCGGCCTTGCGGGAAGAGCAGATCGAGGAAGGCCGCGTCCGGCCATGGCCTTCGCCTAACGACCCGTCTTCATCGTCATCACTTGCCAGTTGCCCGCCGGATCCTGGCAGGCGAGACCGGTGATGGCAGTCTGGAGGGATTGCTGTTGCTTGAAGGCGATCTCAGCGCAGGAAATGCCGGACGCCAGTTGGAGATGGCGTTCCACGCTGAGCGTGCCGCGCAGTCCTGCCGCCGGGTCATCGATATCGGCCTGCTGCCGCCCTGATTCCGTCAGCAGCGGGATCAGGGCCCTTTGCAGGGCGATGTCGGTGCGATCCCCATCGCTTGCCGTCGACATGTCCAGCCCGGCAGGCCGGAGCATGTCGTCGTTCACCGATGAGCGGCTGATGAAATGCCCGCTGAGCAGGCCGATCGCGACGCCAAGGATGGCTGCCGCCGCGACCTGTCGAAGATCCACCAGCCGCAGGGCCGGCCAGATTCTCGATCGGACTGGCCTGCGGAAGGGCAGTACCTGAGCACCAGCATTGTCATTGACATTCCAGGAGGAGAAGGCGAGCCTGGCTGCCGCCGTGCCGCGGGCCATATCCGCATAGACGGCCCGGAGTTCCGGGTTGTCGTCCATCTCCGCGCGGAGCTGTCGCGATTCAGTCTCGCCGAGATCTCCGTCCTGCAAGCGCATCAAGCGAACCAGGAGACTTGTATCCGGGTAGGCTTCGGTGGCCTCGTTCTTGACTTGAGGCATGTCGATTCCTTCGTGCTAAAAAACTATTCGTTCCAAAATCAGTCGTCTGCGTTATTGGCGGCGACAGCGCGTCCTAATGACCAGCGCGCGCGCGCTAGGCGACTCATGACGGTGCCGATCGGAATCTGCAACACGTCCGCCGCCTCCTGATAGCTCAGCCCCTGTCCAGCAATGAGCATAAGCACCGCACGTTGTTCTGCCGGTAGATTGTCTATCGCGCGCTGTGCCTCTTGCAAGTCCCTTCGCGCCTCGTACTCATCCTCCAGTGTGTTGACGGCAAGTCGGTCGCTTGCCGCAACCGCGGCGTCGGTATCGATTTTGAGCAGGCGCGAGGCGGCGGATTTTTTGCGGTCAAGCCAGATCGTATGGATGATCCGGTAGATCCAGCTATCCAAACGCGTACCTGGTTGCCATTGCTGCCATTTCTCCAAAGCGCGCAGGCAAGCTGCCTGAAGCAGATCCTCTCCTTCGTCGGCCGAGCCGGCCAAGCCGATTGCGAAGCGCCGCAAGCGCGGAAGCAAGGGTACCATCTGCGCTTCAAAATCGCGCCGGTTGATCATCGAAACTCTTTCATTTGCCGGTCACATATATCGGACGGCCATGATGATGCACAATAAGAGTTCATTCTAAGTTTACGGGCAGAGAAGCAGGCTCGGCCGTTCCTGTGTCCCGTAGTTTTCATTCTGCGCGCCGCGCCGCCGGCCGTCCAGTTGAGGTGTCCAAGCCACCGGGCAGGCAATTTCGACCGTCCTTTTCAACCGACAATGCCGTGAGTCAAGCCTTATTGGCCTCAAAACCCATGCACCAGGGTGAGAGGTGTACTGAATATGTGTCAAATTTTGCAGGAATTTTGCGCTTTTCATCTCGTTTTCGTGATTGGGCGGCCCTGATCGCATCTGCCGAGGACGGTAGGTGGCGAGATGGAAGACGGAGGAGAAGCGCGATGGCGACCAATATTAGTGACGTTCTGGAAAATACTACTTATGATCGTGGTGGCGGCAGCGACAGCGGCGATATAGTTGAATTGGCCGAGAATACTGTGAATGCTGGTGCCGCGCCGGGGGCCGCGCCGCAGGCCGGTGCAGCGGATGGCGCCGCGGCGGTCATTCCTGCCGTGCCGAACGGTGAAGTCGCCGTCACAATTCCTGCCGGTCAAACGGTGGTGCGGGTTCAAGTCGCGCCGGGCGAGACGGTTGATTTGCCCTTTGACGGCGCACTTGCTGCGAAGCTGGGCCAGGGCAATCTGGCAATCAGATCCGGTGACCAGACGATCATCCTCATCGGCTATTCCAACGCCAACCAGGAAGGCGGCGTCACGCTGCACGACCATCGCGGCCAGGCCATCGATATTGCTGCAACGATTGCGCAAACCGATCCCAATCTCGACATCCAGACCGCGGCCGGACCGGCGGCTGGTCCTGCCGGCGCGCAGGGCGGACATCTGTTCTTCAGCTTTTCGCCCGATGGCGGGTTGGGCGGCTTCGGAGAACTGAGCACCATCAACGCAACGGAACTGAATTATCAGACGATTCAGCCGGATGAGACCATTCTGGTTCCACCACCGGCAACGGAGCTGACGCCCCCGACGGTGATTGTGGAGAATGGCTCGACCATCAACGAGGACGATCTGCAGGGACGCTATCCCCAGACCGACGAGGTTGCGCTGCTCGCGATGCCGCCCTTCGGCGGCTATGGACCGCGCCAGGGCAACGATGCCTATGACAATACCGATCTCGACAGCGACGGCATTTTCCCGGAGCCGGTATCGACCACGATTCATGTGACGGCAAATCCGGGTTCCTCGCCCTCGCTGGCCTTGGCCTTCAATGCCGCGACGATCGCTGCTCTGGAAGCCCGGCACCTCTTCTCGGAGAATCTGCCGCTTGAATACAATATCTCGCCGGACGGCAAGACTCTGACAGCCTTCATCGTGACTGGCGAAGAAAGTACGCTGGAGGTATTCCGCGCCGAAGCGGCCGATGGCGTCGCCCAGCCGGACGGCTCGATCAAGTTCGACATCACCGTTACGCTGGAACACAGCCTCGACAATGACGGCAGCCAGGCAAATGTAAGCGACACAAACCCGAACTTTGCCGACGATATTACGCTCGACATTCCCTTCACCGTCAGCGGCAGCGGCGGATCGGCGGGCGCGGAATTTGGCGTCACGTTCCGTGACGATACGCCGAATATGGGCCCGACGGGCAATCTGGAAACAGTCTCCCTCGAGGCTGGCTTGAACAGCGTCAGCGAGGCGAGCGAGCCGGCCAACATTTATGGCAGCTTCCAGTTCAGCTATGGCGCCGATGGCGAGGCGACCGAAGGCGATACCTTCCAATATGGTTCACTTGCGGGCCAGAAAGAGGGACCGAACGCGACCTTCCTGTTGACGGTCTACGATCCGGAGACCGGGGATTCGGGCGCGCCGTTACTCACCATTGATACGCGGAATGTCGCTGCCGGCAGCTGGACGGATCTGGCTGCAACCGTATCCTCGCTCAAGAGTGGGCAGGAGAATGTCACCATATGGGCCTATCGCGATGGCGACGTGACGATCATCGAAGGCCGGACCAGCGGCGATCCCAGCGTCGACGACAGTTCGAGCGGCCTGGTTTTCAAGATCACCGCCTATAACCACAGCGGCTTCTATGAGGCGGATTTCTATGCTCCGCTGGGGCATCCCGATGCCAACCAGACCGGTAGCGATGATCCGCTGCAATTCGATCTGACCGCGACGATTACCGATGGGGACAATGATACGTTCAGCAGCACCCAGTCATTCCAGTTGCTGGATGACGGCCCGACCGCGGTGGTTTCTGCCGACAACGAGATCAGCGTAAGGATCGACGAAACCGCCGGCATCGACGCCGGCACCAACGACGCGGCCGGTGACGGTCCGTTCGGCCTGGGCACGCCCCTGGCCTGGGGGCAGACGGCGGCCCCGGTCGTTCAGACCACGGGCACCAGCTACGGCGCGGACGGCGCGGGGACTGAGAGTCTGACGCTCCATCCCTCCAGCGAGGGCGTTTTCTCCGGTCTTTATGATGTGCAGACCGGCTTTGGCATCTATCTATACCAGCAAGGCGCCAATGTCGTCGGCCTCGTCGGCACGGATGCGAGCGGTAGCGCTTCCGGCGCGGATCCCAGCGGCGCGCTGGCGGTTGCGTTCCGGCTGGAGGCCGATGGTACGCTGGACGCGGCCGAATACCGGGCCTTGCAGCATTCGACCTCGACCCTCGGCGATACCAGCGAGCCGGTCCATGTCGATACCCAGGCCTTGCAGGTTACCCTGAGCATTGCCGATGCGGATGGAGATATCGCCACCTCAAGCACCGGTGTCGGCAACCATATCTCCTTCCTGGACGATGGTCCGACTGCCAGCAATTTCAATATCGGGACTTTCACGGAGCACACCGCGCAGGTCGATCTCGGCACGGTCGATGCCGTGTTCGGCGGGCATTATACCTCCGGGGTTGACGGCCTCGATGCCCTGCAGGGCATCGTGCTGACCGGCGTCGATGATCCAAGCCATGGAACCCTCAGCATCAGCGGTGGGCATGTCTTCTATACCCCGCCCTCCAATGTGGTCGGGGACCAGACTTTCACCTTCGGTTATCAAGTCACCGATGGTGATGGCGACACCGCGGCGGGAACCATCAGCGTCGCGATCAAGGACAATGTGCCGAACATCATCCAACTAACGCCGGGTGGGGTCGATCTCTACGAGGCGGGTTTGCCGGATGGTTCGGGTATCGGCAATACCGCAACGACGGCTTTCGGCGCGTTCCAGGTCGACACCCATGGCGAGGGGCTGGGCTCGCTGCAGATCGGCGTAGACACGATCAATCTCGCCGGGCCTTTCCCGCAGGATCTCAGCAGTCTCGCAAATGCTCACGTTACCGTCCTCAGCATCACCGATGTCGGCGGTCTGTATACGGTAAATTACAGCTACACGCTGGAAGATGCCGATGCGTCCTCGGGCAATAACGGGCAAAATCTGGAACTGACGATCATAAATGGTGTCCTGGCAATCGATGCCTCGGGCGATCCGGCTACCTCGACAGTCACGGCTCATATCTATGACGACGTGCCGACCGCGCAGGCGGACAGCCGGAACACCAATTCCGGCGCCATCATCAATGGCAATGTCGAGGGCAATGACACCTTCGGCGCCGACGGCAAGGATATCGTCGGCGGCGTGGTGGGTGTGGCGACCGGCAGCAACA
>Ga0255336_100158_pt1 | contig 148811 bp, 124 predicted proteins | sample MeOH1_35cm_T3_17_FD_189102 | JGI IMG/M metagenome (GOLD analysis project Ga0255336, IMG submission 189102) | Sandy soil microbial communities from University of British Columbia, Vancouver, Canada - MeOH1_35cm_T3_179 | ecosystem: Engineered > Artificial ecosystem > Sand microcosm > Unclassified... | reverse complement strand
CGAAGACCTCCTGCCCTGGAACATCCAAATCGATACGGTCAACGCCTAGTTGTGTCCACACGTCGCGACTTGTGGACACGATAGTCAAAAATCTAACTGTCAAGACGGCTCAGACCAAACGCTTACGATAGAAAAGGGCAAAGATACATTTCTTTTTAATTTCCGGCGTCCCGACCTGTAAAGTAGTGGCCTTTCATTATTAAGTCCGGTGGGCACGGAGGGATGTGGAATGAAAGTCGTAATCGGCCGGTAATAGGCCCATGGAAGGGCGTCTGTATGCAATAGCCGTTCCCTACGCCCTGGTAAACAGGTAAACACAAGGCCGGAGCAGGACTTCCTGCTCCGGCCTTGTGTTGCGAATGGAAATCGCTATGGTCAGCAGCGAACAATCTTTGGCGAGTTGATCCCCTTTGTGGCATTGCGGGAGTCCACCACTAGCTGAGCTTTGTTCACGATGTCCTGGTAATCGTAGTCGGAGTGGTCCGTAACAATCAGCACGCAGTCATACTGATCGAGATTCTCCAGCGGCGTACAGGTCATATTCAGGTTGTAGTGGCGCCCCTTCCCCACCGTGGGGAAGTAAGGATCGTTGTAGAGAACCTCGGCACCTTCCTGGCGAAGAAGCTCGATGATCGTCAGCGCTGGGGATTCGCGGAGGTCGTCGATGTCCTTCTTGTACGCCATGCCAAGCATGAGTATCCGCGATCCATTCATAGCTTTCTTCTGCCGGTTGAGAGCTTTGCCAACCGACTGCACAACATGCGTCGGCATCGACTCGTTGACCTCACCGGCCAGTTCAATGAATCGGGTGCTGAAGTCGTACTCCTTGGCCTTCCAACTGAGGTAGAAGGGATCAATCGGAATACAATGCCCCCCCAGGCCGGGTCCGGGATAGAAGGGATGGAAGCCAAAGGGCTTGGTCGCCGCGGCATCGATCACCTCCCATATATCCACCCCCATGCGAAGGGATAGCAATTTCAACTCATTCACCAACGCAATGTTCACGCAGCGATAGATGTTTTCCAGCAGTTTCGTCATCTCCGCCACGCGGGTGGACGAGACCGGGACGGCTCGGGTAAAGATGCCTTCATACAGCGTCGCGGCAAGCCTGGTTGCCACCGCTTCATGGCCGCCAACTACCTTGGGGATATCGTGGCGGGCTACCGTGTCGTTGCCTGGATCCTCGCGCTCCGGAGAAAAGGCAACGTAGAAGACGCCGTGTTCCGCGGGTGAGCCCTTCGTCTGCACCTTGAGCCCGAGCACGTTTCCGGATTCGAGAATCGGGATCAGCAGTTCCTCCGTTGTGCCCGGATAGGTGGTGCTCTCCAGGACAATCAACTGCCCCTCCTGAATCCACGGAGCCACCGACTTGGCCGTATTTTCAATAAAGCTCAGGTCCGGTTCGCGGTGATCCGTCAGAGGCGTGGGAACACACATGATGATCGCATCCTGATCGGAAAGGTGGGAGAAGTCATTGGTGGCACGAAATCCATGCTCCCGGGCACTTTGAATATCGGTATTGGGGATGCGGAAGATGTAGGATCGGCCGTCTTCCAGATCGATCACCTTCTTGGTATCGATGTCGAAACCCGTAACGGAAAAACCGGCTTCCGAAAGAAGCAGCGATAGCGGCAACCCGACATACCCAAGGCCGATGACTCCTATCCTGGCTGTACGGTTTTCCAGACGTTCAAGGCGTTCCTGGGCAATTTGCGGTAGGGCGAGATGGCTCATAATCGACATGCCTATATTGTTGCACTCCACCTGCCAGAGTCGCACATCCGGTTTCTCCTGCGAAATAAAAAGAAGGGCCTCGGAAACCGGAATCCGGGCTCCAGGCTCCGATTTGCGATATGCAGCCTGTTGCGCAACCTTAGCAGGCACCTCGTTCCCTGCTGGTAGCAGGGGAAGGATCGGTCTCCCCCACGGATCTCTAAGGCCAGCCGTCGATTTGGTGGATCAGGGCTGCGTCACCTTCACGTAATCGATTACGAACTGGGCAGGCAGAAGCGAATTATTTGGGGTTCCTCCCGCCGGGCCGGTTTGAGTTTGCATAATCAGGAACATCGGTGTCGACGGTATCGTCACTGAACCACTATTGAAGCCGCAACCGGAATCTTTGCCATCTACGGCGACACTTACTGCGCTGGGGGTCCATGTCAGCGTGAACACATGGAAGTTGGCATCCACAGGAAAACCGCACGTGGGGAAAGTTCCCGGGTTCGAAACCGCGATTTGGCACCAGTTATTCAAATCGCATTCGACCATATCGACCTCGGCATAACTGGACGAACTCATGGATGGACAAGTCCAATACCCTACATCTGCCGTGTACGGATTCGTGACCTGACAATTGGAACCCAGCAACCAGAGCGCCGGCCAGAGACCCGTTCCCTGCGCTGGGAATTTAGCTCGAATCTCAACCGTTCCGTAAGTAAAACTGAAGTTCGTCCACTGCACATCCCCGGTCGTATACGGCCAGGTTGACGGCGCATGCCGAACGGTTCCGTCGATATTAAAGTCGCCACAAACCGCGCTCTGGGCAATCGTCGTAATCGTTAGGAAACCGTTCGCTACCGCTACCTGTTGGGGCGTATTACATTCGGTCTCATTCTGGGCATATTCGCCATGCCGGGAGATAACCGTCCATGCAGAACTGAGCGCAGTCCCCGTAAAGTCGTCGTAGAAGATGACATTCGATGTAGAGGTCGCAGTGAAGTTTACCCCCACTATATTCGCAGTACCGATCGTGACATTCTGGCTTGTCGGACTGAAGGTCGCACTCTGACTTGACGGAGTTACCGTATAAGAGCCTGCGGGAAGTCCACTAAAACTATAGGTCCCGGTAGAGCTAACCGTAGTTGACGCGGAAATTGGGCCACTAAGCTTTACGGTTGCGCCCGATCCAGTGCTCGCCGGACTTATGGTTCCGGAAAGCGAATACGTTGCTGCCGCCTGGGTGGCGATAAAGTTGATGCCTGTCGTGCTGGCTCCATTGATCGCGACCGATGCTACTACAGGAGAAAAGGTGAACCCTGCCTTGGAGGGAGTTACAGCGTAGTTGCCATTCACAAGATTCGGAAGTGTGTAATTGCCATATTTATCCGCCTGCGTAGTAGCACTCGTAGTGCCGCTTAGATTAACGTTGGCACCGCTACCGCTGGAGCTGGGACTTATGTTTCCAGAAATACTCCAGGCGCCATTGGCCAACGCCGGAAGAACCTCAACCAGACTTAAGTTATAACGATCCGTACTTGGGGCCGTGTCATTGATGTAGACTGTCGTACCACTGCTCGCCGTAGGAGCATTCTGCATTTGGACCCAATATGTATCTCCAGTCACCGTTAGATATTGATTCACCAGGCTCTGCCCTGCTCCCGGTGTACGGGAGATTGCATTGTCATAGTCATTGCCGACACCAAACACCCACGAATTGTTCCTCGTGGTAACCAGGCTCGCAGTGGGTGCGCCCGATGATGCATTGCCTGAGGCGACCGCTCCAATCGCTCCTGATCCATCCGCTGTCGTCCTGTCCACTCCTGTATAGCTCATCACCATGATCGAGGCCATTACGCTTTGTGACAGTGAAGCGGTTGCGGTGACGCTCTTTAGCGGGGACATCGCGAAGGCACGCCATATTTCAGCTGTGCCTGATTGAACATTTGTACGCTGCACCAGTGCCCAACTGAGCCCTCCACCAGAAATGCTATTCACGGTTGTGTTAGAACCGGAGGAAGCATCCGTGGCAACAAGTGCTAATAGCAGCTCATTGGAAGCGTTCGTAGAGAAGGCGGGGGTGGATATAGTCGTCTGAGCAACCGCACTGTTGCCCACCACTCGCGCATCTATCCCAATCGAACTCGTAGTTATTTGCTGCCTCGTAAAGTTCTCTCCACTGACGCTGGCTCCATTCAGTGTGACGGTCGCAGAAGCAGGCGTAAAAGTGTACCCGCTCTGACTTGGAGTCAACGTATAGGTTCCATTTGCCAGCCCAACAACACTATAGTTCCCCGTCGAATCGGTGGTTGTATTTGCAATCGAAGTGCCACTAAGAGCAATAGACACTCCTGATGCAGACGGCCCCACATTTCCAGATATGCTGAGACTTTGACTGGAAGTAGATGTGAAATTTATTCCCGAAATACTTGCGCCACTCACCGAAGTACTCTGACTCGTCGGGGAGTATGTGTACCCTGTCTGACTTGGTGTAACGGTATACGATCCGCTTGGAAGCCCACTGAATATATATGTTCCTGTTGCACTGGCAACCGTGCTTGCGGTGGCCGCCCCGCTCAGTCTTAAGGTTGTGCCGGCACCGCCAGAGCCTGCGATCATCCCACCGATGCTGTAGGTTTGCAGTGCTACGGTAAAACTGGTAGTGATATTTGCGCCACTTACTGTAATTGTTTGCGAGGTCGGGGTGAAGACATATCCCACCTTTAGCGCAGAGATAACGTAGATTCCATTGGGAATGCTGGAGAAAACGAAGTTCCCCAGAGAATCTGCTGTCGTAGTAGATACATCAACACCATTCTGCGTGAGCGTAAGAAGCGCGCCAGCACCAAGACTGGAAGGAGAAATAGATCCTGAGACGCTATAGGTCTGCGGTGCCAGAATTTCAACCAGGCTCAGGTTGTAACGATCTCCGGTCGGCGCTGTGTCATTGATAAAGACGGTTGCACCACTGCTTGCCGTGGGAGCATTCTGCATCTGGACCCAATACGTGTCTCCAACCGATGGAAGATATTGGTTCACCAGTGTCTGACCAGTTCCCGGAGTGCGATTTATAGCATTGTCGAAATCATTGCCTACGCCAAAGACCCAGGAATCTTTCCTTGTTGTAACCAGGCTAGCTGAAGGAGCGCCCGACGCTGCATTTCCAGAGCCGGTTGCGCCAATGGGCCCCGTTGGATCGGCTCCCGTATAGCTCATGACGGTAAGAGCCGCGAAGACACCTTGTGACAGGCTTGCTGTAACCGTCACATTACTCAAGACAGAAGTTGCGAAAGCTCCCCATATTTCCGCTGTGCCATTCTGTGCGTTGGTCCTCTTTACAAGACTCCATGTAAGGCCACCACCGGCAACACCTGTGACAACAGTATTAGCACCGGAATTCCAGTCAGTAGCGACGTACGCAAGAAGCAATTCATTCCCAGACCTTGTTGAGAAAGCAGAGGTGCTAATCGTATAACTCGGGAAAGAGGCATTCCTCGATATATTTATATCGATCGCTAAGGATGCCCCAGCGCTCGTAACAGCTATGAATAACACTACAATAACCAGCGCATAGCATCTCCACGCATTCATACTCTTCGCTACGCTGCTACCTTCTGGTGTTACACCCGAGTGGGACTCTTGCACGTAAGCCATCCTTTTTAGATTGCAGAACATACGTATCCCCTCCGGGGTGGGCATATCCATATCTTGAGGCGCAAAGAACTGCTCATCTTCGCACCGCATAATATTTCTTACCTACGGTCTTACAACCGCACAGCCAGACTCGATGAGAAGCATGGCTTAAGAACCGTTCAGTTTATGTGTGGGGCCCGTGATGGGTAGAATTTTAGATCTGTAGATTAGCGATGATTTGAGTGCTTTGTCCAGCGCCACACTACAACATTTGAGCCGGTACATATTCTGGAAGGCTTTACGGGGTAAACTGTGCAGCATCTTGCATACTTACGTCCTACATCTAACAACATTTGCAGAAACAGAAACCTTTCTTGCAGAGTCCAGATATCCCATATCACTTATTTACAAGGCACCCTTTACGGTAGCACCTGATAACGTCCCACCATCCCGCCCACGTAGTGTTCATTGACATGACAATGAAAAAGCCAGATGCCTTCATTATCCGGAACCATATCGGCAGTAGCCATAGCCATGGGACCAAGAAATATCGTGTCCATCCTCATGTTGTTCCATACGGCGGTATTGCCGTGCCAGTGTGCCATGTGGATATCATCTTCATTGCTATTGGACAGCAGGTACCAGCGGACATGCTCGTTCTTTTTCATTACCAACAGAGGAAGATTCCCCTCGATATATCCATTGATGGAATACAGGAGATTCCGTTCCCGCAGGAGGGGATTGACGGCTTTCATTCGCACCGCACGTTTTTCCTTTCCTGCATTACCCTCAAAGAACCAGCTATCCGTCTCATCGAATATCGCAAAATCAGTGATGAACTCTCTATCGACATCTTTGGGAGACCCGTCTTGTCTCGCACGACCTCGTCCTGTAACGATGATTGGTCCAACAAGACCAGTGTTCACATCTGTAGATCCGACAAAATGCGAGTGATACATCCACAACACCGAACTCTCATCCATCCCGGCTGGTCCACTCCGCTCGGGTACGGTCCACAGATAGGTGTAGGAACCTCCTGGAGGAATTAAGTCATCCGCTTTCACTATTCCAGCAGTGTCGTCGTTATAGAGGGCGCCCTCTGCATCCTTCTTGTATTCCAGTCCATGGGGATGCATCGTCACTGAGAGGTGCGTATTATTGCGAAAGACGACGCGAACCGAGTCGCCTACTTCACAACGGATCAACGGCCCAAGAATCCCCAGGTGTTCCCACTGTTGCGGTCGGATCTTTAGCGTCCTGAAGGTAGAATCCGTATATTCCCGATAGATTGCCTTGTGATAGACGCGATGATGCATCCCCGCACCACTCTCGTCCTCGGCCATCTCCACGTGAGGTATCTCGACAATATTGCGACCACGCGGTGTATAGTCCCAGTCCACTTCATCTGCAGCAATGAAGTATGTCCTGATAACACCGATTTTCTCTAAATCATTACCAGGCGCCTTGCTCTTGTCTTCGGCAGTATGCACCGCCGTCGGCACTGGGTCGGGCTTCGGCGTCCGTTTTGGCTCCTGTGTTCTCCCAATAAGAAGCAGCAGGCCTACAAAGATTATGGTGATGATCTGACGGCTTAACACAGGCGTAGACACTTTTCTCTTAGCAAGTCGAGCATGATCTATCAATAGTTTCAGTTGTCTCACCGGCGTCCGATCTCATGCTATATCTTCTGAAATAGCCAGCTACATCCCCGACAACTCCGCTATTTGGTGACCTAGCCGCTGAAGCTGATAGGCTACTGGATGCAGCAATCGAGCAGGCTTAAAGTCATATCTCACACTTTCGCAGGCACATCGCATTGCCCACTGGTAGTCGCGGACCTCGTAAAGGCAATCACGACTTAGTCCCCACATCGCATGAGAATAGATCTCCGATGCAACCTTATCCCCTTCGTCAGCCCTAGCCTTATGATGCTTACGCAGCAACATCTCTGTGAACGCCATAACCTGGGCGCGTTTTCCCGTCGTAATACTTCCCTCTCGCCACGTATAAAGGTAAAGTGGCTCCGGAATATAAGAGTACGGGAAGCCCTTCTCAAACATACGAATGTTTAGGTCCCAGTCCTCGCGGTACTTCATTTGTTCATCGTACATGCCAACCGAGAGAAAACTATCACGTCGGAAGAACATGCCGCGTCGTATAAAGTCGTCTCGAAGAATTCCATAGTATAGATTCCCTTCAGGAATCACCGTGTGCTGAACCTCCTTCCCCTCGGGCTTGCATTTCAAGATGTCGACCAAGCACCAGGATGCCGTCATATTTGATACAGCCTCGGTCATCTGCTGCAATGCATCCGGTCTTAGCTGGTCGTCTGCATCGAGAAATGCAAGATATTCGGAATCAGATTGCGCAACTCCAGCATTCCGAGCTCCCGGAAGACCTCGGTTTTCTTGATATATATAAGTAACCTTTGAATTCTCCCGATAGCGCAAAAGAGCCTGCTTTGTGTTATCGCTGGATCCGTCATCGATGACCACGATATCGTAGTCGTCCATCGTTTGAGCCAATACCGAGTCCAGAGCGCTAGATAGATATTCAGCGCAATTAAAGGTCGGAATGATAACGCTAATTCGAGGCATCTGCGTAGGTCCTAGGTGACCGAGAGCGGCTAATCGCACCCTCTGCTGTTCCGAGTACTAGCACTGCGATGAGCGCTATCGGAACCTCACTCATCAACCAGCCATCCTGCGTGACATTCTATTTCGCATTGCTCCAACAACTCGTCTTACACGCATCCCAACAGTGCCGCTTAGTAACAACAGATATTTTAAGAGGGTCTTCGGCAGCCACTGAGCACAGGTAATCGCCTGTAAGTAGCATTCCTGCGCCTTTGCATAATTCGTCTGCCAGTAGTAGTAGTCGCCCATAGTTGAGTAGACACGGGCCTCGATCCACCTAAAGTCACGATTATTTGTGACATGATCGTGCAATGACGCTCTAAATTTATCTATGGACATGCCAGACGTCATTGCGAGGTATCGTTGCGTCGCAATGGTGCGTGCATACTCTCGAACAATGGCATGCCGACAATGCTTTACAACTTCATGATAGCCAAGAGCCTCAGCCTGTTTTTTAATATTCCATGGAAGTTCGATATCCTCATCGGAACATGACTCAACATGACCATTCATAAGATGGCTAGTCATGCTGAGTGCGTGCCGGCGGTAACAGACCATGGGTTCGGCAAAGTACGCGACATCATACTTTAGCGCGAAGACACACCATAGGTACCAGTCCCCTCCCCACGGCATATCTAGAGGGAATAGGCTCACCTTGTCATAACACTCTTTACGCACCATCGCTGAAGGAGCGACGACAGTGTTGGCGTAAATGAGTCGCTGCAAGAATTTGCGGCCATCTATCACTGCATCTTGTGGACCTTGTACCGAATATTCCAGCAGTTCTTTCACCTGGCCATTCTCTAAGCGCATTGCGGGACAAAAGGAATAGCCGACCTGAGGATTTGCATCCATCAACTCGACATAACGATCAAGAACTGCGGCGCTGCGTAAGCAGTCATCTGCCGAAATAAGCCACACATACTTTCCACGTGCGAGTTCAATTCCCTTGTTGTAATTGCGGAGATGGCCGAGATTCTGTTCGTTTCTGATGTACTTCACGCGCGGGTCGACGAACGATTGCGCAATACGCGGTGTTTCATCGGGCGAGCAGTCATCCAGGATAAGGACTTCATAATCCTGATAGGACTGCGCAAGAATGGAATGAATGCAATCTGGCAGAAGATGTCCAAGTTTGTAGCACGGAACAATAAATGTCACCTTAGGCATTCCTACCTCGTCACTGTTTTCATATATTGCGGTACTATTATCCATTGCTATACCACGTCATTCACGAACAATTCAGCAGACGGATTGAGGAAAACAATGCCTTGCGATTTATGCTCGTCCGTCATAACTACCTTTTTTACATTCGGATTGTAATAAAGCCATTGACCTTGCCGTTCTAACTCTGGCGTCATCGTGAATCCAAGAAGAAATACGTTCCCTTGCAGGTTGAGATCCAGAGTAAAAACAACCTCTGCGGTTTCCCCCGGATTCAAATTCACTCTCTTTTTGGAAAGCCTGCTGGTTGCCGTGACAAATACGCATTGTCCATCTAACGTGTGGATCATTAAACCTGGATGGGCGTCGTGTATGGGCTTCAATGCTTTGAGCATTACCTCGAATGTAACTCTCTCACCCGGATGAAATACATCTCGCTCCCTTCCATCACCAGCTCTTAGCCTTACCTCTAAAAGTTCAACATGGTCACTCGATCTATCATTTTCATAAAACGAATGATAGGCTTGAATAGCTTGTGATGCACCGCCTTGATAGATCATTTGTCCCTTCCGTAACACAATTGCACTCTTACAGAGGGTGCTAATCGCGGTCATGTTATGGGACACGAAGACCAGGCTTGTACCTTTTCGCATGAATTCCTTCATCTTCTCAAAGCACCTTTGCTGAAAATGGTAGTCTCCGACGCTTAATACCTCATCTACGATCAAAACGTCAGGATCTACATGTGCTGCAACAGAAAACCCTAGGCGCGCGTACATTCCTGAGGAGTAGCGTTTTACGGGTGTGTCGAGAAAATCTTTTAATTCAGAAAATTCAACTATTTCCTCAAACTTCGAATCAATCTCGCGTCGGTTCATTCCAAGAATTGTTCCATTCAGATAGATATTCTCGCGCCCAGTAAGGTCAGGGTGAAAACCCGCCCCCAACTCAATGAGTGCGCCTAGGCGCCCTTTCACTTTAAGGCGTCCCTTATCTGGTTGGAGAATTCCGCTAAGCAGCTTCAGCGTTGTGCTCTTGCCAGATCCGTTTGGTCCGATAATGCCAAGCGATTCGCCTTGACCAACCTGGAAGGAGACGTCCTGTAGGGCCCAAAACTCCTTTTTCTGCAACTTGTTTCGCTGGTCTGCAGAGAATAGCCAAGTCGCCATGGATGGGATCAGGTCCCGGAGAGAATCAAATTTCTCACCGCGGGAGAATTTTTTCCAGACAGCTTCGAATGCGACTCCTGTATTCATGGGGACTAAATGCTCTCCGCAAACAAACGTTCCGCTTTACGAAACATCAACCACGAGACGGCAATTCCTCCAAAACTCCATGCGGCGGAATATGCTAACCACGGTAGGCTTGGCGAGCGATGGCTGACAATTGTTGTACTCAGTGCCTCTAGAAGGGGACCAACGGGATTGAGTAGTAACAAGATGCCGTATTTCCCCATGCGGCCTGCAGAATAGAATACTGGAACCATGAAGATTCCATAGGTCAAGAACACTTCAACAAGATACTTGACATCGCGAAAGAATAGATTTGCGCACGACAGAAGCAAGCACGATGCCGTTGTCAGCACAATGATAAGGAACAGCAGAATTGGAACCCAGAGAATGTAGACGCTCACCCCGACATTCGCAATACACAGGATTATAGTCAGCACACAAGCGGCGATTGCGAAATCGAACAGGCTTGCCAATACGGAAGCAAGCGGAAGTATCTCCCGGGGAAAATATATCTTCGTTACAAGCTCTTTATTCGCAGTAAGGCTGTTCGTCCCAAAGCGAACCGCGGAGACGACGAAAGCCCACGGAACTGACTTAACCGCAATTGCAAGAACATCCATTTTGTTGATCGCCTTGCCTGACATGACAGAAAAGGCAACCATAACGATCAAACCGGATCCCACTACGAGTACGGGCATCAGCACAGCCCATAAAAACCCCATAATAGATTGCTTGTATCGAATCTTGATATCGCGCCACGTTAACATAAACAAGAGATCTTTGCATTGCCATAGATCTCTCGATAGGAGGCGCCTTTCTTCGTTGATCGGCTCCTCGATAGTTTCAACCAATGCCGCACTGCTCATTCTTCCCCCGACATCGTTCACAATATGAGTTATCTCTTACGATCCCCGTAGTAGGTGTAGTAAGCGCTGCCGGTAATTGGAGAATCGTTCAGCACAACCCCCCACAGCTTGGAGCCAAGTATCTCCAGCGGTGAAGCGATCATCGACACATCGGTCTTTCCGGAGCGAACGACCATGAGAGCTCCATCTACATGGTGTATCACCTCCGCCACATCGGACATCGGGATCACAGGTGCAAGATCGAGAATGACCCATTGAAACATGGCTCGAAGGTCATTCAGAAGCGGAGTTAATAGACTTGATGCCAGGAGTGGTGCAGGAGAGATCAACCGTTTTTTGATTCCGAGAACATATAGCGGCCGATCCCCACATTGCCTGATCGATTGCGTAATTGTTCGCTTGCCTGTGAGCACATCCTCGACGCCATCCTCATCAAAAGTGTATCCGAGGGTGGAAGACACACCAGGCGCCCTGAAATCCAGATCAACCAAGCAGGTATCGTGAGCACCATCGGCCAGGCACCAAGCCAGATTAATGGATGTAAGTGTTTTCCCATCCGCAGGACTCGGACTCGTTATCAACAGTACGCCTCCGCGAGGGTGTTGTGCGCATAGTTTGCGGCGCAGCATCTTGTATTGCTCCACCGCGAGGCCGGCTGGCTCGGTGAGAAACACTAAACGAGATTCGTTGTTAGGCTGGACCGTAATTACCCGAGTATCCGACTTCAGTGACATAGGTACATCCTGAGTCAGCGGATCAGTATCTGTGATGCGTAACTGTGAACTTGAACTCATAAAATTGGCCTAACCTTCAGCAAAAAGACTATAAGGGCCAAACATGCGATTCCCGAAACTATCGCAGTCTGCATTGCACGGATTCTTCCTCGCTGTACGTCACCTCTGCTGACGATTGGTGGAATCGTTCCCAACACCTGGATCTTCAGTGGAAGCATTCCCTTCAGTTCAGCCTCGGACTTGATCGTGCTACTGATAGAGTTCAGTCCGATAGCAATGCCGGTAGAAAAAAGAAACGCAAACAATGTAGCAGCCGCCATTGCGGGCAGTCTCTTCGGTTTGAATGGCTTCTCCGGAGTCTTCGCTGGATCCAGGATCGTAAATCGTTCGGCCTGCTGCTTATGCTCCAAGTCTTCTGACATTCCCGCGGAAAAAGTCTTGTCCAACAACGACTGATAGTTCTTCCGCGAGGTCTCGTAATTTCTAGTCAATTGTGTCAATTGGGTCTCTAGTACGGGTACCTGCTCTACCTTTCCTTGATAAGAAGAGATCTGTTTTTGCAGAGAGATCTGCTGCTGTTTTCGCCGCTCCAACTCCTTCGAAATCAGCGAGAGCCGTACCTTTGTGTTCGCATCATAGGAATTCGCAGAACCCTCGGCCTCTGCAGGAAGCGCGGCGAGGCGTGCGGTGACGTTTTTCAACTGCTCCTTGGCAGCAATTACATCAGGATAAGTATCCGTGAATTGTCTTTTGAGATTCCATAGTTCCGTTTCGAGGCGACTCTTTTCCTGAAGAAGCCGCCCGCGTTCGGTAAGAGAGGCAGGATCGCGTTCTCCCGAAGATCCTGTTTGGGTTAGAAGAATCCTCTCTGAGTCGAGCCGGTTAATTGCATCTATATTTGCCTGAACCTGAGATTGCAGACGATCCAGTGCCTGCAGATTTCCAGTTAGCTGGTCAGGTGTCGCTCCAGTGTGCTGCAGCCGAAACGCCTGGAGTTGCTCTTCCTGCTCCTCGAGACTTTTCTTAGCCAACTGTAATTCACTCGCCAGAAACTGCGTGGTACCAAAGGCCTGCTGTTCTCGTTGTTTAAGATTCCAATCGATGAAGCTGCTCGCGAGTTGATTTGTAATCGGTGCAACAAGTGCCCGATTATTATCTTCATAGGTGATGCTAAAGCTGCTCAAACCCTGTTCTGAACCTTCTTTCAGCTCAATTTTGATCTTGCCTCGCATATAGTCCAGAACTTCCTCACGCGACCTGTTCCTACGAAGCTCGGGATACAGGTTCGATTGATCGATGATCTGCTGGAGTCTGGATGCACTTAGCACTTCTTGAGTCAAGGTATTGAGGCGAGCATTCGGGTCTGACGTCACCGTAGATGCAACATAGCGCTCCGGTATCTTCTGCGGATCCACAAGGATCGTTGTGGTTGCGCGGTAGACATTGGGCAGCAAGGAAATCGCAACGATTCCTAGAATAGCCAGCAGGAGGCCTGATACCAACACAGCGTTCCAATTCCTTCTCAGGACCATCAGGTTCTGCTTGACCGCTAACACCGAATTGGTTAAATCGAACCGGTTCTGATTCATTTCTCTCCGACGCAACTCTTTTTCTCTTTTTATCGAAACAGGTTTCGAGTATTTGGCGACCATGTTATGGAGAACATTGCAATGTCACGGGAAAGGTCATTGCTTCCGGTTCGGCCGGAGTACCGACGATAGCTAATAGAGGACAGGAATCCACGCCATAGCGGACGGCTAAAAGCAGCATCGTAAAACGTACCGTGGTAGGAACCCGATGCTATCAATGAATCGGATTGTGTGTACCCGGCATCGGCGGTGAATACGCCTACTAATCCTAGCTGGCGTTGATACCCAGCGGATATGCTGTTCTGCCAGAGTCCAGGTCCAAGATAGTACGTGCCAAATTCGCGGCTCGCGAGACCATAGAATTGCGACTTTGCTGACAATCTGGCACTGAATTGTCCACTAAAAATAAAGCCTAACTGATTGCCACATGCGGCCGAATTCACCTGGGGTCCCCCACTTAGCTGGAGAGACGTCCTTTCACGTATGGTCCATGTGACACCGATTCCCCCACCGACGCTGGTGCAGTTGATTGCTCCATAGCCATAAAACATTTGCCCATATGCCGCCATTCCAAGAATGGGCGACATTTTTCGGTCATAGCTTAGCCGCGTGGTGGCGATACTATTGTTCCCGTGCAGCCCACTAAAATGGCTGTATGAATCCCCCACATGAAGGCTAATGGAGTCGCGTTCAGACCTGGCGTACTGAACTCCGGCTCCCCCCTCGATAAATGTCACATTGCCGGCGTTTGCACGGTATGCCGCCGCATTGGGACCGATTCCGGGGATTTGTCCTACAACAACACCTTCAGGAGGCACAAGAAGCCGCAGCGAATCCTGACCGTAGCTCCCATCTGCATTAACATCCCAACGCCAACGCTCGCTCAAGACGCCGAGTACCCGCGCCGACGCCCGATTCAACAGTTGACTGGAATATACGTTCGAACTGTACTTTGTAAAGGTCGGTACATATTGAAGAAGATATTGCGTCCTGCTCGTATTGCGCTGTAGTCCGAGGTAAGGACTGAACGTAAATTCACCGGAAGAGCTTCCATGTTGCTGGTTGTCTGGATTGCTGTCCCAACCGGCACTAAACATTCCGCCTAACAAGATGTGCGCCTTTGTGGTCCGATCCAGTGAAATCAATCCACTCCCATCTAGCGCTGGCACATATTGTGCTGCTACTGCTCCTACCCAACCGCCTTGTGCCTGGATCGGATCTGCAATGTTTACCGGGGGAAGCTCTACCGCGCTGATTTGATCAACACTCGAATTTTGCGCAGAGAGGCACTCTACGATCAGCATGGATAAGGTAACGGTAATCAGGCGAATCAAAGTCACTCTTGTCATGGCTTTCACCTAAGGAACAATCACCGTATCGCCCGGCTGGAGATTGATATTCTGCCGGCTATCTCCTCGGATCACTTTGGAGTAGTTGAAAAGTAGTTTTTGAGCATGGCCGTTAGCAGCACGGAGTACATAGATGTTTTTACGATTGGCAAATGTATTTAGCCCTCCTGCCTGTGCAATCAACTGCAACACGGTAATTGGTGCAATCAGTGGGTAGCCTCCAGGCTTCCCAACCTGCCCCATCACATATACCTGGCGACTACGAATCTCAACCACACTCACAGTCACTTGCGGGCTGACCATGTAGGAGCTGAGCTTGGAGGTGAGGGCCAAGGCCAGTTGATTCGTTGTCATCCCCGCCACATGCACATCTCCCAGCAAGGGCAGTGACACGAATCCATCTGGCCCAATAGTCACCGTCTGTGAAATATCTGTGTTTTTCCAGACATTTACACGGATGACGTCAGCTACACCGAGAGTGTATTGAGAGACCCCACTGATGACTTTCGCCTCCGACTCCGCCTGTGGCACCGTTCCGGAGCGAGTATTACTCGACATCCGCAGGCCGTTCTCCTCTGCAGGACTTGCATCCTGGGCAGGATTGCTGGTAGCCGTTAGACCGAATACAACCATAGTCGCAACAATCCGAATTGTCTTATGGAAGACCATCGTGTGCAGTCGATCCACCTCGTATTAGGATTAATGGCACATAGAGGGCCAAATTCCACGAGCATTCTGCGGTGCCTGCCCTACAAAAATCGCTACTTTTTCGCAGGATTAATGGCTGGAATCTGCAATGCTTTGCAGAGTTTGCAACTCTTTGCACTATCGAGGAGCGGCAGTGAAATAGACGGGTGCGTTGTCTCGCTTGGTGCCTACCGTGCTCCGCGTCGAAAGAGTATGACCTTGGCTGTCTCAAACAGAATTGCCATATCGAGGAGAACAGACAGATGCTTGATGTAGAAGAGGTCCAGTTCAACCTTTCGCCACGCATCCTCTATGGTGGATCCATATCCATACTTGATCTGTGCCCAGCCAGTGATTCCGGGGCGGACGGTGTGACGAAAACCAAAGTACGGAATCTTCTCTTCAAGAATGTCGCAAAAGTATGGTTGTTCAGGCCGCGGCCCCACCACACTCATATCTCCGCGAAGAACATTGATGAACTGTGGTAGCTCGTCCAACCGAACAGTACGAATAAACTTGCCCACCCGTGTAACCCGCGGGTCTCGATCTCCAGTCCAAGAGGGTTTCTCCCCTGGCGCTGCGCTTCGCATCGAACGAAACTTCAGAATCTTGAAGAGTCCGCCATTCAACCCGATTCGTTCCTGTCGATAGAGAATGGGATAACCATCCTCTAGGAGAATGGCAAGAGCCACGAGCGCAATCACCGGAAAGGTAAATGCAAGTCCAATCGACGCCACCAGCAGATCACTGCTTCGCTTGGCAAACCGCAGCATCCACGACTTCCGAAATCCAGTTGAAAAGATAAACCAGCTAGGCGATAGATTCTCCAACACAATCCTGCCAGTAAGCCGTTCGTATAGCGAATAGGGATCTTCGATTTGGATCCCCCTAAATTTCAATCGCATAAGTGCGCGAGTGGGCATTGCTCCGCGTTTCTCTTGCAGCGATACCACAATCCGATCGACCCTTTGCTCTATTGCGATTCGCTCTATCTCCGAAACGGATCCGAGGATCGGCGCAGTCATTTCTCCGTAACCCTGATTTTCGTGCTCCGAGAGCGCACCAATCACCTGATACTTGAATTCCGGTCTGCGCTGAATCTCCGCGACAAGTTTCACCCCCACAGCCCCAGAACCCGCCAGCAGTACCCGCTCCATGCCACGAGTTCGAGCCTCAAGAGATCTGAGAGAAACTCGCCAGGTGAACATCATAATGATGATCACCGGTGCCGCGAGAATCCCGACACCCTCTCCCGGGCTAAGCTTGGAATTGACAAGATATGCTCCGCCCAGAATCAGGAGGGCCACGCCCAGAGCACGTAGCAACTTCACACACGTCTGAGCGACCGACCGGATCAGTTGCAGGTCATATAGGTCATGATAGTAAAACGACAGCACGCAAATTGACACAACTACCAACAGACGGAAGATGATTGAGGGATCATAAACACAGTTCCACATCGAACCGCTTTCTGGAAGGCGAACCATGGTTGCGATAAGCAGGGCTAAATAGATCAAGATGCCCTCGCCACCTACCAGTAATAAAGTGCTGCGAGGTATCGTTTGCCCACCTATCTTAGCCATCGCGGTAGATATCTCCCTTGAGAAACTAGCCTTGAGTACTTCTGAATCGCATTCAGCCCCATACGTCCAGCCCTACATACCGAGTACATGAAGGACCGGTTTTCGCGGATATCGAGATATATGATGACACCGCGCGGTGTTTTTAACGTGTGAATAGCGAAGTGGTTGTTGTATGGAGATACTGCAAACCAGCACGGGCCATGCGCGTAATGATCTTAAGAATTAGGTCACAACTTCGGCATGAACTCCGGCAGTGCGCGCTCGGAACGGAAGAGGTGGCCTGTCATGAAGAAGTGCCTCCGAATAGACCTCGGCCATTGGAGCAAAAGCAAACCTTCCCAGGAGGTTGGAAACCTTATGCTCCATCGTTTTGGTTCCCCATGTCTGGCGAATATTCGACAACCACGGAAGCTCGAGTTCGGGCTGTCCATGATCCATCTCCCACGGATGCATGTATACCGTTCCGGGTTTATGTTCCTTCCCGTTCAGATGGTTCAGGCCTGCCAGACTGTAGCTATAAGGGAGCAGTCTCAGATATGCACCGCCACCAATCGGAAAATTCATCCCCATTATGCGCCATGTCGCGACAGGAATTTCAAGCAGACGATTCTTGGCCACATAGTAGGGATGACGTGGAGCGCTCGAATTTCCGTAAAAAACATGGCGGACTGGATTAACGCTGGAGTCGTACTGAAACTCTAGCTCGGTAAGAACATCAAACGCCCACTCGATGCCTGGCGTAATTGAAAAACACGGCGCCCGGTAGCCAACCACGCGCGCGCCTGTTGCGTCTTCAATGACATGTTTAGCCTTTAACGTATCTCCGTAAAACGTCTTCCTATCAAGCCGGAATACAGCACGATGAAGATAGCTGTGACACGCAATTTCATGACCCCGTTTTGCTACCTCGCGCACCAGCGAGGGATATCTATGCGCAACCCATCCCAACACGAACACGGTTGCCTTCGTATTGTGCTCATCAAGGAGATCGAGAAGCCGGGGGACACTTATATGTACTCGCGATGGCATAGACTCCCACGCGCGCAATTCAACAGCCTCAGACGCCACCTCAGTATGGAAATAGTCTTCGAGGTCGATGCTGAATGCATTGGTGATCCACGGAAGGCTCCTATTCGTGAGCGGAAGCTCGGACCGAGTTGGAAAGACAACAACACTGGATTGGGCAGTTTGAGACTGCGTTACTATCTTTCCTTCTTCCCTGCTCCTTGCGACCGCGCCGACTAACCAACTCAGGAGGAAACAGGTGATCGCAGAAGACAGGAGGGCCATGCTCTCTGAGACTCGTGGACGAAAGAGCAGCATGATGTAGACCACTATCGCCGCGGCACACGTGATCGCCGCCATGCAGATCTCTTTCTGACGAACTCTCCTCATATTCTCCCCCCGCTCGACATTGCTTCCGTACTCTGCACGCAACATTCCAAAGCGCCCACCGGTTCAACTCGTCTCTTAAATGGCTTTAGCAATAACCCATGTCACTTCCCACTCCTTCGATGTGCATTTCCTTGCAGGAATCTACACAAGCATGTCACGCATGCATTGTTTGTTTGAGCACGAAGCATTAACGATCGCGATGTCGTTTATGTCATCAGCATCTGCGAAGGCTGCACTGCCTCCGCTGCAATGCGCATCTTGTTGCACACCTATAGCGCATCTTGTCTCCGTAAACGTATAGGTTTTGATGCCCCGTTTTTTGTACTTTCAGATCGCACAAGGTAGCAACGATGCCTTCGAGATGGCGTGTCCTGGGGGCGAAGCTAGACACTCGATTTGTCAAATTACCAACTTGATATGCACGTGGCTGCATATGCATCGTTGACATGTTCGATACACAAACATGGATATCTCCTATAAATGGTTACTGGCCCATCACGTGCATTATCGTTCATAGGCCATCTATATGGCTACATAACACCTACTCTCATGACTCGCAGTACAAATCATTGCTTCGCGGAGTCACGAGGAGATGGTCATGTTTGGAATACTTGGTAATGAAATAGATGACAAAAAGAAGCGAGATGGCCATGTCTACTGCCTTGAACGTAAAGTCAATACGCACGAGTCTTTCCATAGTGGGCATCATCCTGCTCGGATTGTTAGGATTCTCTACATGGTCACACGCACAGTGCAGCAATCCGGCGAACCCGATCGTCGCTGAAAATTGCCTTTCTGGAAACCCTAGTAGTGAATGGGATGTAAGTACGGGTGACGCCGGCGATCCGACGATACAGGGATTCGCTACAGACATCAGTGTGAATCAGGGCGGGACAGTCACCTTTAAAATTAAGACTGATGCCCATAACTACACCATCACCATCTACCGGATGGGATACTACGGTGGCATGGGAGCACGCAAGATCGCGGCTATTCGTCCATCTGCACAGTTGCCGCAGACTCAGCCAGCATGTCTGACCGACGCGACAACAGGCCTGGCTGACTGTGGAAACTGGGGCGTATCCGCCACGTGGCAGGTTCCGGTCAATGCAACTTCTGGAATCTATTTTGCTCATCTCATCAGAACCGATACCGGAGGTGATAGCCACATCGTATTCATCGTACGTAACGATGCAAGTCATTCGGCCATACTGTATCAAACAGCAGATGAATCATGGCAGGCCTATAACTACTATGGAAGCGGCAGTCTCTATGGACCGGGATCAGCTACATTCGATGTAGGAAGTAGATCCTATAAGGTAAGCTACAACCGTCCATTTCTGACTAGAAGTTTTGCTTTCGAGAAGGACACTTGGGTCTTTGGTCCAGAGTTTCCGATGGTTCAATGGCTTGAGGCAAATGGCTATGATGTCACCTATTTTACCGGGGTGGATGCCGCGCGGAATGGTGCGCTCATAAGCAACCATAAGATCTATATGGATTCCGGTCATGATGAGTATTGGTCGGGGCCGCAGCGTGCAAACGTCCAGGCTGCTCGCGATGCCGGTGTAAACCTCGCCTTCTTTAGCGGCAATGAGGTCTTCTGGAAGACCCGCTGGGAAAATAGCATCGATGGTAGCAGCACTGCCAACCGTACGCTCGTCTGCTACAAGGAAACCTTTGCATTCGCCAAGATTGACCCGAGTTCCACATGGACGGGAACATGGCGCGATCCAAGCTTCAGTCCACCATCGGATGGCGGCAAGCCTGAAAATAGCCTCACGGGTACGTTATACATGGTGAATGGTCCTGGGACAGACAACGACGGCACTCTCTCCATTAAGGTGCCCTACGACGACGGGAAAATGCGGTTCTGGCGCAATACCGCGGTCGCCTCACAAGCCACCAACGCTACTTATACCCTGCCCATCAGCACTCTGGGATACGAGTGGGATCTTGATGCCGATAATGGATTCCGGCCAGCTGGGGCGTTTCGTATGTCCACCACAACTCGCAGCCTGACCTCTGATTTGTTGCTGGATTTCGGTGCAACATATGGAGCCGGATCGGCGACCCATCATCTGATGATGTATCGCGCAAAAAGCGGCGCCTTGGTCTTTGGCGCCGGAACGGTGAATTGGTCCTGGGGATTAAACAGCACTCACGACAACCCCTTTGCAACTACGAATCAACCTCCTGACCCCAACATGCAACAAGCAACCGTTAATCTTTTTGCAGATATGGGCGTACAGCCGGCTACGTTGCAAACAGGCCTGGTCTCCGCCAGCGCATCATCGGACACGATACCACCCGCTTCCACCATCACTACGCCCTCATCCGGTTCCAGTGCTACAGTTGGCAGCCCCATGACCATCACAGGAACTGCAAGCGATTCAGGAGGTGTTGTCGCAGCAGTAGAAATATCGGGAGATGGAGGTGTGACCTGGCACCCAGCCATAGGACGATCTACATGGAGCTATGCATGGACGCCTACGGCAGTTGGTACAACCACACTTCTGAGCCGAGCCGTGGACGACAGCGGAAACATCGAGACACCCGGTAGTGGCCGCAGCATCAATGTGATCCCGCGCACGTGCCCATGCAGCATATGGAATTCCTCAGCTACTCCTGTGTTGGCTGACAGTGGCGATGGCGGTTCTATTGAAGTTGGCGTTAAATTTCGTACGGACACCAATGGTTCAATTATTGGTCTAAGGTTTTATAAAGCTGCGACAAATACTGGAACGCATGTCGGTCATATTTGGAGCAGTTCAGGATCGCTCCTTGGAACGGCGACATTTACCGGTGAGACTTCCTCTGGCTGGCAGCAAGTATCGTTTTCCACACCCGTGATCGTTAATGCCAATACCACTTACATTGCATCCTACTTCACCCCAGTGGGGCATTACTCCGCCGACCCGAGTTATTTCGCAACTTCTGGTGTTGATAATCCTCCACTTCATGCCTTGGCAAACGGAGTCGATGGCCAGGATGGAGTTTATCTTTACACGTCTTCAGGAGGATTCCCAAGCTTCGGCTATGGCTCGACCAATTACTGGGTGGATATAGTCTATAGCGTTTCCACAACCTTTGATCTTACAGGAACCATCTCAGGCATCGGTAGCTCGGGAGCAACTGTCACTCTGACCGGAACGTCTGCGGCAACTACGACGTCAAGCTCATCTGGATACTATAGCTTTCACAGTCTGCCCAATGGCTCATATACCGTCACTCCAAGCAACACCGGCGTATCATTTACCCCAACTACTCAGACAGTAACGATAAATGGGGCCAGTGCGACAGGTGTGAATTTTACCGCTGCTGCAACACAACCATTGAGTGTCTCTGGATCAATCAGTGGAGGCGCTGGAGCAACGGTAAATCTGACTGGGGCGGCGACACTGACAACAACTGCGGATGCCTCTGGAAACTATTCATTCAATGGTCTCTTGAATGGAACATATACAATCATGCCGGTCGCCTCGGGGTATATCTTCACTCCCAGCTCACAAACGGTTACTCTCTCTGGAACTAACGCAACCAACATTAATTTCCAAGGACAACTCTGTACATGTACCACAATCTGGCCCTCCACAGCTGCTCCCACCTCCATCGATAGTGGTGATACCACGCCAGTGGAGCTTGGTGTAAAGTTTAGGGCTGATTCCCAAGGTTATATCGTCGGCTTGCGCTTCTATAAAGCAACAACCAACACCGGAACACACCTAGCACATCTCTGGTCATCGGCTGGCGTGCTACTTGGGTCAGCCACATTTTCGGGAGAATCCGGACAGGGCTGGCAACAAGTCACCTTTTCAAATCCTATTCTCATCTCCGCCAATACGACGTACATCGCGTCCTATTTCGCTCCGGCAGGACATTACTCGGCAAACACCAATTACTTTGCAACATTAGGCGTCGATAATCCGCCTTTACATGCGTTGGCAAACGGCGTTGATGGTGCAAACGGAGTATATCTATATACTTCAAGCGGAGGCTTCCCAACAAATAGCTATGCGTCCACGAACTACTGGGTCGACGTTGTATATGCAGCTCCCAGCACGCACAGCATCAGCGGCAGCGTCACAGGCAGCGGAGCTTCGGGGGCGACTCTAGCGCTAAGCGGCCCACTCACGGCTACCACTACGGCCGATTCTACCGGTAACTATATCTTTAGCGGCCTTCCAGATGGATCTTATACTGTGACGACTGTGACCGCGGCTAACGGAGGGAATATCTTTATACCTGGAAGCCAGAACGTCACACTGAACGGATCAAATGTCACCGGCATCAGTTTTTCGGTGCCTCCAAATTGCCCGTGCAATACGATATGGACGCCCTCAGTGACGCCGGCACTCGTAGACTCCGGCGATGGCAATTCCGTCGAGCTCGGGCTCAAATTCAAAGCTGATTACGACGGCTATGTAATTGGCCTTCGTTATTATAAATCTGCGGCCAATGTTGGCACTCACATTGGCAGTCTATGGTCACGTACCGGTACGTTGCTGGCTACAAGTACAGGAATCAGTGAAAGCCCTTATGGCTGGCAGCAGATTGCTTTCTCAGCCCCTATACCGATTAGCGCCAATACGACGTATGTGACATCGTACCTTGCCCCAGCGGGGCACTATTCTGCAACTTCAGGATTCTTTGCCTCTTCAGGTGTGGACAGCCCTCCACTCCATGCCCTGGCCAATGGAATAGACGGTTCGAATGGCATCTATAGCTATTCGTCGACAAACGTCTTTCCAACGAGTAGCTATAACTCGACCAACTACTGGATAGATGTTATCTATGCAGCGGCAACGTCATACAGTATTACTGGAACAATCAGCGGAGCTGGTGGTACAGGGGCTACAGTGACCCTAAACGGTTCGGCTACTATGACCACCACAGCGGACGCATCTGGGGCCTATAGTTTTAGCGGTGTCGCGAATGGAACGTATACGGTCACCCCGAGTAAATCCGGCTACGCATTTAGCCCAAGCAGTCAGAGTGTGACCATCAATGGCGCTCATGCACTTGGCATAAACTTCAGCTCTGCGTCCACCCCATAGCCGATTCGGTACAATCCTCGGCTCTGAGATGCCTCGATCGACTCTATGAAACCGTCAGCTCTCCACCACCATGGACCTTCATGAAGATATATCCCTTCAGAATCTACTAACGGCTCCCATGAGAATGGGAGCCGTTAGCTTTTAATCATATGGAAGGATATTGGGTCACTGCGGGGCTGTTGCGCCTTGTCCCGGTTGAATTCTGTTTGAAGAGTAAAGCGTACGCCCATCCCCTCTGGTCATTGATCACGGAGGTGGCCGAACATCGGTTCATGCAGGAGACCCAAGAAGTACGTCGTGTCCGTCGCTAGAGAACGATCTCAGAGAAGCGTCGGATCGTTGAGCTGATATTGGAACCGGGTGCCAGCGTCGCTGAAGTAGCACGTGCGCATGGCATGAACGCCAAACAGGTCTTCAAGTGGCGGCGGGCATATGAACGCGGTGAGTTGAGCGAGCCGTGTTCGGCGCTGCTGCCGGTCACGGTGTCTGCGGTTGCGCAGAGCCCTAGCGAGCCTCCTGTCGAACATCGGGCGCTTGTCGCGGGAGGTTCGGTTCACATCGAGATCCCGGGTGTAGCGATGATCAGCATTGAGACCGGCGCTGATTGCTCAGTGGTGCGTCAGATCCTTGAGAGTCTGCGCAAGTGATCCATCTTCCAACGGGGACGAAGATCTGGAACCGAACGCAGCGGATGGTCTCGTGGCACCCCGCTGCTCCAAAGAAACATAGCTGAACATCCCGTCCTGAATCCGCTCGTCGCCACGCATGTCTGTTAGACGAACGGATGGGAAACAGTACCTATTTCAACAAGTTCCTAGAGGTGGTGGGGACTGTACCCATGGTCAAGACGAAAGCTTAGACCACGATCTCGCGAAGTACTTCGATAATGTAATCCTGTTCACCCTCAGTCATTTGATGAAAGAGTGGAAGAATCAACCCGGTATCCGCAGCCACATTCGTCTGCGGAAGACTGCTGTCCCAACGCTCCGATCGATAAGGCTTCTCGCGGTGGATCGGCATAATTGCACGCCGTGTCGAGATGCCCTTCTCCAGAAGCTCTTGCATCACGGCATCGCGTCGTAGAGAGGTTCCGTTAATCATGCGAACCATGTATGACTGATAGTTGTGGCGGCAATTCTCCGGCACGATCGGAGTCTGCAGCCACGACAAAGACTCTAAGGCCACCGTATACCTTGCGGCCAGATGACGCCGTCTCTCCAGGAACTCCTTCAATCGTCCAAGCTGAATAATCCCTAGGGAAGCCTGCATATCAGTCATGCGAAAATTGAAGCCAACTTCGTCATAAGTTTCTTTCACGACATGACTTGCACTGTGACGCATCACATCTGACAGACTCATAGCATGCTGACGCAACCGACACAGTCTCTCGGCAAGTTTGCGATCTCTCGTAGTGATCATCCCTCCTTCGCCCGTTGTTAAAATCTTTCGAGGGTGGAAGCTAAAACAGGCCATCGTGCCCAATGGCTTGCCTATCATCTGTCCCTCGTATTCTGAACCAATCGCACATGCGGCGTCTTCGATCACCAATAGGCTATGTTTATCCGCTACTGCCGACAGCTCATTCATTTCAGCCGGCAAACCAATCTGGTGAACTACAAGGATAGCCTTGGTACGAGGCGTTATCAGTTCCTCAATCTTCCGAGGATCGAGATTGTAGGTCCCTAGATCTATGTCACCGAAGACTGGCGTAGCTCCTGTATAGGTGATCGCATTAGCTGTGGCAATGAACGAAAGACTTGGACAGATAACTTCGTCTCCCGAACCGATCCCACTCGCAATTAAGGCAAGGTGGAGAGCTGTGGTACATGAAGAAACAGCTACCGCATGTTCGCACGAGATAACTTCCGCAAATCTTCGCTCGAACTCCGTGACGCGTGGCCCCTGAGTTACCCATCCGGACCGCAGCACCTCGATTACCGCCTGTTCTTCCTCCGCACCAATATATGGGCGGGCCACAGGAATCATCTTTTCCCCAGGAGTGGCAAGGGTCGTCACTTTGTACCTCCCAATGCAACTTCCGTCTCAGCCTTTGCTTCTCGACGCCATTCGATGAGCATCCTCAACCCCGTCTCCAAATCGATATTGGATCTGAAGCCAAGCGTATTTTCTGCCTTTTGTGTGCCTGCCCGGCGTGCCTGGACGTTATTCACCTTACGCTCCTCGCAATACTCTGGCTTTAGCGATGAACCACTCACTCGCAACAATAAGTGACAGAGCTCATTGAGCGAGGTTTGTATGCCGGTACCTACGTTGAATACCTCGTCGGAAACATCGGATACTAAACCAGCTAGATTCGCACGAGCGACATCTTCGATATACACGAAGTCCATGGATTGCGAACCATTACCAAATATTCGTGGTGGATGACCCGCCTCAATAGCATCTAGCCAGCGGACCAGAACCTCCGTGTAAACTCCGTCAAGATCCATGCGAGGACCGTATACATTGAAATATCTAAATGCCACATATGGCATCTGAAACATCTCCCAGTACGCCCGAAGCATTTGCTCGTTTGCGATCTTCCCTGCTCCATATAGCGTCCTGTTATTGAAGGGATGTAGTTCATCCATTGGGAGGTACGACGGATCGCCATAAACGGAGGCAGAGGATGCAGCTACGATCTTCCTGACCTTATGACGAACACAACTATCTAGTACATTCGACATGCCATCCACAAGAACCTGTATCGCCTCTCGCGGAGCCTCGGCGCATCGCGTGATTCGCAAAGCGGCCTGATGAAACACATAGTCGGTGCCAGCCACGGCACTGTCAACCGTCTCAGGGTCGCGTATATCCCCCTCGATAACAACCAACTTCCCCTTTGCTCCAGCGCTCTCCAGATTACGTCTAGTTCCTCGAATAAAGTTGTCTAATATCCGTACTTCTGCCGCTCCGCGATCCAGCAGTTGATCCGCAATCGTACTGCCTACAAAACCCGCACCGCCAGTGATGAGGACTCTGCTCCCTTGAATCGGATTCATCCCGCTCTTCTCCTGCCGCTCTCACGGCCAATAGCTGTCTCGAATTGATCTTTACTGTTGCTTATTTGATTCGAAGCCGAATCAACTTTGCGGGTACTCCGGCTACGATTGCGTATTCCGGCACATCCTTAGTTACCACCGCTCCGGCACCTACAATTGAGTGCGCTCCGACGTTAACGCCAGGAAGGATCGTGGCATTGGTCCCTATATCTGCTCCATAGCCAATCACGACTGGTTGAATGCTAAGACCGGTGGCAATAATCGGAATTTCAATCGGGTCTCCAGTATGTGAGGATCCGAGCACCTTAGCTCCAGGCCCCCAACCCACATAGTCTTCAAGCACCAGATCCCGCGCGTCAAAATAGGCATGGGGACCTATCCAGACGTGGTTGCCAATTCGACATCTGCCATCAAAGCGCCCCTGGATCATTGTTTGAGCCCCGATGAACACCGAATCCCCAACTTCGATCGTCTCTGGATGCTTCAACACTACATCGGAGCTAATCTGCAGGCTATGCCCAGCCTGCTTGCACATCGCACGAAAAAGCACTCTTCGAAGTTGAGTTTCGAACGTTCCCTCCTCGCTACGATATCTTGAGTAAAGAGCTAGGAGTTCTCGTGCAGAGTAGACGCCTTTTAAATGCGCAGCATACTCCCACTCCCACGCCGGGTCAGTCTCGACCGTCGCTTGCCCAAATACCGCTGGAACGATTCGCGCATCAGGGTGCGAACTGGTCTTATCATCTACTGACATGACAACTCTCCAGAAGCTCTGATGCTACTCGAGCAACCATTTCAGTCGAGATACCCGGATACATAGGCAGCGAAAGAATTCGACCGGCTACTTGTTCCGTCACGGGGAAATCTCCCTCACTGTATCCCAGGAAGCGATAGGCTTCCTGAAGGTGCAGCGGTATCGGATAATGCAGCCCAGATTCGATACCAGCTTCTGCCAGCTGAGTCCTCAACTGATCGCGATTCTCTGACTGAATCACGTAGAGATGGTAGACATGTTTTCCATAAGGCATTTCAGCTGGGAGCGAGATATCCGTACCTCCGAGAGCTGCCGTATAGTCTGCCGCGGCTCGACGTCGCTGATCATTCCATCGATCGAGATACCTTAGCTTGACCGACAACATCCCGCCCTGCAGGCCCTCCATGCGCATGTTGAATCCCGGGAACTGGTGCTCATATTTCTTTGTTGAGCCATGGTCGCGCGACATACGAAGACGTTGCGCGAGATCTGCTCGGTTCGTTGTTATCGCTCCGCCTTCGCCAAGTGCGCCAAGATTTTTCCCCGGATAAAAGCTGAAACATCCAGCAACGCCAAGCGCACCCGCACGGTGCCCCTTGTATTCAGCGCCATGTGCCTGGCAGGCATCTTCGACTACGGGAATGCCGTGGCGGTTTGCAATATCCAGGATGGGATCCATATCCGCAACATGCCCATACAGATGAACTGGGATGATGGCTCGCGTCTTGCTCGTAATCGCCGTTTCCAACTGGCATGGATCCATCGTAAAAGAGAGTCGATCTATATCGATAAATACTGGCTTCGCCCCAACCGCGCTAATAGCCTCTGCCGTTGCAATGAAGGTATGAGGAACGGTGATGACCTCGTCACCGGGCCCCACTCCAAGAGCATCCAGGGTCAAGTGAAGTGCAGCAGTGCCATTATTCACCGCAACACAATGCTCTACACCAACATACGCTGCAAAGTCTCTTTCGAATTGCTGGACCTCAGGCCCCAGAATAAACGAAGAGTTGCTAAGAACCCTGTCAAACACCTCGTGCAGTTCTTTCTCAATTCCGAGGTGCTGCGCTTTCAAGTCAACAAATGGAATGGTCATTTCGTCTCCAGCTTATTCAGCACACGGGCGGGGTTCCCTGCAACAACGGTATGCGGCGGAACGTCATGAGTAACAACGCTTCCCGCACCAACCACAGAAAACTCCCCAACTGTAACTCCGCAAAGGATGGTGCTGCTTGTGCCAATCGATGCGCCGCGCTTCACCAGGGTTCTCACAACGTTCCAGTCGGCTTCCGTTTGCAATTCCCCATCAGCGCCTGTTGCTCGAGGATATTTGTCATTGATGAACGAGACGTTGTGCCCGATGAATACCTCATCCTCAATCTGAACGCCCTCACAGATAAACGTGTGGCTGGATATCTTCACGTTCTTCCCAATCTCTGCGTTCTTCTGGATCTCCACAAATGTACCGATTTTGCTGTTATCCCCTATCGAGCAGCCATAAAGATTGACGAATGCAAATATCCTGACTCCGCTACCAAACTTTACGTCAGGAGCAATTCGGCAGAAGTCCATCGCCGTGGTTTTCGAGACCGAGCTGCCACCATCCACCTCTCCCTCTGCAGTTGGCCCGCCAGGCATCAATACATCGGACATATCAGGCTGCTCCCAGACCAACGGTAAGTTCATCCGGTAACAGACTCACCAGCTTGCCGCGCTGCCTCATGGAAAGAGAGGCGCTCTCGAGAACACGAACAACTCTAAGGCCCGCTTGACCACCAGTAATCGGCTCCGCCCCAGTACGAATGCAATCTGCAAAGTGCTGAATCTCAACCTTTAGCGCTTCAGATACATCTACTTGTGGAGCGAACATATCACCTGAGCGATACCCAATAAGTGCCTTGTAGAGAGAATCGGGAGTTCCATTCACTGTGATTCCCTTGTCGTAGATCTTCACCTTTTCACTCGGTTCCATGTCGTCATACACAATCATCTGTTTACTCCCGCCGATAAGGGTTCTGCGGACCTTCACAGGAGACAGCCAGTTTACGTTGAGATGAGCAATCAGGTTCTCTTCGAAGAACATCGTGATATATGCAAGGTTCTCCGGCCCTCCACTGACATGAGTAATCCCCGTGGCGGTAACAGCGCATGGGGAGGATGGGAGAATGAAGTCCATGATCGCCAAGTCGTGAACAGCCAGGTCCCAAATTACATCCACATCGCGCTGGAACAAACCAAGATTGATACGGGTGGAGTCATAGTAGTAGATGTCACCTAGTCTCCCGCACGACACCATTTCCTTAATCTTTCGCACCGCCCCTGTGTACACGAACGTGTGGTCTACCAAAAGTGTCAACTTGCGCCGGGCAGCCTCATCGATCAGCCGCATAGCCTGTTGAGACGATGACGTCATCGGCTTCTCGACCATCACATGCTTGCCGCTTTGCAGCGCCTGCAGAGCAAGATCATAGTGTGTCGAAACCGGTGTTGCGATCGCGATCGCATCAATCTCGGGATTGTCGAGTAGGCGACGATAGTCCGTTGTAATTTCAACTGAGGGATACCGACTTCTGACCTGGTGCAGACGATCTTCACGCATATCGCTGACGGCAACAACTTGGGTATCCCCAACTTCAAATAGGTTGCGAACCAGATTCGGTCCCCAATATCCGTAACCAATCACTCCAACCTTGATCACAATTCCTCCAAAACCTCGCACCATTACCCATTGGCTTGGTCCGCATATGCAAGCACCTGCACACATTCACTTCGCTAGCCCAACATTTCTCCAGGATCGTGATAGGGGATCTTATGTGGATTCGCTTTGGTGCTCCGCACTGGTGGCAAGCCAGCTTCCTTGATCTTGTACAGCAGGGCACGGTAGCTGATATCCAGTGAGCGCGCAGTCTTTCTCCGGTTCCACTTATGGGCCTGCAGCACACCTAGAATGATCTTGCGCTCCAGATGTTGTACTGCGCGCTTCGTCTGAATTTTTAGCGGAGTGTTAAGGTCGATAGCATCGACGCCTAATTGGTTAAGTTCCGATGGCTCTCGAAGCACGGAAATAATCTGATCCTCATCCCCTAAAACGACGTATCGCTTCGCCAGATTTTCTAACTCGCGGATGTTGCCTGGCCAGTGATAAGACTCGAGCAAGCTAACAAATGACGAACTCAGAGGTGCAGGACTGCCGCCAAATCGCTCACTGTAAAGATGAATGAAATGATTCATCAGGATAGGTACATCCGATGCACGCTCCCGCAGCGAGGGCATCTCAATCCTAAGTACATTGATCCGGTAAAACAGATCAGTGCGAAAACCTCCCTTAAGCACTTCTGCTTCAAGATCCCGGTTCGTCGCACAGATCAGTCGTACGTCAACTGCGTGTTCGTCAACTCCTCCAAGACGCACGACCTTAAAATCCTGCAGCGCGTGCAGCAGCTTTGATTGCAGCGCCAGATCCAACTCACCAATTTCATCTAAGAAGAGCGTGCCTTGGTCGGCTAACTCGAACTTCCCAGCCTTAGCTTCCTTCGCTCCAGTGAACGCCCCGGGGTCATGACCAAATAACTCGCTTTCAAAGAGCTGATTAGGAATAGCAGGACAGTTCACCTTCAGAAAGTTATGCTCACGTCGGGCGCTCAGATCATGCAGCAGTCTTGCAGCCAGTTCTTTGCCTGTGCCGCTTTCTCCTGTGATCAGAACAGGCACTTCGGTCAAAGCGGCCTTCTGTATCTGTTCGCTCACTCGGTGGATCACCGGCGAGCTGCCCAAAAGAGCTACTGCCGGACGATATCCCACACTCTCGTGCATGCACACACCCTCGACCAGCTATCGAGTGCACGTAAATGACCAAAGCGAGACATTCACGAGCAACGGCACTTCCCGCGAGGATACCTCCCGGTCAGATACTCATCCTGAAGATTCTCTCTGACTGATCTCATAGAACGGCCTCACGACAAAGCCATGTCTTGCAATTTTGGGGCTACGCTACTCACGCGACGGACTTCGCCCGGGTTCAGTCATTCATTTCACAAGATATCCGTTGCAATTTGCTGCATGAACCTGCAAGTTCTTGCACACTCCTTTACGCCAGCCGTCCAAAACTTCGGCAGATCATCCATTACCATGCAGATCCTTCACTGTACGGCAGTAAGTCGACAGGCTCGGCTCACCATCTAATCTCTAACCATCTCTTGATAAAGCTCTTATGCATGTAACCCCACTGGCCAGAACAAATGGAACCCTGATTGCATCATGTCCGTTGAATTTCGTGCGAACATTACGGTTCGAACCGATGAATGGTACCGAAGAGGCAGGATGACGGACCTACTTATACTCGACGTGACTAGCTGGCACGGAGTTGGGAATACACTTTTCTTCGCCTCTCTCGTCCTGATTCTTTACGTCTACATTGGCTATCCCGCGCTCCTCGCTGCGATCTCGCCCTTCTTTCCGTCAAAGAGCATTGACCCGGGTTTTCAGCCATTCATAACCATTCTGATATGCGCGTATAACGAGGAATCCGGAATTCGAGAGAAGCTGCAGCGCACCCTTGAATTGGAGTATCCGGCAGATAAGTTTGAGATTCTCGTTGTCTCGGATGGATCCAGCGATGCTACCGAAGAAATGGTGCGGTCCTTTTCGGATACCCGTGTCCGGTTAATGCGCACCACCCTGCGTAAAGGAAAAACGAATGCCCAGAATGAAGGAGTGAGAGCCTGCAAAGGTGAGGTCATTGTTTTTTCGGATGCTACTACCATCTACCACCCGAAGGCACTGAGTTATCTCGCCGCAAATTACCAGGATCGAGAAGTTGGAGCGGTCAGCGGCCGTTACCAATATTTCGATGAGAATGGCAACTCGCCAACAGGAGTCGGAACCATCGCATTCTGGAACTACGAAAATAAGATCAAGCGCCTCCAGTCGCGAATTATGACTATTACCGGCTGTTGCGGATGTATCTATTCTGTGCGCAGAGATGCATACACAGAACTTCCACCGGATATTATCAGTGACCTGGTGCAGCCATTGCACACTATCCGCAAGGGCTACCGTGTCGTCTTCGAGGATCGAGCCCTCGCCTACGAGGCGACCACGGAAAGCCATCAGCAGGAATTCAATATGCGAGTCCGCGTGATCACCCGAGCAATGCGAGGCATCCTTAGCGTACGCGGCTTACTGAATCCTCTCACAAATAGCTGGATATCCTTCCAACTGATATCTCATAAAATATTGCGCTGGTGCGTTCCGTTCTATCTTTTGGGACTGTTGGCAGGAAACATACTGTTGCTTGATATTCCATTCTTTCAGGGCATCTTTGGGCTGCAAGCCGCATTCTACCTATTCGCCCTCATGGCGCTCGTCATCCCTCTGCACCGGGCCTGGAAGATATTAGGTATCCCGCTATACTTCTGCACCATCAACATCGCCGCATTTGTAAGCGTTATTGAGCTTCTTCGCGGAAGAAAGTACGTTGTTTGGGAGACGGTGCGGCCATGAACACACCGATGAGCATCGAGTTTCTCGCCGATGACAATCCGCTCTATGTTCTTCCATTCTTCGAAGAATTTATGAAGAACTATGCCGGAGAATTCGTCATTCATCGAATATCCGCCTGCAGACCTATGGGGAAGCGCTCACGAGTCCAACTCCTCAAACAACTTACCGCGCTATACGGACTCCCTGGAATGGCCAGAATATTAATGCGATTTGCCATCGCAAGATGTCTGGGGACTTTTCCCAAACAACGCAGCGCAAAGCACTTCTATTCGCTCAATCAGCTTTGCAGAGCCTATGGGGTCATCTATTCCAGAACAAAAGACCCTAATTCGCAGGAATTCCGAAAAGGCTTATTGGAGCGTAGGAGCGACCTCCTGATATCCGTGGCTTGTCCGTTCATCCTCAAGACCCCGCTATTGAATACTCCTCCCCTGGGGTGCATCAACATACACCACGCTCCATTGCCCAGATACAAGGGAATGATGCCGACTTTTTGGCAGATGTTCAATAAGGAGCGGAAGGTGGGTCTCACCATCCACTACATGGAGGAAAAGATAGACGCGGGCCGCGCCATACTACAGGATGAGTTGGAGATCGAGCCGCAGGAGTCTCTCGACCACCTGATTAAGCGTGCGAAACAGCACGCAGCACACTGCATGGCACGTGCCTTGCGACAGATATCGCAGAACAAACACGTACCTATTCCAATCATCACCACCGGATCAACGTACTTTACATTTCCAACATATGCACAAATGGCCGAGTTTCGGAGACGCGGTCTACGTGCTCTTTAGTACATTGCACTATCCAATTTGTTAACACATAAGTTATGGATTCACACTCACTGCATAACTCGAGGGTTCAGAATCGTGAAACCCCATCTCTACTAGACGGCGGGATGCAAGTGCCCATTCGCGGATCTATGAACATCGCGCTTCTCACTGACTCGTTTCTGCCACACGCCGGCGGCTCCCGAGTCTACTACTTCAACATGTTCAAGAGACTAAGCGAGCAACACGGAGACCACGTTTCTATCCTCACCAAGAAGGTACCAGGCTGGGAGGTCTTCGATGCATCCGTGAAAACAGACACGCTCCGCATTGAGCGACATGCTTATCCCTTGCCTAATTGGAAATACCACCAGGCACCTAAGGTCATGCCGGACTTATTTCGGACCCTTCGGATGCTTCGAGCTAGGCACGTAAGCCTCCTGCATGCCGGAGATCTCTTCCCTCAAGGAGTTGTCTGCATGTGGCTGAAGCGTATGCTCAAAGTACCATACATCGTGTATGCGCACGGCGAAGAGATAACCCAAACCGACAACAGCCGCTATGCATATCGCATCCGAGACCAGATCTATCGCAATGCTGACATCGTCATCGCTGCAAATGAGTTTGCCCGCCAGAACCTTATCCGCATTGGAATCAAGGACACATCCATCCAAAAGCTGACTCCCGGCGTGGATTCGGAGCGGTTTGCCCCCCAACCTCCACGGGAAGATCTAATGCGGGACCTCCAACTCTCCGGAAAGACAGTAATTCTAAGTGTTGGGCGCCTCGTGCCTCACAAAGGCCACAGCGTCATATTGTCAGCTCTGGCTCGACTCTCCGGATCCACCATAAACTACCACTATCTAATCGTTGGAGAAGGACCGAACAAAGCATCTTTAATGTCGCTGGTTGCTGATTTACAGTTGTCGGATAAAGTGACTTTTGTTGGAAAGATACCGGAATCCGACCTTGCTGACTTCTATCGATTGTCTGATCTGTTTGTTCTTGCAAACCGAGAAGTCAAAGGAGAAATGGAGGGTTTTGGCATGGTATTCCTGGAAGCAAACGCCGCCGGGAAACCAGTACTCGGAGGACGTACTGGAGGCACAGGTGAAGCCATTGTAGAGAACTCAACTGGCATCTTGGTGAATCCAGAAGATGTAGACGGCGTTGCGCAATCCCTCGAACTACTCCTATCCAATGTCGAACTTCGAGGCAGGCTGGGAAAGGCCGGCAGGCATCGAGCGGTTGCGGACTTTTCCTGGTCCGAGCGTGCACGTTTACTTCACGAGATCTGCTGGGAACTCTTGCAACAGTACAACATCACCATACCCGCGGCGCATAAATGCTAGTTCATATCCATTTCGGAGCGGAAGGTTTACTCCCCTGGGCGCTTTACCTTGCGATGTGGGTTGGCTTTGCGGCCTCAGTTATATGGCGACCGTCCGTCGGATTATTTATCCTCGCATTTTCTCTTCCCATGCAAACGGGACGCTACAAGATACATGATTTCTTTCTTGGCTCTCAGTTTGTAGATATTTTGCTATTAGGAGCCATCCTCGGATTGATTTTTAAGGGCGATGGGATAAGTCTAAAGCTGCCGTTGAATAGTTATCTACTTATATTGGCCATCTTTTTATACTTTTCATTGTGGGAGGGATCGTTCTTTGTCAATGCTCCGCTCCCGCTGTGGATCAGTGATGCGCGTTTTTCGAACTGGAAGAATTACGTAGAGATGTTTTTACTCGCATCCGTTGTCGCCTGTTCCCTGAAGGACAAACGTCACATCTGGTTCATGATTGTAACTATGTGCATATCAGCGCTTATTGTAAATCGTAATTACTATGCGTTGATGAGCGGGCGTAACCTAACTAGCTTTTCAGAGGACATACGCGATTCAGGGCTTTTAGGATATGCCGGGGTGAATGGCCTCGCAGCATTCGAAGCCATGTTCGCCTCGTTTTTGCTGGGTATATATGTTTCTACGAAACACTTCCTGATAAAGATCTGCCTCCTCTTTGTCCTTTCTTCCTGCATTTACTGTCTGCTCTTCTCATTTTCCCGTGGAGGGTATGCCGGCTTTCTGGCTGGCATGATGATCATTGGCCTACTAAGATCACGCAAGATCCTAGTGATAGCATGTATTGTCATCGTCGGATGGCAGCTTATACTTCCAGCGTCAGTTCAACAAAGAATAGCGATGACAACCGGCGAGGTCGCTTCCGGAGCGAAGTTTGACTCGTCTTCCGAAGAGCGTCTCACTCTTTGGAAGGATGCGCTGAATCTTTTCGAACGTAATCCTGTAACTGGAACTGGATTTGATACGTATGGATCTTTGGGAAGAGTTGGACCGTATCGTGACACCCACAATTATTATGTCAAGGTCCTGGTTGAAACTGGCTTAGTCGGATTAGCTTTATTCCTGATCCTACTCCGCAGGATTTGGGGACTTGGATGGTCGTTACACGTTTCGACCGATGACCCATTCTGGTCTGCGTTGAGTTTGGGATTTATAGCGCTGGTTGCATGCGCAGCAGTGGTAAATCTATTCGGTGACAGATGGACGTATCAGCAAGTGGATGGGTATCTCTGGATTTTACTGGGTTGCTGCATGCGAGGGCTAGTCACCTCACGTGATCGGCCGCCACACGACGCAGTGCTTGAAGAACTGCGTTCTGTCAGCGATAGCGATTTAGCCGTTATGGCTTATGACTACGAACGTTAGTGTTTTCATCAATGGAGATTAGGTGCCCCCTGCTACTTCTCTAATTCGAATGGATCGCAATTCCCCTGATGACTCGCGGCTTGCTCACAATGTTGCGCACAGTGTGAATATTTTATTTCTAATTGATGAACTGTCAGAGATGGGCGGCGCTGAACGAGCTTTCATGAGACTGATTCGAGATCTTCCCGCAAGATATCGAGCAAGGGCGATCACCTTCAACCCTGAAATATCCACTCACCTCCCGTTCAGCTTTCCCTGCCCCTTGGATGTTATTCCGCTGGAAAGAACTTACGACTGGAATGCCTTGAGGGCATCCCAAATGCTTCGACGATATATATCTCAGAACAGCATCGACATTGTTCACACTTTCTTTGAGACTTCTGACCTGTGGGGAGGATTCGTTGCGAAGAGTGTTCCCGGTATTGTGCATATTTCAAGCCGCCGGGACATGGGAATACTGCGCAGTCCAAAGCACCGTATTGCCTATCGCTACCTTGGCCGAAGAGCTGACAGGGTTGTAACCGTATCGGACAGTGTTCGCAAGTGGTGCATTCAGGCAGATAACTTATCCGAAGATAAGGTAATAACCGTGTACAACGGGGTGGACGATGTATTTCCAGCGGCGGCGCCTCGAGCCGCGACGAGAGGGATGCTCGGCCTGAATACCGACACTACAATCGTAACCACTGTTGGCCATATCAGGAGAGTTAAGGGCTTTGATTTACTTGTAAAAGTTGCTGCGCAATTGCGAGATAGATTCCCCAACATCGTCTTTCTATTTGCAGGTGATGTTCACGAGTCCGCTTATTTAATCGAACTTAAGCAACTGATCAACGCGTTGTCACTTAATACTACCGTCCAGCTTTTGGGCGAGAGGGACGATATTAGTTCACTTCTTAGCGCCAGTGATGTCTTTGTCCTCCCTTCACGAAGCGAAGGGTTTTCGAATGCACTGATCGAGGCCATGATGTGCGGACTTCCCTGTGTGGCAACAGACGTAGGTGGGAATTGCGAAGCCATCTCAGACGGTGTGAATGGCTATTTGGTAAAGCGCGACTCCGAAGAGTGCCTGGTTGATACCCTTAATTTAGTGCTTTGCAACCCTGCACTCAGAACACGAATGGGTGCGGAAAGTCGCCGCATCTTTCTCGAGCGTTTTACACAAGCCGCAATGATCCAAAATATGGCCACTGTCTACGAGGGTGCACTGGGAGAAAGACGATGACATCACAGCCAGATGTTGTGCCGACCGTATATGGATCACAAACTGGCCTGAGAAAATGTTCCATCGATTATCGCCACATATTTCGACAAATACTGAAGCACCTATGGTTTCAGGTCTTGTACCGTAGTGGCGCAACAGCCTGGGCGCGATGGCGCCTGGCTAGGCACAACGGCACAATTGTCGTGACCCTGCACCGCGTGCTCGACGACAATCGATTCAGAGCCACGTCTTCACCGCAGGGAATGATTGTGCGTCGCAATACCTTTCAACGCGCAATTGAATATCTCTCGAAGACAATTGAACTTGTTTCTCTGGAAGAGGGTACGCACTTCACACCAGGACTTCGTATGGCAGTAACCTTCGACGATGGCTGGATAGACAACTTTGACATCGCCGCTCCTGAATTACTACAGCGGAACATCCCCATGTGCATTTTTTTGTGCTCTGACATGATTGGAAAAATGAGCCCATTTTGGCCTGAAGTAGCTAATTCTATATGGAGTGTTGCAGCAGATTCCTCTTCGCTCGAGCACTTCAGATTGCTCCTTCGACATTTTGGCGTTATGGACAATATTGACTCCCAGGATGCCTTTCTAACGCTGTTAAAGCATCTCGATAGTGCCGATCGCACCCAGATACTGGATGCTCTCACACACCATTTCTTCCCCAGACAATATGACACAGATGCAACCATGACTTGGAAACAAATCCATATATTACGAGACAAGGGCATCACATTTGGATCGCATACCGCACAGCATGAGATCTTGACGCATCTCTCCGCGTCCATGCGAAATCTCGAGCTATCCCGATCGCGGAATAAGTTGTTTGAGCAATTAGGTCAACAAATCGATTTTTTCTCCTATCCGAATGGGGATTGGAACGTTGCCTGTAGAGAAAGCGTTAAGGAGAATGGCTACACAGCTGCCTTTATCACTTCTCCGGGGCTATGGTGCAGTTCTACAGATCCTTATTCGATACCACGTATCAATGTTAGTGAAGGTCGGCTAACCGGATTTACCGGAACATTCTCCGCGGCGACTCTGAATTATTTTTTATTTTGGCTTCCCTATCGCGCGAATCAACGAGAGAAGCGTGCGGGCAGGACTCATCGCTCATCTTCCTACTTAATTAGCGCTATTGGCCCCAATCGGAGTACTGAGAATAGATATGAGTAACCGTTGGCCTCGACCCATCGTTCTAACCTATCACGAGGTGGTTCCAGGAAGACCTACTTCAAGATATACAGTTAGTTGTGCACAATTGGATGCACACCTCCACCTAATGCGTTTCGGCATCAAGAATGGCGCCATGCAGCCACGCATAACCTTTGATGATGGACATCGCAGCAACTCGGAGTATGCATTGGCGCTGTTGGAGCATTATGGTGTTCGAGCCACCTTCTTCCTTACAGCAGGACTCATCGAAAGCCGTGGCGACTTCATGAACTGGTCTCAGGTTCGTGAACTTCTTAACCATGGCCATGACATCCAAGCTCATGGATGGTCACATAGATTTCTTACCCTCTGCAATGACGACGAACTGCAACACGAGCTCGACTTTACCAAGAAATACTTGGAGGACAAGATTGGCCGGCCGATTACATCAGTCTCCATGCCGGGCGGCCGTATTGATTCCAGAATCCTGAACGCTGCGTCTAAGCTCGGATATAGCTTTGTTTATGTCTCTGATCCATGGGTACACGATCAACCATATTCCGGGCTAGAGATTATAGGACGCGCGATGATACGGAGGAATACAGGGCTGCGTCACATCAAAGGTTTAATCGAACAATCGACATTCACGGAAACTTCCATTCGGATGGCACATTTTCTTCGCACTTCAGCGCGGTTGTTAGTTGGTGAGTCTCGCTACCACCGGGTCTGGACTGCTTTTGCCAGTCGGAGCAATCTCCACTCGTCACTCAAGTGAAGGTGGGTAGTATCTTTCTATGAAGATTATGCAACTCATCAGCAGCGGCGGCTATTATGGCGCCGAGAGCATGCTACTCAACCTCGTCGAAGGGCTACTCGCACGAGATTGCAACGTACGCGTTTGCGTGTTTGAAAATAGTCAGAATCCACAATTAGAGATTGTTGATCGCCTGCGTGCTGCAGGAGCTATGGCCTCAGTCATCGTATGCAATGGGCGTATGGATTGGGGTGCTATGGGTCGTCTAGCCGCCTACCTCGCAAGTGAGAACCCAGACATATTGCATACACATGGGTATAAAGCTGACATTTACGGGTATTTTGCCACGCGCAGCCTGCCTATCATTCGCCTGTCTACTTGCCATAACTGGACGAATGCATCTTGCGCACTTCGCGTTTACGGGATGCTGGATAAGTATTTCTTACGCAGATATGCCCACGTCGTCGGAGTTAGCATGCCTATTGTGATGGAGCTTCAGCGCTCTGGAGTTTCGCCCGATAGGATTACGTTAATCGACAATGGCATTGCACCTGGAGAACTGAGAGACGGTAAATCTCACGAGAATCCGAAAGCCAATATTGTGATAGGTATGGCCTCCCGCCTTGTCGATGAAAAAGGGATACCGGAGTTCCTGCATGCCTCGGCCAGGATTTTGCAAAGATTCCCTGAAACACGCTTTGTGATTGCCGGCCAGGGCCCTTGCCGGGCTACTTTCGAGGTAGAGGCCGCGAAATTACAAATAGCATCTCGCGTCGACTTTGTTGGACATGTTCAAGATATGGCCGCATTTTATTCTTCGATTGATATTTTCGCTCTTCCGTCGCATCGCGAGGGATTGCCAATGTCATTGCTTGAAGCGATGGGTGCAGGTAGAGCGGTAGTGGCGACAAATGTTGGGGGCATTCCGAAATTGATCACAGAAGGCGAGACTGGGCTCCTTGTCAACGCAGGCGACGTTGACTCTCTTTCCAACGCTTTTTCTACACTTATTCTGGACCCTGCCTTACGTAGGAATATGGGACAAAAGGCACGCGCGCTGATTGAATCGTCTTACTCCTCTTCCCGGATGGCGAATCAATACTTAGATCTTTATAAGTCTCTGATCGCGCAACAAATGGCAGCAACAGTTTAGATACATATGAGTCTGAGGTCTTTATTACAGTGTATGGATTTAACTTTTGTATGGCTCACATATCGTAGTAACGGTGCTTCCCTATGATTGAGTCTTCTACAGCAGCGCTACCGGAAACGCCGGAAACTGCTGGGCCAACCCAAATATCGATCATTATTCCGACGAGAAATGAAGAGAGGCATTTACCCAATTGTCTCCGGTCGCTGGCTAATCTTGATTTTCCCCATGACCAATTTGAGGTCCTTGTTGTAGACAATGGTTCTACCGACTCGACGCGCGAAGTTGCAGACTCCTTCACAGACGAATTAAATATCCGGATGTTCGTCCGCCCCAACATATACATATCCGCGCTGAGAAACTTCGGAGCCTCAGTCGCGTGTGGGACATATCTGGCTTTTGTCGACGCGGACTGTGTCGTTCCTCCGAATTGGCTACGCCTCGGAGTGCTGCACCTTGCGGAAAAAGGACCTGGAATTATCGGCGCACACTATCGGATCCCGGCGGACTCAACTCGTCTCGCGGTAGTCTGGGATCGGCACCAGATTGCTGCAAAAGTGGGCCATGTTCGCTACGTTCCAGCAGGTGATTTGATGATCGATCGCAAGACCTTCTTCAACATTGGGGGATTTGATGAGTCCATTCAGACAAATGAGGACGCAGAATTATGTGAGCGTATTCGGGCGGCAGGTCTGTGTATCTTCGCATTCCCTGAACTCGCGGTAATCCATTATGGAACTCCTCAAAGCATCACGGGGTTTTACCGGAAGCAGCGATGGCATGGAACCCATGTCTTCAAGGTATTCCTGCGCGATTTTCCTTATTCGGCAAACGTCAGGGTTGTCATATTTGCGCTATTCATTCTTGCATGCGAGCTAGGGATAATACTCGGCATACTTACTGGTCTCGTAATGGCAAGCTGGAGCATTTTTTATATCTCAGCTATTTCTATCGTGCTGCCAGCGCTCGTTCTCAGCGCTATGAAGGTGCTGGACTCCAGGGCGTGGTCCGACTTCCCCGTCCTGGCACTCCTTTATTTCACCTATGGAATTGCCAGGGCGCGTTGTCTTCTCAGTGTGAATCAATGGATGTTGCTTCGAAGCAAGACTCCTTCTCAATGATCTCTGAGAGATATTTCATATGGAGGCTGTTTTCAATATCTGATCAGAACCCATGAAAAAGAAGGACATATTCGCGATCGCACTCTGCCTGATTGCAGGCCTGTGGCTTTTGACATTTCGTCGGTCTTCTCCAGATCAATTGAATCTCACCGATGGGAAGATGACCGCGGAAGGAACTGCCGTTCTGCCGGTTGTGCTCAAGACCTCTTCTCAAAGGCTCTCCGCTATCGAGTGGCAAATCGCCGCTCCGCTTGGAGCAACCTTCACCGTCAACACCACGCTTCACGAGAAGTTCCTCCGATGCAAGGCAGAGCGCTGTATTCTCTTTGGAGGCCAGACACCTATTCGAAGCGGATTAATTGCTAGTCTTACACTGCACGTCCCCGGAGCGCGACACCTTCCGGTAAGCATAGCTCTTGTCAAAGTAATGGGTGCTGAGAATGACGGTTCCCGACGAATTATTGCAGGGTCCACCGCAACAATCGCACCCTAGTGCAGACAAAAAAGAAGGAGCCTCTATATCAGAGGCTCCTCTTCTAGTTGCTGATGCCGGGCGGACTACGGACCGACTCGGCAGGCTAGGCCCATAGAGGCGTTAACGACGCGTTGCACATCTATCACGGTGCACAACGTATCTTGATCCAGATCAGCGTTCGTGCAGGCGGTTTCCCCCAAGGACTGGCTGACCGCTATAGAAACGTCCTGAGTATTGACAACGCCATCGCCGTTTAGATCGCAAGTCGGCGCGGTTACCGATCCCGTATATGCTTCGTACGCACCGATATCAAAGGAGGTCCCTTGCGGACGAGTCACCCCAAGAATATCAGCGGTAGCTGTTGTCGCGATCCCGGCATCGATCGCAGGGCTTCCCGATTGGAGACTGAACGAATAACCACCTGGATTTGCCAACAGAGGATTGCTGGTCAGATTCCCTGTAGTCTGGGACGGTGCCCCGCTCACGCCATACCATATATTCTTGCTTCCACTCAGTGACGAGAGGGGCGCATTGGGGTTAACGTAGCTTTCACCGCTCAACTGATAGACGATATTATTATCCGCCTGCAATGCTGTATCTGGTGCAAGCGCACCTGCATCCGAGGTCTTCCTGGACCCGCAATCGTAGAAGGTATTGTTGTAAACCTTCACCGGAACGGTAGGCGTCCCACTGGATCCAGCCAGGACACAAGAGTAGTTTGAGCTTCCGTTATAGGGATCAGGCCCAGTGCCAACGTGATAGACCACGTTATCGTAGGCCTCTACAGTTCCATTGTTAGGATTCACCGTAGCGAAGTTAATTCCATCGCAGATAGCATCATGGATCCGATTATCGAAGACATGAAGATCGAATTGATCGCTACCCCCGGTCGAATAGAATTGAACTGCCCGGCATCCACCGCTTGTCGTGCTGTTGGTAGGATTGGGTGCAACATCATTCCACCCCACCCATACATGATTGGTGTTTGTTGTGAAGTAGACGGCATGGAAGTACTTATCGATCGATCCAGCCTGATCCCCTACGTTGTGAACATTGTTCCCGTAGACAAACAGATTTGTATTGGTATCGGTGTGTAAGCATGCCGATTGGCCGCTACCGAGGGGGCAACTAAAATCGTTACCGACCACACGCCATCCGGTGTTGCCTAACAAATCCATCGCCGCGAGTCCGCGCAAGGTCATGCCTCCGATCACCCAGTAGTTCATCGATCCGGAAACAGCCGGAGTGCGAAGCCCATAAGGAATGCTGGTCGTGCCGATGGTTGCCGTAGCGCCAGGATAGGCTAACAGTGCAATCGGGCTTGCAGCCGTGCCACCCGACGTAATGGCTAACGAAGCGTTATAGTCGTCGATGGCTGTCTGTGCAACGCCATTTTCAACATACGTTATGTCACCAGCGACCATGTTGGACTTAGCGTTGGTGATAGAACTCCAGCACGACGGGAACTTACCGCTGTTACTGTTGCTGCCAGAGGTTGAGACGCAGTAAATATTGCCGGCCCGAATCGTGAACGGAATTGTGTTCGAGTTGCCGTTCGCTGTCGTGACCTGGATCGTGGTCGCCCCCAGTGGAGCACCTGCTGGGACCTGGAAGGTTAGTTTCTGATACCAGAGCCATGGCGATCCCCACAGCTTATAGTTGGTAGCCTTTACCCCGCCAATCGTGACACTACCCGGGGCTGACCCAAAGTAGTTGCCATACAGGGTGACATAGGCACCTGCACTGTTCTCACCGCCGCTTGCTGGTCCCGAGGTGATGTCCGAATAAAAGATACTCGGACTTTGGGCATTCGCAAACGCACTGCTCAACATTGGAAAGAGGCATGCAAGAGCGCTCAAAAGAAGGAATTTATGAATCGATTTCATCAGTTGCCTCCTGCAAGGATCTCGCAGATGCTGTAGTTGTATTGATCCGAGGTCGGAGCCAAATCCAGCATTGTGACCTTCGTGCCACTCAGAGCTACGGGAGCATTTAGCATCTGGACCCAGTACGTATCCCCGGTGGAAGAGAAAGTCTGATGGACAAGACTTTGTCCGCTAGCAGGCGTACGAGCGATCGCATTATCGTAATCGTTCCCCACGCCTATCACCAGGGAGTTGTTCTTCGTCGTAAGCAGCGTGGCCGAGGGTGCACCACTGCTGGCATAGCCGGATCCGATCGCCCCTATTGCTCCAGAGCCATTCGTCCCCGAGGTATTCACTCCGCTAAACGTCATCACTTCGATGGATGAAACAACCTGCTGTGACAACCTGGCCGAGACCGAGACATTGCTGAGAACAGTTGGTGCAAAAGCGCGCCAGATTTCCGACGTACCCCTCTCCGTGTTCGTGCGCTGAACCAGCGTCCATGTCAAACCGGCACCGGAAACTCCCTGGACGGCAACGTTTGGCAAGCTATTGGAATCCGCCGCGATGAATGCCAGCAACAACTCATTGCTGGACTTCGTCGTAAATCCAGGAGTGCTTACGGAATAACTCGCTGTGTTCTGATCCCGGCTTGCGCTGGCATCGATTGTTATACCGGTAGAAGTCGCCTGCGTGGTGCTCGATTGCGCGGTGAAGTTAAGCCCGGTAACGTTGGCTCCGTTCACGGTAAACTGCGTGCTCGACGGTGTAAAGAGAAGTCCCGACTTGCTCGGAGTCGCGGTGTAGGTGCCGTTCGGCAATCCTGTAAAGCTGAAATTGCCGGTACTGTTCGTGGTGGTCGCAGCACTCTTCGTGCCAGTCAACGTAATGGCCACTCCGGCACCAAGCGAAGACGGGCTAACTACGCCTGCAGCGCTCCATGTCGCGGAGGGTGTGATCTGTAAAGCAAAGCTCTTGCTCATTCCGTTGGCACTCGCCGTCACGGTAGCAGTATGGGTGACAGTAACTGCAGGAGCGCTCGCCGTGAATCCCACTTTCGTTGCCCCGGCCGGCACCGTCACCGAGCTGGGGATGGTTACGACGTTCCCCGCTGGATCTGTGCTGGTCAGACCTACCACAACGCCACCTGTCGGCGCCGTAGCATTCAGCGTCACCGCGCACGTTGAAGATCCGGGTCCAACAAATGAAGAAGGACTGCAGGAGAGCCCGCTTACACCGGGTAGCGTTGCAGAAGGATTGATTTGAAGGGTGGTTGATTTAGTGATGCCATTCGCGCTGGCCGTCACGCTAACAGTATGGGTTGTGGTAACCGCTGAGGCGCTCGCCGAAAAGCCAACGCTGGTCGCTCCCGCCGGAACGCTCACGGAAGCTGGCACGGTAACTACTGAATCGCTGCTAGTGAGTGCAACGCTCAATCCACCTGTAGGAGCCGCGCCTGTAAGCGTAATCGTGCAGGCCGAGGAGGCAGGGCCCGTAATTGTCGTGGGATTGCAGGAGAGCCCGCTCAATGCAGATGTCTGCTGTTGAACGGTAATGGTTCCTGCCGAGCCAGTGGCTGGGATTGAGCTACCCGTTGGGTCCGTCGCCATTGTGCTGCCGACGGGTATGGAAACCGAAGTGGCCGTGGTTCCGGATGCCAACTGGACTGCAACTGTAGCTATGACTCCATTTGCGATCGCTGTGTTGTCAATACCGTAGAGAACGCATTCCGTGGTCCCATTACTGCCATAACAGGACACGCTCTTGCCTGCTGCACTTGCGCTCGAACCTGTGCTGACGGTGATATTGGAGATAGCGGTGGTGGGATACCCAAGCGTCCATTCCAGACCTGCTGGAGTTGCTCCGCCCGAGCTTGTTAACGATAGGTTTAGAGTGACGCTGCTACCGGGATTCGCATTTCCCGAACTGAGCGTAAGTGCTGCTTGCTGTGCTGATGCTGCATGAGAGCCAATTACCAACGTTAACAGGCCAAAAAATATAAGGCCGAGGTCCCAACTCTTCCGTATTTTTCCAAACAACATCGAGGTTGTGACACCTTTCCTGAGTAATCCAGTGAGCAGACACACACAATCGCCCCCTGAGCGTGTCAAGTACGCAGATAGCCTGAGTAGCGATTTGATTAATAGTGATTGCACTTAGATTACCATTCATGATTACCTTCGCGGGCTCTGTGCAAGTCATTACACATCTATATTTGGGATCGGGAATCCCCCATCCGGGCCACGGGCGTGAACCGCTTGGGGGAGGTAAAATATACCTTCCGAGGATCATTTTTGCCTAAGGCTCTTCCGTTGTTCGGTTTAGATTCTCGCCCGCCCATTGCGCTTCTTGGGCACTGAAGTAAGTAGCGATTGGCACTGTCGTGCGAAAATAAGCGTCAAACAAATTGTCTTGGTTGCAAAACTCTGCAGAATTTTGACGGAGTCGGAGGCCTGGCCCATGGTTGATCCGATCTGGAGATTGCTCTAAGCGATGTTGACCTCAGGCCGGCGATCGCATACTCTGGACGCCTGATTTATCTGTCATTTCTCTGGCCATGGGTCTTCCCCTATCCGTGGGCATACAGCGATAACCACCACGGTTTCGAATTCCATGTCGACACAGACCGAAGTAGCAATCGTCGGGGGCGGGATAGTCGGGCTGGCAACCGGGCTGGAACTGACAAAGCGTTTTCCCGGCATCTCTCTGGCGATTATTGAGAAAGAGCCAACCCTCGCAGCCCACCAGACCAGTCACAACAGCGGCGTGATTCACTCCGGGATCTACTACAAACCAGGCAGCTTAAAAGCTCGCCTTTGCGTGGAGGGCGTGGCAGCCCTGCTGCGTTTTTGCGAGGAAAACGCCGTCCCCTACGAGATTTGCGGCAAGGTGATTGTCGCCACCGCCCAGAGCGAAATTCCTCAGCTTGAGGAGCTATATCGGCGCGGACAGGGCAACGGCCTTGCAGGTCTGCGGATGCTGCGATCCGAAGAGATCCGGGAGACCGAACCACATGCCGCAGGAATCCGCGGGATTCAGGTACCCGGCACAGGCATCGTGGATTACGCCAGAGTCGCAGAAAAGTATGCCGAGTCGATAGTCGCCCACGGCGGGCAGATTCACCTCTCGCATGAGGTAACCGGCCTGACGCGCTCTGGCAAGAATACGGTGGTCGAAACCTCGCATGGCGCTATCGAGGCGCGGCTTGTCATCAACTGCGCCGGGCTGCAAAGCGATCGCGTCAGCCACATGGCTCACGCCCGCCTCAATCTCACCATAGTTCCCTTTCGCGGCGAATATTACGACATCGTTCCAGAAAAGCACCACTATATCCGCGGGCTACTCTATCCCGTCCCCGACCCTCGCTTCCCTTTCCTGGGAGTTCACTTCACCAAGCGAATCGGCGGCGGAGTCGAAGCCGGCCCCAACGCGGTGCTTGCGCTCAAGCGCGAGGGATACGCGAAGACATCCTTCCTTGCGCGCGACGTCTTCGAATACGCCACCTTCCCTGGCTTCTGGATCATGGCCGCCAAGTACTGGCAAATGTCCGTTGGCGAGTATCACCGTTCCTGGAGCAAGGCCGCGTTTGTCCGGGCGCTCCAGCGGCTCATGCCAGAGATCCGTGTTCAGGATCTCGTGCCGGGCGGATCAGGTGTGAGAGCACAAGCCCTCGACATCCAGGGCAAATTGATCGACGACTTCCACTTTGCATACACCAATGGCGTTATCCACGTGTGCAATGTTCCCTCCCCCGCAGCGACCGCTTCGCTCGCCATCGGCAGATACATCGTAGATACCGTCGTGAGGCACAGCGGAGTCAGCCTGGCCTCGCATAACTGATCTCGGCCCGCACCGCCCTCCTTATGCCCTTACTGGGTGACGTTCAAAGTAAATGGAACGCTGTGCGTTGGCGCCCCAGGACCAGATGAGGTCAACGTGACGTTGTAAGTCCCTGACGCGATCCCGCCCGCTCCATTGACCGAAAACCCGCATCCGCTCAAGCCGAGAGCAAGAAGCACGAATAGCACCCCGGCAAAGAGCCTTGCACCCGGCAGCCCACGCCGTCTCCGTCGAAAAGTGAAGATGAGCAGCGGAGCCGGGACAAGGATTCCCAGGGAAGTACCTGAGCCCCGCAAAAATGCAGTCTGGGTGGGCGCACTCGCGATCACAGTTAGTTTTGTACTGGGTGTCGATTGTCCATGCGAGATTGCGTCCGAAGTCAGCATCGCCGGAGAAAAGCTGCAGACCGCTCCTTTCGGCAGTCCCGTGCAGGTGAACGACAGTGCCGAAGCAAAACCATTCTCCGGCGTGATCGTTACATCTGTGCTGCCAGGGTGACCAGGCGAGGTGCTTAGTGTAGTGCTTGCGAGAACCACGGCATAGTCTGGAACCGGAACTGGCCCGGCCGCGCTGACCGACAAGTTGATCGCGGTTGAAGTCGAGGTTCGGTCGAGAGAGTCTCCTCCATAGACAGCAGTTACCACATGAGTGCCATTACCCAACCCAGTAGTACTCAAGCTGGCCTGACCACCCGCCAATGCGATCGAACCAAGAGAAGCCCCGCCATCGTAGAACGTGACCGTCCCTGTTGGCGTTCCTGTGCCCGAAGCTGGTGTGACCGCTGCCGTGAATGTCACTGACTGGCCAGCGCTCAGGCTCGTCGAACTGGAAGACAGCGTCGTAGTCGTCGATACCGCTGCTGTCGCCGCCGCATTCACTGTCACCGAGAGAGCGTTCGACGTAGAACCACTGTCCGAGGTATCTCCTGAGTACGACGCGGTAATGGTATGTGACCCCGCAGACAGCGTGCTCGTGCTCAAACTAGACTTGCCACCGGAGAGCGCAATCGAACCAAGAGAAGCCCCACCATCGTAGAAGGTCACCGTCCCAGTTGGCGTACTCGTTCCGGAAGCTGGTGCAACAGCCGCCGTAAACGTCACTGACTGGCCAGTGCTCAGGCTCGTCGAACTGGAAGACAACGTCGTAGTCGTGGATACGACCGCGGCATTCACCGTCACCGAGACAGCGTTCGATGTAGACCCACTATCAGAAGCATCTCCTGAGTACGATGCCGTGATGCTGTGCGCCCCTGCAGTAAGCGTGCTCGTGCTCAAGCTAGCCTTGCCGCCGGAGAGTGAAACAGAACCAAGAGACGTCGCTCCATCATGGAACGTCACCATCCCCGTTGGCGTATTAGTGCCGGACGCTGGTGCAACCGCCGCCGTAAATGTCACCGACTGGCCAGTGCTCAAGCTCGTCGAACTGGAAGACAGCGTCGTGGTCGTCGATACGGCCGCGGCATTCACTGTCACCGAGACAGCGTTCGACGTAGAGCCACTATCGGAAGCATCTCCAGAGTACGACGCGGTAATGCTATGCGAGCCTGCAGTAAGCGTGCTTGTGCTCAAGCTAGCCCCGCCGCTCGAGAGTGAGACAGAACCAAGAGACGTCGCTCCATCATGGAACGTCACCGTCCCCGTCGGCGTCCCCGTACCCGAAGCTGGAGCGACCGCCGCCGTAAATGATACCGACTGGCCAGCGCTCAAGCTCGTCGAACTGGAAGACAGCGTCGTAGTCGTCGATACTACCGCGGCATTCACCGTCACCGAAACAGCGTTCGACGTAGAGCCACTATCTGAGGTATCTCCTGAGTACGACGCGGTGATGCTGTGCGAGCCAGCAGACAGCGTGCTGGTGCTCAAGCTAGCCTTGCCACCGGAGAGCGCAGCAGAACCAAGAGACGTCGCTCCATCATGGAACGTCACCGTCCCCGTCGGCGTCCCCGTACCCGAAGCTGGAGCGACCGCCGCCGTAAATGATACCGACTGGCCAGCGCTCAAGCTCGTCGAACTGGAAGACAGCGTCGTAGTCGTTGCGACAGGAGCGCTCGATTGAATCGTAATGGTCCCGCCCGATCCTGTTGCGGAGATGGAGCTGCCTGTCGGATCTGTCGCGACCGAACCTGTCAACGAAACAGGTGCGGTTCCAGCAGGTGCCGCGGACGCAATTTGAAAAGTGATCGTTGCAATCTGACCGCTTGGGATAGACGTGTTATCAATGCCGTAGAGGATGCAATTGCTACTACCGCTGTTGCTGAAGCAGGTCACGCTCTTTCCCGCAGCGCTCGCGGTCGGACTCACATTCGCGGTCACCCCCGTGATGTCCGCCGTTGGATAACCTATCGTCCATTGCAGACCCGCCGGAATGGCGCCGCCGGAGTCTGTCAGGGATACGTTCAGCGTTACGCTTCCGCCAGGATTCGCTGTTCCGGAACTCAGTGCAAGTGCTGTCTGCTGGGCCACCGCCACATGAGAGCAAAAGATAAAACCGATAATCAGAACCACAAGACTTGAATACCAGTAACTCAAAGCTCTTTTATAGTTCATCGAAAGACGTACCACCTTTCCTTCGTGACGAGTGCCAATGACTCTGATCAATGCTCAGGTCGAAGTGCTCAGCAAATCGGCGCCTCCAGTTCAGGTTCAACAACAAGGACTGCACAATAAGGCTTGCACGCAAGCCAGTATTTCGCCCTACCTCGTAAGTGCTATGTAGCAAGTGCAGGTAAGAACTACAGGGATCGTAAGAACTACACCGGAATTTTCCGGCCCGGATTTCTGCGCGTAGCACAGGGATTTCCGCGGAAGTCTAAAGAATTCAGTGAATGCGCGCATCGACCCGCGCCTACAGGAGCTTGCAGCCTGAATGACTTCTCTGATTTTGCTTTGACCCCTGCACGTGAAGTTCCTAATGCAGCGACGAAGGGTTACCAACGATCTGCGATGGATTCCTGAAAGGGATTCGCGATCATATCCGATGAGTCTCTTCTCTACGCGATCCGCGCGAAGCCATCATCGTGCACAGACGAAAACAGTATCTTTGCCAAAACCCCATAAACCGTTGTTAGGATGAACTTCATAAACAATTGTTAGGATCGATGAGTGTCTCGATGTCGGCTTCCACTTCTAAAGATGATTCCCTATAGCTGAAAGTGAAGCTTGTGCGTGTTGCCTCGCAGCTCAAGGGCAGCGTTGTTCCCCGGGAAGGTCGATTGCTGCGCCGACGCAAAGCAACAAATTCAGAATCCTTTTTTTGCCGCGCATCTCGCGACCGGACCCGCGAAAGGTATTCTTGAGGTGGAGGGTAAATGGCTCGTTATCTGATTACAGGAATTGCCGGATTCATTGGCTCTACGTTGGCACGCGCTCTGGTCAGCCAGGGACATGAGGTACGTGGAATCGACAATCTCTCGACGGGAAAGCTCGAGAACCTCGCCGACATCCGGCAAGCAATTTCCTTTGAGGAAATGGATTTGCAGGACATGGCAGGCTTGCGGACAGCATGTGAGGGAGTAGATTTTATATCGCATCAAGCGGCCATGGCGTCCGTGCCGCGCTCGGTCAAAGACCCTCTTCTGACGCACAATTCCAATATCAACGGAACTTTGAATCTTCTGCTCGCAGCGCGCGATGCCGGAGTCCGCCGCATAGTCTATGCCGCCTCGTCCTCGGCCTACGGAGACCAGCCAACGCAGCCCAAGCAGGAACTCATGTTGCCGATGCCGCTATCTCCCTACGCCGTCCAAAAGTTGACGGGAGAGTATTACATGCAAGCATTCTGGCGGGTTTATGGACTGGAAACCGTGTGCCTCCGTTACTTCAACATCTTTGGTCCACGCCAGGCCGCAGACTCGCCCTATTCCGGCGTCATCGCCCAGTTCACCTACAAAATGATGGCTGGCGAAACTCCCACCATCTTCGGCACGGGGGAACAGAGCCGCGACTTCACGTTTGTGAGCAACGCGGTGAATGCAAACCTGCTGGCCCTTGCTGCCCCTCGCGAAGTCGCCACCGGACGCGTCTTCAACATCGGTACCGGCAGAAGCCATACCCTCAACGAGGTCTACGCTGCTATCGCGGAGCTTCTAAGCTTCCGGCGGCAGCCAATCTATGGCCCTCCCCGGGAGGGTGACGTCCAGCACTCCCTAGCCAGCATCGAGCGCGCCAGCACCGAGCTCGGCTATCGCCCCGCTGCCGACTTTTACGAGGGCTTGAGACAGACCGTGGCGTGGTATCTGGATGAACAGGCGGCAGGAGCGGAAGGCAGAAAAATCTGACCCAGGCCCTTAAGGGAAATAAAGGATCCGAACCCGGCGCAAGTGTCTCCCCAATATGGCGCCGGGTATTATATTTCCGAACACCGTCACTGATCTCCAGAAATCTTTCCGTCGTAGGAATTTTTCAGGTCCGCCTGAACTCCTTCCATAATGTGTGCAATGAGTACGCATAGGTTACCTATATGTGAGTAAGTAACTAGCACATTTTTATCCTGTCTTGTTCCTTCGAAAGAAATTTCCATCATCCTCTCATCATCCGCTTATCCTTTGTATTCAATGTCTTACGCGACATACTCTAGGTATGCAAAATTAGTATCTAACACTTGCATTTTTTCGTTTGACACTTTGGGGGGATGGCGCTAAAGTCGCGTTGCTTCAGGGATCGGTCAGACGTTTCAGACCTTGGAATGAACCAAAAAAGGTAACGCATCCGATCATTACGCCTGAGGGATTTGAAATGAACTGGGCCCTGTTCACACTATTTTTCGCTGACGCCGATAGGCAACAGCCTTCCTGTTTTCTTCCATTGGTTGTCCGGGCTTCCTGCAAAAACATACATGCAGTGAGCCAGGCGTGGAGTTATAGAGCTCGTGCCAGATTAGAAACAATCAGCACCCTCCGGCTCCAAACGCGTGACGGTTCTTTTTCTATTCCCCTTGAGGTGTATCGATGACGCGCCAGGTTCAAATTCTCGCTATCAGCGACGACACTAATGTCTGCAATTTGATTCTCAATGCTTTGGAATCCGAAGGTTACGAGGCCATGTGCGTGCCCTCGTCCCAGGAGGCGCTCCAGCTCTTGCGTAAAGGGTTGGTAGCGGATTACCTGTTTTTTGACGCATCCAGGAACAGATCGAAGGATGGCCTGTTTGTTCCCGCACTCATGCAAACCATCGGCAGCGATCGGCTCTGCATCCTCTCGGAAATGGGAGACATCTCGTGGAAAAGCCATGCGGCCAGATGGAATATCCATACGATCCTGAGAAAGCCATTGCTGCGACAGGATCTGGAGCGATTCACCTCTCAGCCCAAGATCGATGCCTCTCTTGCGGCTAGCTCTATCGCTGACAAAACACAGAGTTATCACCTGGAAGAGCTGGACAACAACCGTTTCTTCCTGGCTGCGTCTCCGGTAATGCTGCAGATCTACAAAGACATCCGAATCCTCGCTCCAGTCGATATTCCCGTCCTTATACTAGGCGAAAGTGGCGTAGGTAAAGAAGTCGTGGCGATGCTGTTGCACAAATACCACTCCCGTTCAGAGAAGAAGTTTCTCAACGTAAACTGTGCGGCTCTTCCCACCGAACTTCTAGAGAGCGAACTCTTCGGCTATGAGGCCGGTGCTTTCACGGGAGCCGTAAAGTCCAAGCCGGGCAAATTCGAACTCGCAAACAAGGGCACTCTGCTGCTGGATGAAATTGGCGAGATGAGCCCACAGATGCAGGCCAAGCTGCTTCATGTTCTCCAGGACGGATCCTTTGCCCGCCTGGGAGCGCGCACCACGACGCAGGTCGATGTTCGCGTTCTGGCCGCCACCAACATCAACATGCAGGAGGCGATTGAAGAGAAGCGCTTCCGCGAAGATCTCTATTACCGCCTCAATGCTTTCACCATCTCCATACCTCCTCTCCGCGAACGCCGTCAGGAGATTCCTCTTTTTATGGAGCAGTTGATGCAGCGAGGAACAGTCGAGCTCGGACAGCAGCCATTCGCTTTCTCAGGACAGGTAATTGAGGCAGCTATGGAGTACCACTGGCCAGGCAATCTTCGCGAACTGCGGAACTTCGTCACTCGCATGATTATCCTGCAGGATCAGGAGGGTGCCTATAATGACCTGCGGGCCAAGACGCGGTCAGCATCTGCCGTGTCCGCGCCAATCCCCATCTCAGAACCCGCGATGGAGATGAAGCCCCCTGTTTTAGCGGGTATGAAAGGCGTAGTGAACGGCGTCAAAAATCAGACCGAAATTCGCATGATCCAGGATGCGTTATCCGCCTCGGGATGGAATCGCAGACGGGCGGCGACAAACCTGAACATCAGTTATCGCGCGCTGCTCTATAAGATCCAGCAGCACGGCCTGACAGCATAAGCATTTGCCTGCTTCCAGGGAGGACGGTGGATTTGGATGCACCGCCGTCCTTCGTATCCTCCAACCATGTGCCCCTCCGCCTATCTACACACGGTCTATGGGACGATCACCGTCGCCTCATTCGTCGGATCACTCTCCATTCCGCTCAAATCGACGCTCTTCACAATATAGCTATAGGCAACGCCACTTTCGATTGTGCTGTCCACGTAGGTGGTCTGCAGATTCGGCGCCTGATTCAACAACTGGAAAGAATCGCCATAGGACGATCGATAGATGTTGTAGCCGGCCAACTGCGCCAGCGAGCCCTTCGGCGCATTCCAGCGCAGATCGACCACATGTTGCGAGGAGCCGCTCGTGCCGTTTCCGCTGAATGCGACGACAATAGTACTGCTGCTCAGCGAATTGCTGCTGATGGTCAGTTGACCGGTAGCTGTCCCCATAGTGGTTGGCGTGAACTGGGCCCACAGTGTTGTCGCCTGGCCGGGATCCAGCATCAATGGGAAGCTGGCCCCTGAAAGCGTAAATCCCGCACCAGCTGGTATTGCCGAAGAAATGGTCACTGGAGATGTGCCTGTCGAGGTCAGCGTAATCGACTGCGTCGATACAGAATTTAGCGGCACGCTGCCGAAGTCCAGGTTAGATGCACTCACAGATAACTGCGGGTTTAAAGCCGCCACTCCTGTACCACTCAAAGCGACGACAACAGTGCTTCCGCTCGACGAATTGCTCTGGATCAACAGTTGACCCGCCGCTGCTCCCCCTGCGGTTGGGTTAAATTGGATCTGCAGCGTCACCGCCAGATTTGGATCCAGCGTAACCGGAAGGCTGAGGCCTGACGTGGTAAAGCCCGTGCCGGCAAGCGTTGCGCTGCTGATCGTAACTGGTGCCGTGCCTGTCGAGGTCAACGTCACCGCCTGCGTCGATACGGAGTTCACAATCACACTGCCGAAGTTCAAGCTCGATGCACTTAGAGACAACTGTGGGCTCGTCTGCGGACTTGGCGACACTGCTGTGCCTGTGCCGCTCAGAGCTACCATAGCCATACCGTCGCTGGAGGAATTGCTGCCGACGATCAACTGACCGGTCGCTGTTCCTGCTACGGTTGGTTGGAACTGGATCTGCAGCGTCACTGCCTCGCTCGGATTCAGCGTCATCGGAAAGGTCGCACCTGTAACTGTAAAACCTGTGCCTGTCACAGATGCCCCGCTGATCGTAACAGCCGCCGTGCCTGTCGAGGTCAGCGTCACCGCCTGCGTCGATACGGAGTTCACAATCACACTGCCGAAGTTCAAGCTCGATGCACTTAGAGACAACTGTGGGATCGTCTGCGGACTTGGCGACACTGCTGTACCTGTGCCGCTCAGAGCTACCATAGCCATACCGTCGCTGGAGGAATTGCTCCCGATGATCAACTGACCGGTCGCTGTTCCTGCTACGGTTGGCTGGAACTGAACCTGCAGCGTCACTGCCTCGCTCGGATTCAGCGTCATCGGAAAGGTCGCACCTGTAACTGTAAAACCTGTGCCTGTCACAGATGCCCCGCTGATCGTAACAGCCGCCGTGCCTGTCGAGGTCAGCGTCACCGCCTGCGTCGATACGGAGTTCACAATCACATTGCCGAAGCTAAAGCTCGATGCACTTATTGCCAATTGCGGGCTCGTCTGCGGACTTGGCGACACTGCTGTGCCTGTGCCGCTCAGAGCTACCGTAGCCATACCGCCGGTGGAGGAATTGCTGCCGACGATCAACTGACCGCTCGCTGTTCCTGCTACGGTTGGCTGGAACTGAACCTGCAGCGTCACTGGCTCGCTCGGATTCAGCGTCATCGGAAAGGTCGTACCTGTAACTGTAAAACCTGTGCCTGTCACAGATACCCCGCTAATCGTAACTGGTGCCGTGCCCGTCGAGGTCAGCGTCACCGCCTGCGTCGATACGGAGTTCACAATCACGCTGCCGAAGTTCAAGCTCGATGCACTTATTGCCAATTGCGGCACGGCATCCGAAGTGCCCGCACCGGCGATCGGGATCTCTGCGATCGGCTTAGCTGACGTGTCCTTGAGCGTAAGCTGACCGGAATATCGCATTGACTTATCCGGTCTGAAGCCAATCTTGAACGTATGAGAACCAAATGCGGGAATACTGATTGGAGTTGCTGCAGGGCTAGATACGGAGAAAGGTTGACCGCCAGCACTCACATCGGCGATCACAACAGTCTCGGCACTTACATTCGTGACATCCAGTTGGCTCGTCACGGCCCGTCCAACAGGGACATTCCCAAAGGTGAGTGAACCTGGCGAAACTCGAATTGCGTTGGAGGGCAATCCGTTGAGTTGAAAGCCGCAACCACACATTGCTGCGATCAGGTTGCAGGCAAGCGTCACCGTCATAATGGTGCGCATCTTTGCTTGCGAAGTGCATTCGCCGATACTTTTTCTAGAGATGAAAAGGCGACAAGCCCGGGAAAAAACAATGGAGGCATAGGACACTGACATCACCTCTTCAAGAACCTGCAGACGCGCCTGGTTTTGAGCAGATTCAAGGGAGGACACGAGATACTGAGCCGCTCGCCGATGCAATAGCTTCGGCTGACGCGCCCGTGGTCGATGCAAATCCCGAAGTGAAATCTACTCGCACTCCAGCAGAACACTTCCCATCTGCGCCAGAGATGCACACCCTCATTCCGTCTTCCTACAGACTGCCATCCCCCATTAGGGTTCACAATCACACGATTTGGTCAGGGGATTGTTGAACGGTTGGTCTATTTCGCTATCCGGAGCTTTGCATTTCCATGCAGAAATTGGCAGACAAGGCACATCGCAGTCAGGATTCGGTGAGAAGTAGAAAGAAGTAGAAATCAGATGTGAGGTTCAATCGCGGCGGAGAGATTCAGGCAGAAGATTAAGAACCGCATCGAATTCAGAAAGTCCCTCTGAATCCGGTGAGTCTTACATCATATGCTGGAGGAATCGATAGCATCCTGCCGCTGTTGAATACGGACAGCAGCAGGATGCGATAAGAGAGTTCGTGCGAAGCGGCCAACAAAATACTCAAAGGAAGAGATGCTGGTGACGCGCAGCTAAGCATGCTGCTTCCTCAACTCACCTCTTACTCCTCCTCAAGGCAGTACCTCTACCACACTCAAGTTATACTGGTCAGTGGTGGGTGCAGTGTCATTAATCGTCACGGTCGTGCCGCTTAAAGGTGTCGGCGCGTTTTCCATCTGCACCCAGTAAGTGTCCCCGGTCGTCGTCAGATCCTGATGAACCAGAGTCTGCCCCGAGCCTACGGTACGAGCAATTGCATTGTCATAATCGTTGCCCACGCCAAAAACCCACGACCCATTCCGCGTGGTCACCACCGACGCCGTTGGCGCACCGGAACTTGCGCTCTTGCTTGCCGTCGCTCCGATTGCGCCTGAGCCATATGTTCCTGATGTGTCCACACCCGAAAAACTCATCACGGTGATGGAAGACAAGACGCTCTGCGATACTGTCGCCGTTACGGTTACATTTGTTAGAACAGTTGGCGAAAAGGCGCGCCAGATCTCCGCTGTACCGCTCTGTGCGTTGGTCCTGACAACCAGGGCCCACGTCAGTCCGCCGCCAGTCACTTTTGTCACTGTGGTATTGCTGCCGGAGATGTAGTCTGTGCTGATAAACGCCAGGAGCAGTTCATTGCCGGATGTTGTAGAGAAGGCAGATGTCGCAATGGAGGTGCTCGCTGTCTTCGAGTCTGCAGAAACCTTCGCATCCATCACAAGCGTATTCGTCGTTGCTGCCTGCGCAGCAAAGTTTAGACTGATAATGTTAGCGCCGTTCACCGACACCGTTTGCGATGGAGGAGTGAACGTGTACCCCGTCTTGCTGGGCGTTACCGTGTAACTCCCATTGGCCAGCCCTGCAAAGCTGTAGTTCCCCAGGCTATCTGCGATCGTGGTCGCACTCGACGCACCACTCAGCGTAAGAAGAGTTCCGCTTCCCGAAGTGGATGGAGTAACAGACCCCGAGATGCTCCACGTAGATGTTGCAGCTACCGTCAGTGTTACAGCAATCACTGCTGGAGAACCCTGCGCGCCCGTTGCAGTCACCGTGATGTGCCCGGTGTAGGTTCCCGCCGCCAGACCCGCAAGCGAAGCAGTTACCTGGAGCGTTTGAGGCGCTGTTCCCGATACGGGTGAGACCGTTAGCCATCCGCTATCGCTCGCCGCCGTGAAGGTCAGCGTTCCGCCACCTCCATTGGTAACGTTCAGTGCGGCGGCCGCTGGATTGCTTCCTCCTGCCACCCCGCTAAATGAGAGTGATGTTGGCGTCACCGCAAGTACAGGAGTGTTGAGAGCAAACGCTCCCACGATGCCGCCGCCGCTGGGACTGGACCAGGATCCTGCATAAACTTTTCCGCCAGCTACGATCGGAGCCGCAAACGTGTTGGAAGCTCCATATTGAGTGCCGTTATGCCATACTTCGTTTCCAGTCAACTGGCTATATGCGTGGATGATGCCCGTGTTGCCCTCCCCCGCAAACACAAGGCCATTCGCCAGCGTCGGCGTCGAGTTGGGAGCACCGCTGCCCCCAAGAGCCTTACTCCACGCAACCTGCAATGTGCAACTCGATGTAACCTGAAGCGCAACGACACCCGCAGCGACTCCAATAACTCCTGACCCCGCTGTCGTAACAAAGATCATGTTGCTGGTCGGTGAGTAAGCAGGTACGCCTCCCACTCCACCGGAACCAAGAGAATCGTTCGCAGTATTAAGCGTCAACGTCTGCAGCGGTTGGCCGCTCACCATCAGATCCGCGGTCCGGAACAAAAATAGCCTGCCATCCTTATTCCCTGCCGTCACCATCGTCGGGCATCCAGGTGGTTGGAAAAATGTCGGCGTCGATGCGAAGTCAAGATCGCATGGAGCACCGGAGCACGCGTAAGTTGATGGCTGTACCGGTTGATAGGTACCTAGCAGGTTGAGACTCGAATCGAGTGCAATCATGCTATCGGAATACGGCGTGTATCCTTCGGTCCCGCTCGAGGTGATGACAGAGTCATTTGCAGACGCGGCATAAATGTTGCCTGTTGCCAGGTCGGCCGATACTCCTCCATAGCCCCAGATACCGCCGCCTCCGTTCGGTGGCGGAATACTGGGAACGACTACAAAATCACCTGTCACCGTCGGAGTAGATGAAATATCTACTTTGTAGACCTGCCCACGCCAAGGCGCAACGTCGCCTCCATTGCTTCCGCTTGCGATATAGATACTATTGCCGACTCGATTCAGCCCGCCCCACACCTTGTTCGTATCCGGATTCACAATAAGCGCCAGCGCTGGATAGACATCCGTACCATCGAAGAGCGATATCACCCGGAAATAACCATCTGTTGAAACGGTATAGATGCGGCCTGCAACCCGGTCAATGAAGGGCGGAGCCTCGATGCCAAAGCCATCCGGCAAACCCCACGTGTTCGGAGTAGGCGCACCGAAATTACGCTTCCATAACACGGCTCCATTCAGTGCATCCAGCGCGTAAAGTGAATTCCCTCCCGTGCCCACAATCAATATGTCCCGTGTTTGGCCAGCTATGGAAATTCCATGTACATACAACGGTTGAGCTGTTACCGAAGCATCGACGGCTGTTGACCATGCCATTTGCAGGCTTCCGACATTCGAAGCGTTGATCGTAGTTTCATCCACTGCATTGCCACTACGGCTGGCATCGTGATCTACCGTAAGCCAATCCGTAGCGACTCCTATATCCAAGGTAACCGTAAGAACTGCAGGCGACCCCTGCACTCCCGCGGACGTGATGGTGATATGTCCCGTGTAGCTGCCGATCGCCAGTCCATTGATAGTGGCGGAGACCTGCAATTGCTGTGGCGCAGATCCAATCGCTGGAGTTGCATTCAACCACGCGCTATCGCTGCTGGCCGTATAGGTGAACGAACCGCCTCCTGTATTCGTAATGTTGACCGTGGATGTCGGAGGATTGCCGCCACCCTGCACCGCTGCAAAGAAGAGGCCCGTGGGGCTGACCGAAAGCACCGGAAGATTTGCAGTAAAGTTCACTCCGGTCACGGTAGTTCCCGCTACCGTGACAGACTGGGTGGCCGGAGTGAAACTAACTCCACTTTTAGTCGGCGTGACTGTGTAAGTCCCATCCGGAAGTCCAACAAAACTGTAGTTCCCGGAACTGTCGCTTGTCGCTGTAGCCGTGACAGGACCACTCAGAGTAACAGTCGCGCCGCTCCCCCCCGACACGGGACTGATTGTTCCCGAAATCCCTCCCTGGGTAGCATTGCTTGGCCGAAAGGTTGCCATCAATGCGAGCCAGTATCCACTCGTCTGCGTAAAGGTTGCCGCTATGCTGCCAGCCGCCGGCTGCAGCTCATACTCGCTCATATCTCCATTCACCAGGGAAATACTGGTGAACCCTGTGCCTGCAGAAGCCGTATTCAGCAGAAAGGTGTAGCCATAGATAAGTTCTCCGTTGGCGGTAGTAGTAGCTGCACCGCTGGATACGCTTGCACTGTTACCTGTGGCAGATGCAGACTTATCCACCGGGTTGGTAGCGGAAACGCCCGACCACTCCGAGACATGTATCTCCAGTGCCGCTGCAGTGGACGGTATCAGGGTCACCGTGTTCGCGCCCCCTTTACAACTTGGGACATACCAGAGGTAAGTCGTCACATTCTGGTTGGGATCGGATACTGGGCTCATTGCGGGGATGTAGGTGTTTCCCAATGTATCGGAAATGGAAACCGGACCTGCCGGACGCGCAACATCGCCGGACACAATCAGGAAATCTCCCGCAGTATTATTGGCGGGAAAAGTAGTGGATATGCTCGCTGCGGTTGCCTCATTCCCATTCACATTCTTCTGAATGAAGCGAATATTGCTCGTCACAATTGCCTGTGCCGCAAAGTTGATCCCAGAGATATTAGCTCCGTTCACCGTTATCGATTGTGAGGCCGGACTAAATGTAAACCCGGTCTTGCTCGGCGTAATCGAATAAGTTCCGTTCACCACGCCTGCAAAACTATAGCTCCCTGTGCTATCCGCAATCGTTGTCTGGCTGGATCCAGTGGAGCCCGTGGGTGCTAAAGTCAAGGTAGTGCCGCTTCCCGCAGTCGAAGTACTAATGGCTCCCGATATCGTATAAGTAGCAATAGCGCTTCCGGTAAAGCTAACCCCGCTAACATTCGCGCCCGCTACACTGATAGTCTGGTTCACGGGGCTAAAGGCGTACCCAGTTTTAACCGGCGTAATCGTATAGCTTCCGTTCAATACTCCAGTAAACGTAAAGTTCCCACTGCTATCTGCAATTACCGTCTGGTTCGATCCTCCTTCACCATTCACGACGAGCGATACAGAGGCTCCACTCCCAGCCGCAGACGGGCTGATATTCCCGGATACGGAGTAGGTGGGTGAAGCAGTGGCAGTAAAGTTCGCTCCCGTAACGTTCGAGCCAGCAAGGCTGATCGACAGGCTTGCCGGGGTAAATGTGTACCCTGTCTTTACCGGGGTTACGGTATAAGTACCACCAGTTAAATTTGCAAAGGTATAGTTCCCAGATCCATCCGCAGTGACTACAGCGGTCCCGCTTCCACCGAGGAACATCTGGGTTCCGCTGCCGGAGGACGCAGGGCTGATCGTTCCCGAGATACTTAGCGTCTGCGTAGTGGAAGCGAGGACCTCGCAGATACTGAGGTTGTACCGGTCGCCTGTAGGTGCCGTGTCATTAATCGTCGCGCTGGTCCCGCTTAGCGGAACGGCAAGATTCAACCTCTGCATCCAATAGGTATCCCCTGTTGGAGTCAGATACTGATGGAAGACGGTCTGTCCAGATCCAGGCGTACGCGCAATCGCGTTATCGTAATCGTTGCCGACACCCACCACGACAGAATTAGCCTGTGTCGTCACGAGCGTAGCAGTGGGAGCGCCCGAGCTTGCGCTGGCACTCTTAACGGCTCCAATCGCCCCAGACCCGTTCGTCCCTGAAGTGTTGACCCCCGTGAAGCTCATGACCGACAACGAAGCAATAACACTCTGTGACAGATTCGCTGTCACGCTCATATTGCTCACCGGAGAGGGAGCAAATGCACGCCAGATCTCGGAGGATCCCAGTTGCGCATTTGTCCGCACAACCAGAACCCATGTAAGTCCTCCGCCTGTAACACTGGTTACCGTGGTATTGGCGCCAGATAGATAGTCTGTGGCGACAAACGCCAGAAGTAGTTCATTGGATGCTGACGTAGAAAATATAGGAGTAGAAACCGTACTGGATGGAGAGGAGGTATCACCAGATATTTGAACATCCGTCGCAACCGGGGTCTTCGGCACAGTTACGGTAACGCCAGCGGAGGGTGTCTCAAGGTTGCCGCTGTCATCTACAGCGCGGCTTAAAAGATTGATAGAACCTGAAACCAGAGGAGTCCAGTTATAACTCCAACTTCCTCTCCCGATAGTGGGGTGCCAGCTCTGCCCGCCGTCCGTGGATATCTCCACACCACCGACGACACCTCCGCCAGTGTCTGTAGCCGTTCCCGTAATCGTCACCTGTACACCGAGCTTTTCAGTGGCACCCGAAAGCGGGGAGGTGATCGTCGAAGTCGGAGCAACTGTATCGGTAGACTTAGTTGCCAGTGCCAGGCCAGCTTGCAGTGTCGCCGGCTGGACGCCCATATCCGCAAACAGGTTTAGCGTTGCCTGTTGCATCCTCGGATCTGCTGCCGTATTGGGCGAGAAGAAAGGGTTGTCATGATTTGCATCCAGTCCCCATGCCCAATCCACCGTACCCGCGCCAAATACGAGCGCGCCGCTCGGTGCCCGATACAGTGTCATGTGGTGGGTGGCGGAGCCTGCGCCATAGGTGCCGCCGTAATCCAGCAGCAAATCCGTGGTCATGCTATAAGTAGCAGTTGATAGATCAAATAGTCCTGCGGGACGCGTTCCATTATCTAAGTCCTCATCCCACTCGTAACCCAACGAGCCTTGTGGCAACGTCGCCGTCTGACCTGAAGAGAGGCTGGCAATACTTGTGTTTCTCCAAAAGCGCATCTTACCGTCGGCGGCCGGAACCAGGATAGACAGGTTCCCAGGGTTATCCGTCCCAGGACCGTTGACAGCGAAGATAGTGCCAGACAAAGCATTTTCCGGACGGCCACCATCTGCAGGCGGACTAAATCTCGGATCACGCCAGGTACCGGTCCAGGTTGGTGGATCCGCGGGATCGAGGACCGCATTCGCCAGCGTCTCTTTGTAACAGGTTAGAGTGCGGTAGGCAGTGCTTGTACCATCGATACTGTTTTCCCAGCGAGTCTTCCAAAAAATCTCATTCCCGCTGAAGAAAGCCAGATTCACGCCGGCATTTCGCGCTGCCTCCACATTGGCGCGTTGTGGGCCAGACCAGTACTCGTCATGGCCAGAGTCAAGATAGATCTTGTGATTCAATATCAGCGAACCATTGCGTGCCGCATCCATGCCCGTGAAGTAGGTGACATCGTATCCATTTGCTTCCAGCCACCGAATCATGGGATACTCCGCGCCAAATACGAACGTAGAGGCTTCGCTGGAAAAGCCTCGTGTAATAAAGGGGCGGTTATAACTCACCTTGTAGGCACGATTCGTAAGATCCCATGTATCCGCGCCACCATATAGCGAGTGGCCTCCATAGGCGTTATAGGCTTGCCATGTCTCGTCATTGGTCTGGAATAGCATGTCGGAGTGGCTTAGATCGTTGCGTACGATGAAGAAGACCTGGTTCACGCCACCCGTGTCCGTCCTGGTCAGCAATGCAAAATAGATTCCAGACGTAGCATTCGCAGGAACCTGCCAACTAGCCGAAACAGCCCACGTTCCGCAGTCGTAGAGATTCGTGTTTGCATCCGAGCGGCACGGTGGCTGCGATTGCGGAAGCGGAACTGAAGGACTGATGCTTGCTATCTTGCGTGCACCATTTCCCGCGTAGTAGCCAAGGCGATAGATATCAATCTTGTAAGCCGCCGCAGTTGTATTGATTTTGAAAAAGACGGTGGATCCCTGCGCAACACTCATGTCCGTGGCAAATCCCTGGATGGTCGAATCTCCCGCGCCGCTAATGGCCCAATTGCTCGGTGGATTTCCGGGCTTTGAATTCTCACACACGATGTCGTTCGCCATGGCTGGGCTGCATCCAAAGGTTTGCGCCTTGGCAATGTGCGCCGCACCGATGAGAAAGAGTAGAAGAGTCAACCAGCCCACCACTCCCTTGCCGGCCTTTGCGCTTGCTCGCGATGCAGTTATTCCAAAGGCGTTTTTTTTACCGTCAGCTAATGAAGCATTGCTTTTCCAGGCAGCCATGATCGCCTCCCAAAGATTCTTTTCGCTCCAGGCCCATAGCCCAATCCGAGAGATCCTTGCGCGTACCAATAAGTAACGAGCCGTGCGTGAAGTGACGGCCACGCACGTGGTGCCTGCCCCTTTGGTTCAACTGCGGCGAATCATGGCCTATTGTTGGAGGTTCAGAGATGGCAGAGAGAGAGTACTCGCGGTATCCCGTCTATAGTGGAGATCCCACTACATTCGTTTCGCCGCGAACGATCTCAGGCAATCGTTTCATTGCAGCGACGGAGAGGGTCCCGTTCCAGGTGAGCGTAGATCCGATTCCATGGAGGTCAGTTCAGTCCCCGGAATCTGCAGCAGTTTCTTCCGCCATAATTTCCCCGGAAGTTGATACTGGGGCGGGCGGGCTCGCATGAACTGGCGGTGTTCTTTGGCGAACCCGATATTGAGCTTCGTGTTGAACTTCTATGCCAAGAACTAGCAACGCGACTTGCTTACCATTCACAATCCAGAACACAGCATCGCGAAAGCCCCACGAAAGTAGCACGCAATGCAATAGCCCGATATACCTCTTAAGTAATCGAAAAGGTCCAGCAAAACGGGAAGAATGGTTACATTTGTAACAAGAGCAGAAGGATGGAAGACCGATGAAGATATCACGGTCAGCCAGGCCGATAGCGGGTAGATTAGGCGGGTCTGAGCAAGGGGACTCCTCAGATCTCCAGGAATCCCTCTTTACGAATTCTTCTTTAGAAGTGGTGCAATTTTTCTTCGGAGACAGACTCCGGGGGACGAGTCTCTCTCTCCAGCGAGCGGCTCACCAGGTCACGGGAGCCCAATCCCACCGCCAGGGCGAGTGCCAACACTATGCCGCCGAAGAGGATGCCGAACGCCAGATCAACGATGCCTCCGGCAATGGATAGGTGATCGAGCACCATGGCTGCCGTCAGCACCAGCACCAGCCATTTCACGCCGGAACTCAGCAGCCGTGCATATTGCAGGTTCATATTCACGGCGCCAATCAGCACGCTGCGAGCCAGGAAGCGAGCGACCACGTTGCCTACAAGAAGAATGAGCACCGCGCCGACAAGACGCGGAAGATACGCCAGCAGATAGCCTGCCAGCAAGGACTCCGCCGATGCCGCCTCAAATGCCGAAAGACCGACCATTACTCCTGCCAGCAGGCAGGCCCAGAAAGCGATGCGAGCCAGGATCCGCGTAGGTGTTTGCGTGGGAGACAATTCGATCAGGGCGCTTCTCTCCAGGTGCAATCTCTCGTCGAAACGCACTGCTCCCAGGATTCGTCGCACAAGGTAAGCTGCCAGCCAGCCAATCGCGAGAAAGATCAATAACGCCAGAACAAACGCCAGAAGCCCAGGCAGCAGCATCGCCACTTTGGTAAAGACCCTCTCCACCGATTGGTGAAGCGACTGCTGAATCTGATCCCACATATTCTTCCCTCTTCCTGGCTACCGAATCTTAAGTCTATGGATTAAAACGATCCGGCCAGCGCCAACGCGATAGCAAATACGGCTTCCCCGCCTCATAGGCCTGGGCAAGTGACTCCAGCCTGGACTCGACAACAGAGGAGCGCGCATCACCCAGTTCCAGAACGTAGGACGCAACCCACCCCAGGTAGAGAGGAGTAAGAGCGCCCAGGACGTGACTTCTGCTGAGATTGCGCAGATGATGCGCCAACGCAAAGTCATACACAATACGAACCCACAGCGCATCCGGGATGCGGAATTGATCCGGTGCGAGACGCGTAATGCGCTTCAACTCCAGCAGCGTAATCGGCGGCAGTATCAAGGACCACACTTCCTGCAGATTGCGGGCGCCGAGTTCGAAAGAGTCGATCAGGGGACGAACATCCACCGTGTCCCCCCCGTTTACCTTCACTGCCCGGCTGACTGTAGTCGCGACCTCCTGCGAACCTCGGATGCGCTGCCAGATCGACGCATTTCTGTCCATCTCATCGAACAGCGATCCCAGCACTCCTCCCAGAACGGTGCTCAGGTCAAGCCCTTCATTTTGCGCTTCATGGCGCACCCCCAAATAGGTCTGCCGCACCCGGCCCTCGATGCGCACAGACTCGACCGATGGCCACACCAGCGTGCTTTGCCCCGCGAACCTGCTGGTTGCGCCTCCCTCCGCCAGGGTACCGAGCATCTCAGCCGAGACTCCAAAATCCGGGGCCAGGGGGAAGCGAATCCGCTTGCCATAGAGCGCGCGCGTCATCGGATACAAGATACCCTTGTTGAGCAAGTCGTCCAATGGACCCGTCGCATAGATTGGCATGCACAGATCCCATTGATTTCCGAAGATCGGATTGGCCAGTGACTGGATAGCCGACGAGTCCATCGCCGTCAGATCGTGCGAAGCAATCACACAGACCTTCACGCCTGCGCTCCGGGCAATCGATTCCACGGCTGCGAGAGAAGCATGGGTCGCCAACGAAGCAACGACGGCTGGCTCTTCTGGAGACGGCACATACGGCAGGAAGCGAAGTCCCGGCATCTCCTGCTGCATCGCCCCATTCTCCGCCGGGCGCTCGGACTCCTGGGGATAGGCGACCACCCAGCGCAGCGACGGAGTACCGGAGGCCAGCCCCTGAAACGCCGCTCGGCTCGCGGCATAGAGCTTCTCAAAGCTGACAGGAGAGGTGATCCCTATCAGCAAGTCAGCCTCGCCGGACCTCTCGCTCTGCTCTTCTAGCGCCACTGGAGCTTGCAATCTCTCCATCAATTAGGGTTTCCCGACTTTCATATGAGCTAGCCCATGATGCTGGCAAGGTTACCCTCTAATGGAGTGCAAAGCGACGCCGACGGTTGTTTGCAACCCAAAGAAAGGTTCCCAACCCGTTACCCTGTCCAGATTCGGGCCTCCTTCCTTTCCCTGCCGCCAGATGGCTCTTCGCAGATAAACTCAAGCGATAGAGATACCTTGCCCGGACGCAACAGCCGGCGGGAGGAAGGAGAACCTCACGATGACGGTGATCACAGGATGGCAGGATTCCGCCGCGGAGACCACCCTGCCCGCTGGTGCCGTGCATCTCTGGGCCTGGCGGCTGGGCGACCCTCAGGAGTCCCCTGAGCCGGACGTCTCCTGTCTCGATGACGGCGAAATCCTGCGCTACCGCCACTTCCGGTTTCGTCCGGATCAATTGCGCTTTGCGGCAGCCCACGTCCATATGAGGCGAATTCTCTCCGGTTATCTCGGACAGCCGCCGGAGTCTCTGGCATTTGCAGCGGGCGAGGGAGGCAAGCCGGCGCTCGCCGGCAGCAACGCCCTCCGTTTGCGCTTCAACCTCAGTCACTCCAAAAGCTTCGGAATCCTCGCTGTTGCCTCCGACCTGGAGCTGGGCGCCGATGTCGAGGAACCCCGCAAAATTCAACCCTCCCTCGTCGAAAGGTACTTCTCCCCACTGGAGCGCCAGACGCTCTCCGAGCTGCCCTCAGAGGAGTGGCTCCCAGGTTTTCTCCGCTGCTGGACGCGGAAGGAGGCAATCTTGAAAGGGGAAGGCATCGGTCTTCGAGTCCCGCTCAGTGCCTTCGATGTCTCCCTGCGGGCGGAGGACGCGCCTGCGATCCTGGGCGTCCGGGCGCCAGCCGCCTTCCGCTTTCCCTGGCAGCTTTATGATGTTTCGCCCGATCCCCACGCCATAGCCAGCCTCGCGGTTTCGGCTCCTCCCGCCAGCATCCACCTGTTCCGCTACCGGACTCGTTGACTGGCTCAAGGTTGCGGTTCGCCGTTATTGTTCGCACGAAGGGACAAAATTCCCGCCAGCGGAATCTCTACCCAGGCCGGACGGTTCTTCAGCTCGTAAAGAAGTTCATCGAGCGTCTTGTCAAACACATACCCCCGCAGAAGCAGTTCAAATGTCTCCGCCGTCGCCGGAACCAACTCCGCATTCTGCACAGTCGTGCGGTAGCTCCGCAGGAACTCTGAAACAACCGCCTTATCCCATAGCCGTGACCAATACTTCAGGCGATCCTGGTGCTCCGGCCGTCGCGCCGCGTAGCGCATCCGCGCCGCATACGCTGCATAGCTGAAGGAGCGCACCATACTGGCAACATCCTTGAGAGGCGATTGTTTCCTGCGGCGTTCTTCTATCGACTGCGTCGCCGGACCATCAAAGTTGAGGATGAAAACGTCCGACTTCGACCGCAGCAACTGGCCCAGGTGGTAGTCGCCGTGGATACGAGTCCGCAGGGCGCCGAACTCAGGCGGCGGAAAAGATCGAACCCGATCGAGGATGGTCCCGCGCCGGCTCAGAACCAGCGCCGCCATATCCACCAGTTCATCGGGAAGGCTCGGGACGCTCACCTTCAACACCGCAAATGCGTGCGCCGTGTGACGGCCGATATCCTCTCGCAATTGCACCAGATCCGCGTTGGAAAATCTCTCCGGGGCAAAGGCGGCCTCCGAGGTCGGAGTGGCCAGCGCAAGATGAAGCTCACCCGTGCGCCTGCCAAGGGTACGTGCAGCATCAAGCGAGATTTCTATGTGCTCGTTCACGCCTGGCGGAACCGCAAACTCCGTCGTGGAGATCAGGCTCGCATCTATCGCGGCAAAAGTTCTAGCGGGAACCTCCAGTGATGAACAACGCTCATAGAAGCGATCCAGCTCTTCCAGCGTCCACTGCCATCCATCGCCTTCGTTTTCTATCAGGTCCTGCAGCATGGCGACTGTCGAAGTCTCGCCAGCCTCAGAGATGTAATCGATTCCGCCACCGACGGGCAACAGGTTGCGAAAACCCGTAGAGTGCCACAAATACCGATGCATTTCCCGGTCAGGGTTTGGGCCCGCCTCCTGGCGCCGAAATATCTTCATAGCCCATCGATCCGCAGCCTGATCGCGAAAGATCAGTGTGGATAGATTCTGCTCGCCGGTCGGTCTTCGGACGGTCATCGGCGGCGCATCTGCCTCCACTTTTGCGAGATCGTCCTTTGCAACACCGCGAAGCTCACCATACAAGGTCGGCAACGTGCCCGAAGAGCGGATCAGGTCCAGCAGCTTCTCTGCGGCAACATCGGAGAAGAATGCGTCGTACAACAGCCCCTCGCCCTGCCCTCCGTGGATTGTAGCCAGAACCGCCTGCGGAAAGTTTGTCCGGATACCTTCCACCGCCTCGCCAAAACACATCGCCATCGGAAGAAGGTAGAGATCGCTCAAATCCTCGGCATAACTCACACGAAGCAAAACAATCACAGGCTCCCCATCTTTCGCTAAGGACCGATTCGCAATCTCTACATTGCGAATCGGCTGGGATCTGCTTACGAACCAGCGCTGGCGCTGCAGATAATCCGGGAGCACATCCACCTGCAGCCGCTCCAGATTCTCGCCCGAGAGCACCACCGCCCAGTCAGGTTTTCCAGGCATTTCCAGACCGTCCTGCCCCTTTAGCGCAGATCCGGTATCTTCTGCCGTTTGCTGCAGTTCGAACCACAAAAAACCATAGGGTCCCAGCGTCAGCGGATAGGGCTGTTTCCCAATGTGCGGAAATTCAATGTAACCGAGCATCTCCACCGGAACCATACCGTCATACGCCTGCAGATCGAGTTGAAAGGGTTGTGCGAACCGCGACAGGTTGGCCACGCAGAGAATCCGCTGTCCATCCATCTCCCGCAGATACGCCAGGATCTTGCGGTTGGAAGGATTCAGAAACGTTAACGTGCCGCGCCCGAATACCTGAAAGATCTTCCGCAGCGCAATCATGTTCCGCGTCCAGCTCAGCAGCGAAGAAGGATCGCCCTGCTGGGCCTCAACGTTGACTGCCTCATAGCCCCACACCGGATCCATCACCACCGGGCTATAGAGGCGTGCGGGGTTTGCACGGGAGAAGCCCGCATTGCGATCGCCGTTCCACTGCATGGGAGTGCGAACACCGTTCCTGTCTCCCAGGTAGATGTTGTCCCCCATCCCAATCTCGTCGCCATAGTAGAGAATCGGAGTTCCCGGAAACGAAAACAGCAAGCTGTTCAGCAACTCGATGCGCCGCCGGTTGTTGTCCAGCAAGGGCGCCAGTCTTCTGCGAATTCCGATGTTGATGCGCATGCGGGGATCGGCGCTGTAAGCCAGATACATGTAGTCCCGCTCATCGTCGGTCACCATCTCCAGCGTCAGCTCATCGTGATTCCGCAGGAAGAGGCCCCATTGACAGGTGTCAGGAATCGGCGGCGTCTGCGCCATGATGTCGGTGATCGGCAGGCGGTCTTCCTGGCGCAGCGCCATGTAGATACGCGGCATCAGAGGAAAGTGAAACGCCATGTGACATTCATCGCCATTTCCAAAGTAAGGAAGCACATCCATCGGCCACTGATTCGCCTCGGCCAGAATCACGCGCCCGGAGTAGTACTGGTCAATCTCGGCGCGAATCCTCTTCATGACCGCGTGCGTCTCCGGAAGGTTCTCGCAGTTCGTTCCCTCGCGCTCCACCAGATAAGGAATAGCGTCTACCCGCAAGCCATCCACGCCCATATCCAGCCAGAAGCGCATGACGTTGATGACCTCTTCCAGCACGCGCGGATTGTCGTAATTCAAATCCGGCTGATGGGAGAAGAATCGATGCCAGTAATAGGCATTTGCGACCGGGTCCCAGGTCCAGTTCGACTTCTCCGTATCGGTAAAGATGATGCGCGCATCTTTGTACTTCTGGTCGGTATCGCTCCAGACATAAAAATCCCGCTCGGGCGAACCCGGCGCAGCACGCCGCGAGGCCTGGAACCACGGATGCTGATCCGAGGTGTGGTTCACCACCAGTTCGATCATCACCTGCAACCCGCGGTCGTGCGCTGCGTCCAGAAATGCCTTGAAGTCCTCAAGCGTCCCATAGCTGGGATGGACGCTTACGTAATCGGAAATGTCATAGCCGTCATCGCGCAGCGGGGAGGGGAAAAATGGCAGGAGCCACAGACACGTAATACCCAGCTCCTGCAGATAATCCAGCTTCTGCAGCAACCCGGGAAAATCACCGATGCCGTCATTATTGCTGTCGAAAAATGCGCGGACGTGCAACTCATAAATCAGTGCATCTTTATACCAGAGAGGATCGGAGGCGCTTCCCCTTTTTCTTCCCGATGCAAAATTCCGCGCGTTGGCGCTGGGTCCACCCTGTGCCGAGTCATGCGTGGTAGTCAAAATCTCTCCCCGATTGCGGACGTCCCGCACCGCGCTGCACTCCCCAGCTCCCATCCAGACATACAATCGCATCCGTCCTTCCTTCTCATCCTTACAGCCACTCCTCACTGATATCGCTCCTAATGCAGATGCAGATTCCGCGCCAATCACTGCTTCCGCCAGCTCATCTTCCCGGCACGGATACCTCGAACTTCGCATTCAATCCATCTTGTAGAAAAGATTGTTCAGCGACTCGGCAAGGGTAGGGTGGGAGAAGGTCGCATCCCGCAACGCCGATACGGTGACATTCCCCATCATGGCAACCTGGAGAATCGTCGCTATCTCGCCCCCTTCTATCCCTAGAATGGCTGCTCCCAGAATCGTTTCGCCGTCTTCATCCACCACAACCTTCATCACCCCGCGGGTCTCCCCCGTCTCCAGCGCGCGCGCAACGGATGTCATGGACATTCGAGCAACGTGAACCTTCTTCCCTGCGCGCTTCGCCTCCGTTTCTGTGATCCCAATTCGGCCCAACTGTGGGTCCATGAAAACCGTATATGGCACCATCCTGTGAGCCGTGCTCGCCTTTCCGCCGAGCAATAAATTGGTACGAAGAATGCGAAAATCGTCATAGGAGATGTGGGTGAATGCGGGTCCCCCCTTGACATCGCCCAGTGCAAAGATTCCCGGAGCAGTCGTCTCGAGCCGCTCATTCACACGAATGTGTCCGCTTTTCTCTGTTTCGACAGAAGCCGCGCTCAGATTGAGCTCGCGAGTGTTGGGAGTGCGACCAGTAGCCACCAGCAAATGCGATCCATGCAGCGTTTGCTGCTTCTCCCCCTGCGCAAAAGTCAGCTCCAGCCCCTCGCCGCTCTTTGCAATGCGCCGCGCGTCGGAACCGAGATAGACTGCGATGCCATCCTCCGAAAATATCTTCTGCACCTCTTGCGCAATGTCGGGATCTTCCCGCGACAGAAGCTGCGTGCCAGTCTGAATGATGCTCACCTGCGATCCGAAGCGGCGAAACATCTGCGCAAACTCAACGCCGATGTACCCGCCCCCCAGGATGATCAGGTGCGAAGGAACGGCATCCAACTCCATGATCGATTCATTGTCCAGAAACGGTATCTGGTCCAGTCCCTCCAGCTTTGGAACCGAGGCGCGGGCTCCCGTATTGAGAAAGATTTGCTCAGCCGACAGGGTCTGCGTGCCGCCATCGCGCAGCTTCACTTCGATCGTCTTCGCATCGGCAAACGACGCTTCGCCCCACACGATTTCCAGATTCTTCGTGGACTCGAGACTCTTCTGGCTGCCGTTCCGGAACTGGTCCACCATGTCGCGCTTGCGCTGGCGAACTGTTTTCATGTCGATCTTAGCCGGTCCGCTTTCGACGCCATATTCGGCAGCGCGGCCCACGGCATAAGCCACCCTCGCGCTGGCCACCATCGTCTTCGTCGGCGTGCACCCTTCGTTGATGCACGTGCCTCCGATATGCTTGCGCTCGATCAATGCAGTGCTTAGTCCAGCCGCGGCCAGCGCGCGAACAAGTGGGTTGCCGCCCTGCCCTGAGCCAATCACTATCGCATCGTAGTGCTTTCCCGCCATTAGTCCCTCCCGGCACCCAGACCAATTCACTTAGAAGCGAGAAACAATCAGCAGGCCGCCAGCCAGGGCCAGAACGTCCTCCGTCACTGCTACCGGAAAATCCGGGAGCCTGAACCGTCGCTTTACATAGCGACGAATATAGTAGCCCGCCACTCCCCCAACCACACCGCCCATGCCTCCTGTTAAAAAACCATAAATACCACTCGAAGCATGAGCGGAGATGCAAAGCGCAACCCCGCAGATCCCTCCCAGAACAAAACGAGCTGCTAATGGTCCCGGAGTGTTACGGCCGGGGATGTTGGGCAATTTATCCGCAACCAGCTCCCCCATCGCCAGCAAGGTGAACAATATGACCGCAGGCAGCGTTCCGAGAAAAGCCAGGCGAGAACCGCCCAGGTTGAGCCATCCCACGCGGGCGCCCCAGCAGACCAGCGCAGGCGCAGTCATGGAGCGAAGACCGCAAACGCATCCCAGAGCAAACACCAGCTTGAGCAGCGCATCCGTGCCCATTCCAGCCTCCGTTCGGAACTCTTACAGAGCACATCTTTCACGATTCACTGCTTCAGCGAATGCAAAATCCGGGATGAAGGCAACGATGCCGTTCCCCTAGGTCACCAGCAACAGCTTGCCAGTCGTGCGGCGTGCTTCCAGGTCGCGATGCGCCTCCGCAGCCTGGGCCAGGGGATAAATAAACTCCATCCGCACTTTCAATAAGCCGCGTTGCACCCAGTCGAGCACATCTGTTGCCCGCCACTCCAGCTCCTGCCGCGTATGGATATAGTGTCCCAGGGATGGACGGGTGATAAAGAGAGAGCCTTTGGTCGAAAGCTGTATCAGATCAAATGGCGGAACCGCTCCGCTGGAGGCTCCATAAAGCGCCATCAGCCCACGTGGGCGCAAGCAGTTCAGGGAGCGTTCGAAGGTTGTTCTGCCTACCGAGTCATAGACCACGTCCACGCCTCGCCCATCGGTCAGGCGCCGTGTCTCCTGCTCAAAGCAACACTCCGTGTAGAGAATGACCTCTTCCGCGCCAGCCGCGCGCGCCAGGGCGGCCTTCTCCTGTGTGGAGACCGTTGCAATCACACGCGCTCCAATCCGTGCCGCCATCTGCGTCAGCAGCAGGCCCACTCCCCCTGCGGCGGCATGGATCAGCACCAGATCTCCACTCTTCAGCTTGTAGGTAGAGTGGGAAAGGTAGTGTGCGGTCATCCCCTGGAGCATCACCGCGGCCGCCACCTTCAGGTCTACCCCATCCGGCACGCGGACAAGCTGGGACGCCGGGACCACCGCATACTCGGCATAGCTGCCAAGCACTCCGCACCACGCCACCCGGTCTCCCGGCTTCAGGCCATTGTGGACTCCCGGTCCCAGAGCCTCCACCGTACCCGCGCCTTCCTGTCCCAGGACCAGCGGCAGATCGGCCTTGTACCGCCCTTCCCGGAAGTACACGTCGATGAAGTTCACGCCGGAGGCCTGGACCTTGACCAACACCTTGCCGTCCGTCGGCGCCGGAGTGGGAATGTCCACCAGGTTGAGTACGTCTGCTGATCCTGTTTCGCTGATCTGTATCGCTTTCATAGCAAGGTAAGCATGCAACGAGGGCCTTGCACGAGGCAAGGCCCTTTGGGCAACACATCAAAAACTTCAGTAAATTTGGCGCGTCTTAAGACTGCGCATGGTTAGTTGTCGTGCAGCATGCTCGGCTCTTCCGGGCTGCGCAGCCTGACAAGCCTGTCAATGGCATAGGGGGAGCGGTGTGCCGCTGTGTGGTAATGGCGGACCTGCAGTTCACCCAGCAAACCAATCGCCAGCATCTGGATGCCAGCCAGGATCGTCACGCCTGCGATCACGAACAATGGACCATGCTGATCCATGACGTGTTGATGCGTAACAAGCTTCAGCACCAGCAGGAAAGTGGAGATCGCTGAACCCAGAAGAATACTCAGTGCGCCGAATCCGCCGAAGAAATGCAGCGGGCGCGACATGTACTTCAACAGGAAACGAATCGTCATCAGGTCGAAGAAGACGCGGAAGGTGCGCGAAATCCCATAGTGGGACTTGCCCTTCGGACGATTGATATTCCGGATCGGAATCTCGCAGATGCTCGCGCCATACCACGAAGCCAGCGCCGGAATGAAGCGGTGCATCTCGCCATACAACGGGATATTGTGGATCACTTCCCGGCGATAAGCCTTGAAGGTCGTGCCGAAGTCGTGGATATCCACGCCGGAGAGCTTGGCCATCAGCCAGTTCGCGCACCGCGATGGAATGCGCCGCATAATCAAGTTGTCAACGCGATCCTTGCGCCATCCGCTGACCACGTCATATCCCTCTTCCAGCTTGGCGAGGAATTCAGGAATCTCCTCCGGCTCATGCTGCAGATCGCCATCCATCGCTAGGATGAACTCCCCCTGCGAATGGTCGAATCCGGCTGCGAGCGCGGAGGTCTGTCCGAAGTTGCGGCGAAGCTTCACCACAAGGACGCGGCTGTCTACCGCAGCAATCTCCTCGAGAAGCTTGTAGGTGCGGTCGCTCGAACCGTCATCCACAAATACGAGTTCAAAACTATCCCCTAGCTGCTCCATAACGTCTTTTAGACGGTCGTAGAGGGCGGTTACAAAATCTTCTTCATTGTGAAAGGGGACGACGACGGAGTACTTAGGCATATATACAAGTATACCCTCGGTACCACCATCTAACCGTTGAAAACATCTTGATTTAGTGATACAGCCCGCCGGAATCAAGGCGCATAACCCGGCATGTAACATGCCGATTGCCGTTACAAGACTCATGACATCGGGCTTGCCTTAAATATAGATCCTTCGCTTCGCTCAGGATGACAATGCTCCGCTCAGGATGACAATGCTCCGCTCACGGGAACAACCGCTTCGCTCAGACGAGACAATAAGTAAGGCTCAATCAGGGCTCTCGGGGTTAACTTCTTTTGATTTCCTCTTCTACGAATGCAATTGCCTGGGCGCATGCCGCATGGTCCACATCGTTGTGCGTTACAAAACGGATCGCGTGAGGGCCAACATTTCCGCATAGCAGCCCGCGCCTCTTGAGCCGCTCTACCAGAGCCAGGGCATCGCCACGGTCCTTCAACTGGAAGATCACGATGTTGGTCTGCACTCCCTCCGGATCGAGTTCCACCTGGGGAATACGTGCCAGCCCCTCTGCAAGAAAGTGCGCATTTGCGTGGTCCTCGCCCAGCCGCGCGGTCATCTCCTCCAGCGCCAGAATGCCCGCCGCCGCCAGAATTCCTACCTGCCGCATGCCGCCTCCGAGAGCTTTGCGGTAAATGCGCGCCCGATCGATCAATTCGCGGCTGCCAACGATCATGGAGCCCGCCGGAGCGCAGAGCCCCTTCGACAAGCAGAACATCACGGTGCTGAATCCGCGCGTCAGCTCTGCCACAGGCACACCCAGCGCCGTCGATGCATTGAAAACCCGCGCTCCGTCCAGATGAACCGGCAGCCCAGCCTTCTCCGCGCCATCCCATATCTCTTCCAGCACGGCCAGCGGAGTCACCGTACCTCCCGCCATGTTGTGCGTATTTTCGAGTGAGATCAGCCCCGTCTGCGCGCGGTAGTAGAGCTTCGCTCCGATCGCCGGCTGAATGTGCTCCCACGTCAGGATGCCGCGATCCGCATACACCGTACGCAGTTGGCAGCCGGAAAAGGCGGAGACCATGGCCATCTCCCAATCCAGGATGTGAGCCCGCGACTCGCAGATCACCTCCTGCCCATGCTGCGTATGCAGCCGGATGGCAACCTGGTTCCCCATCGTCCCCGTGGGCACAAAGATGGCGGCTTCGCGGCCAAAGACCTTCGCCGCCTTCTTCTCCAGCAGATTCACCGTGGGGTCTTCTCCATAGACATCGTCCCCCACCTCTGCCGCCGCCATGGCTGCGCGCATCGCCGCCGTTGGCCGTGTCACCGTGTCGCTGCGCAGGTCGATGATTGCCGTCGCCTGTTGCTTCACCACCTCAGGAACAGCAAGAGTCTCAATGGACATCCGTTCTCCTCTGCTTCAAACTACCGAAATCAATTCGGGGCGCGAAGACTCTTCGCTGGTCACCGCGATAAATCGCGCGAATACATCGTTGGAGATCAACCGGCCTCGACTGGTCAGCCGCAGGCGGCCTGCATATTTCTCCAGCAGCTTCTCCTCCAACAACTCGCTGAGCACTGGCCGAAAAGCGTCTACCTTGGCCCTGCCATACTGCCGGGTCAGCGTCCCCAGGCTCACTCCGCGAGCCAGCCGCAGACCGAGAAACCACTCCTCTTCCATCTGCTCCACTTCGCTTAAATGGAGTATCGAAGGGTCGCGGGGACCGGCGAGGTATTCGCCCAGATCGTCCGTCGTGGCCAGGCGCAGGGTGTGCCCATCCTCGGCAATCAGCATCGAATGAGCGTCCACGCCCAGGCCAAGGTAGGGCTGCCTCTGCCAATACCTCAAATTGTGGCGGGACTCCGCACCCACTCGTGCAAAGTTGGAAATTTCGTACTGCTCAATGCCCTGCTCGCGCAGAAAGCCGATCGCTTCCAGGTACATCTCCGCCATCGCATCATCGTCCGGCACGGCAGCGGCATGGTACCGTCCCCCGTCTGCCAGCAGTTCCCGGCCCAGTCGCGAACCATCATCCACTTCAAGCATGTAAATGCTGGCGTGGTCGGCTCCGGTCGCTGCCAGCGTCTTCAGCGACTCATGCCAGGACTCCATCGTCTGATATGGCAAGCCCGCGATCAGGTCCACATTGACGGAAGCAATGCCCGCGGACTGGACACGCTTCACATCCCGCAACGCTACCTCGCAATTGTGCAGGCGGCCTGTTACCGCCGCTTCCCTATCTACAAAGGACTGGACGCCAAAGCTGACGCGGTTCACTCCACAATGCTGCATGCCCTCTAGAAAGGCATCGTCGATCTGTCCCGGCGCGCACTCAATTGTGATCTCCGCGGAGGGCGCCACGCGAAACTGCCGGTGAATCTCTGCGAAAAGACGCTGCAGCAGATCCGGCGGCAGGATGCTCGGCGTACCTCCCCCGAGATAGATGCTGTCCACCCTGCGAGGCAAGGGAGCCTTCTGCTCCTCCGCCCAGGCCCGCATCCTTTCCAGGTCACCGCAAAGCCTGTCCACGTAGCCGGGAAAGGCGCTCGACGGGTAGACGCCGGACGCAAAATTGCAATAGCTGCATTTGGAGCGGCAAAACGGAATCGAGATGTAAAGTCCGAGCGAATCCATGGCTGTCGGAGTGTCGTCTTTTATTTTCCCACGTTTCCCACGCCCTGCCAGCATCTCTGCCGAATGTGGCGAATCAGCCACAGTCCGCGTCCCGCTGGGCGGGTTGCGGCGAGGGACGATTTAGCGTCCTTTCACGGTTCAAGTTCAGTTTATGGAGGCAGGCACACGCCAGTTTCAGGAGAGCTATTCAGGATGGAACGGACACACCGTAGAATAGGTGGTGGAACCATGTCTGAAGAGAAGAAGCGCAAAGATTCCCATCAGGACGACGATGTAGCGGGCAAGGCTTACGACAGCCGGTTGATGCGCCGGCTCGTTACCTACCTGCGTCCCTATAAATGGCAGGCCATCGTATCGCTGACCGCGGTCTTCCTCAAGGCTTTCTTTGACGTGATCGGCCCCTTCCTGATGAAGATCGCAGTCGATCTATACTTGACCTCCAGGCCGACGACTCACCTCAACTGGTTCACCCGGCGCCTCAGTTCCAACCCTGTCCATGGCATCAGCCAGCTTGCCGCCATCTATCTCGGCTCGTTGATCATGAGTTATGGGCTGGAGTTTGTGCAGACCTACCTGATGCAGTGGACCGGGCAGAAGGTCATGTTCGACATGCGCAGCCAGATCTTCCGCCATCTTCAGCGGATGCACATCGGCTTCTTCGATCGCAACCCGGTCGGGCGCCTTGTCACCCGGCTAACCGGCGATGTGGATGCGCTCAATGAAATGTTCACCGCAGGCGTCTTTTCCATTTTTGAGGACACCTTCGTCCTGCTGGGCATCGTCTTCATCATGCTGCGCATGAGCTGGTGGCTGGCTCTGGTCACCTTTGCCGTGCTGCCCTTCATCCTTCTCGTCACACGGCTGTTCCGCAAGCATGTCCGCGAGTCTTACCGCCGCGTCCGCCATGCCATTGCCCGCATCAACTCCTATACCCAGGAACATGTCAGCGGCATGAGCATCGTACAGCTCTTCAACCGCCAGAAGCGCTCCTACGAGGCATTCGAGAGGGTGAATAACGACCACATGGTCGCCTTCAAGGACACGATCCTCGCCTACGCGCTCTACTACCCGGCGGTTGAGGTCCTCAGCTCCATAGCCATTGCCCTGGTGATCTGGCGGGGCGGGAATGGAGTCCTGCGGAATACCGTTCAACTCGGCGTCCTCGTAGCCTTCATTCAATACGCACAGCGTTTCTTCCGCCCCATTCAGGACCTGAGCGAGAAGTACAACATCCTGCAGGCGGCCATGGCGGCCAGCGAACGCATCTTCAAGCTGCTGGATACGCCGCCGCAAGTGGTGGATCCCGAGCACCCGCAACCGGGCGACGGCAGCTCCCGCGTCGAGTTCCGCCACGTCTGGTTTACCTATCAGAAGCTCACTCCCGAGCAGGAAGCGCAGATCGCCGTGGCTACCACGGATGAGCTCGCCGCGCTCGGCAGCGAAATCGAGTGGATACTGAAAGACGTTTCCTTCGTCATTGAGCCCGGCCAGACGGCGGCCATCGTCGGCCACACCGGCGCCGGAAAAACAACCATCATCAGCCTGATGATGCGCTTTTACGATGTGCAGCACGGCAGCGTTCTCATCAATGGATTGGATGTCCGCGAGCATGCCCTGACCGCTCTCCGCCAGCAATTCGGCGTCGTGCTTCAGGATCCCTTCCTCTTCAGCGGAACGATTGCCGACAACATCCGCCTCGGCACTGCCTGGATCACCGACGAGCAGATGCGCCGCGCAGCGGATGACGTTAACGTCCTCGACTTCATCTCAGGGTTGCCCAGCGGCTTTGAGGAGCCGGTCCACGAACGCGGCAACAGCCTCTCCACGGGACAGAAGCAGCTCATCAACTTTGCCCGCGCGCTCGCTCACAATCCGCGAATCCTCATCCTCGACGAAGCCACCTCCAGCGTCGATACGGATACGGAGCTGCGCGTGCGATCCGCGCTGGAGCGGATGGTGCAGGGACGCACCTCGGTCGTAATCGCCCATCGCCTCTCCACCGTGCAGCGCGCGAATCAGATCCTGGTCATGCACAAAGGCCAACTCCGCGAGATGGGCACCCATCAGGAGCTGCTCTCCCGCCACGGCATCTATTGGAAGCTCTACCAGCTCCAGTACAAGGATCAGGAGCTGCCGGAGACACACCCGTCGACCGTCCTGCGCGAATCGCTCGCCAGCGGGATTGGCTAAGGGCCATGCCGCGAATATTCCTCTCAGCCGGTGAAGCCAGCGGCGAACGCTACGGAGCGATGTTCATCGAGGCGCTGCGAAAGATCGACCCTGCCGTCGAAGTCTTTGGCATGGGCGGCAAGCGCATGGAAGACCTCGGCTGCCGCCGCATCGTGCGCTCCGAAGAGATGGCTGTCATGGGCCTGGCCGAGGTCGTCCGCCACCTGCCTCACATCTATCGCCAATACCGGCGCATCCTGCAGAGCCTGCGCGAGACCCCGCCTGATGTGGCTGTGCTGATCGATTATCCAGGCTTTCATTTGCGGCTCGCGCGGGACCTCCATCGGCTCGGCATTCCGGTCGTATACTTCGTCAGCCCCCAGCTCTGGGCATGGAAAAAACGCCGCATCAGGCAGGTGGAGCGTTATGTCGGCCGCATGCTTGTCATCTTTCCCTTTGAAGAGACCTTCTACCGCGACCGCGGCGTGGAGGCCACGTACGTCGGGCATCCCCTCGCCGACCTTCCGCTGCCCACCATCTCTCGAAGTGCGTTTGCTGCCCAATACGGATTGGACGCGTCCAAAGATTGGGTTGCCCTCTTGCCCGGCAGCCGCGACAAGGAGATCCGTCTGAACCTCCCGGAGATCAAGAAGGCCGCAGACGCCCTCAACCTGGATTGCGAGTTTCTGCTGCCTCTCGCCGCAACGCTGGATCCAAGGCACATTGCGGGAATTCGTGAGAGCATAGCTCCGCCATCTGGCCGCGGCAGCGGAAAGGCGCCCCGCATCACCCTGGTAAAAGATGCCCGGGCTGCCCTCTACCATGCGCGTGCAAGTGTTGTCGCCAGCGGTACCGCAACCATTGAGGCAGCTCTGATCGGCAATCCGTTCCTGGTCGTCTATCGCGTCTCCGCGGCAACCTATGCGGTCGTCCGCCATATTGTTTCGGTCCCCTTCGTGGCCATGGTCAACCTGGTGGCCGGCCGCGCCGTCGTTCCCGAGCTCATCCAGCACGATTTCAACGCGAGCAATGTTGTCTCCCATCTCCGCAGGTTGATGGCCGATGAGACGGCTCGCGGTAAAATGCAGAACGACCTGAAGCAGGTCTCGCAGATGTTGCACGCCGGCCGCTCGGCAACGGAAACGGCCATCGATCGCGCTGCTGGCATCACATTGCAGGTGGCGCAAAGAATTTCTCACAACTCAGTTCCGATTTAGTCAAGATGACGAAAGCAACTCCACTTCAACTCTGTGCAACGCAGCCAGGACCGGCGCAGCGCTCTCCTAAAGAAGAGCCGCACTTTTCCATGATGGCCATAGCGCAGCAGAAGCGGAATTGCTCCAGCAGTCGAATGAAACGAAATACGGGGAACGTTGATCCTATGCAAGCCCGCGGGTTTTCTTTTTTGATACGGATCTCTGCCATGGCCATCGTGCTGCTCGCGCTCGCAGCACCCTTACTTGCTGCCGAAAAGCCAAACTTCCAGATCAACGGTTACGTCATCGACGCGGATCTTGACCCGGTCTCTCACCACCTCACGGCGACGGCCCGCGTGAACTTTACCGCGCTCGAGACCGCCGACACGGTTGTCTTCCAACTGCACAACGCGCTCAAGGTGAATAAGGTCACAGAAGGATCCAGCAGCACCGCTCTCTCGGGCGAACGGGGTCAGGACTCCACTATCCGCATCGCTCCGCGTGTGCCGCTGCAGAAGGGCCAGACCGTCACCTATACCTTCCAGTATGATGGCACCCTCAGCGGACAGGAAGATGGACCGGTCGAGGGACTCAAGCTCACCACCATCGGCGATCCCATCAGCTATCTTCTCTATCCTGGCCGCTGGTTTCCCATGACCGGCTTCATGACCAACCGCTTCACGGCGGAGATGCATATCCGCGTTCCCGCCGGATATCGAGTCATCGGAAGCGGCGGCACCGGAGGTCCGCTGACCACCCCCAAGGGCCGGCAATTCGACTTTGTCTGGAGCAAGCCAGGCTTCCCCGGAACCATCATCGCGGGCAAATTTGAGGAGCCGGTTGCAGTCGCAGGCAGCACAAATATCCGCGTCTATACCACTGCCGCTCACCAGCAAAGCGCGGCGGACTATGCTCAGACCGCGAACAAGGAATTTGCCTTCTTCACCGACACCTTCGGCAATCTCCAATCCAGCCGTCTCAACATCGTCGAGCTGCCGAACGATACCGTTCCCGCCACCTGGGCTCCGGAGATTGCCGCCATCGCAGGCAACCGCATCGCGGACAAGTCCAACTCCCGCCTGCTCGCCAACACCATCGCGCATCAGTGGTGGGGCAGCGAGGTAAGCCCGGCTTCCCTCAACGATGCATGGATCACCAATGGCATGTCGCGTTACGGAGAGCTGATGTACCTTGAGGATGCCTCCGGTAAGAGCGCGCTCTCCGCCGCCGTGCAGGATGTTTCCGCCGGGGCACTGGCATACGACACGATTCCGCTCTCTACTGCGGGCCGCCTCTCCCCGTTCTCGCCGGAGTTTCAATCCATGACGCTTGAAAAAGGCGCCATGGTCTTCCACATGCTTCGCTGGGAGGTGGGAGACGACAACTTTAAGAAGATCCTCCGCGGCACTCTGTCGCAGTTCACCGGGCAACCGGTTCGCACCTCGGATCTGATCAAGGTCGCGGAGACACAGTCCGGGGAGACCCTCACGCCGTTCTTCGCCCAGTGGCTCGATGGCACCGGCGCACCTTTATTCACCAATAAGTACACGGTCTATCGTCTTGGCAGCAACAAGGGCTTCCGCACCATAGGACAGATCAATCAGGATCTAGACCTCTTCCGCATGCCGGTAGAACTGCGCATTGATACCGACGGGAAGACGGAGACCAAACGGATAGAGGTGGTTGGCACGGATTCGCAATATATCGTGGATACCTTCGGCCGCCCTCGCCGCATCACCATCGATCCGCAAAGCTGGGTGCTCAAAAACTCCCCCGACATGCAGGTTCGCGTCTCCATCCTTCGCGGACAGCAGATGGTCGCCCAGGGCAACTTCGCCGACGCACTCGCCGAGTATCAGAAGGCTCTTGCCGCCAACCCCAACAGCTCCCTTGCCAGCTATCGGGTGGGCGAGGTCCTCTTTACCCAGCGTAACTATCAGGCTTCGGCAAATGCCTACCGCGACGCGCTACGTGGAGACGACGACCCCAAGTGGACCGAAGTCTGGAGCCATATTCAGCTAGGCAAGATCTTCGACGTAACCGGACAGCGAGACCGCGCCGTGAATGAATACCGCCAGGCCGTGCAGACCAACGACAACACCCAGGGCGCCCTGAACGAAGCCCGCAAGTATCTGCAAACGCCTTTCAAACGTGCCGAGGCGGACTAGAGCCGCCTTCGAACCCGGTGTATGGGGGTGCTCGATTCCTGGACATCCCTCTAGACATCCAATACATACTTCCGCTTAAGATAAGCCGCAGTTTCCCACTGACACAACGCAGCAGAAGTGGAATGCTCTATGATGGCTTCCGCGACATCTATGCCCCAGTCACACGAAAAAAAGAAAGATTCGGCTCCTGCTCCACCTCCTTCGCAGGAGGCGGCCGGCCCAGATACATTTGAAGGTGACTATCGTCCCTCGTCCGCGGCAACGCTGAACGCCGCACCGGCGCGTGTCGATCCCGTGCAAGTTGACTTCCTGATGCAACTGGCCGATGCGCTCAACACCACGCTGGATCTGCAGACTCTCTTCCTCCGCACCGCCGATCTCGTCCGCGCGGTGATCGACTACCGCATCTTCGCCATCCTGCTGTTGAACGACCGCACCAACGACCTTCGCATGCGCTTCCAAATCGGCCACACACCGGAAGTGGAGCGTCTGCGCATCCGCATGGGAAAAGGAGTTGTGGGCGAAGCAGCCCAGCGCCGCGAACCCGTCATGCTGAACGACGTAACCAAGGCGGAGAACTACATCAATGCCAATCCCGATGTTCGCTCCGAACTCGCCGTACCGCTGATCGTCAAGAATCGCGTCATTGGCGTCATCGATATCCAGTCCGAGCAGGTCGGCTATTTTCGGCCGGAGCACCAGCGCATGCTTATGCTGACCGCGTCGCGCATCGGACAGGCGATTGAAAATGCGCGCCTGTACACCCGTGCCTCCCGCCAGGCGCAAACGCTCGCGGTTTTGAACGAAATCAGCCGGGAGCTGACCTCCATCCTTAACCTCGACACTCTGCTGGAGAAGGTCGGGCAACTGCTCCGCCGCGTCATGGATTACCAGATGTTCACGATCCTGCTATTGAACGAGCAGGAAGACATACTGGAAATCCGCTATTCCACGCGCTTCGGGGAACCCAATCCTGATCTCGCCCCCGTGCCGTCCAACCGGGGACTGGTAGGCGCCGCCATCGCCGAGCGCAAGCTGATCAACGTCGGCGATGTAAGAAAAGATCCCCGCTACGTGATGGTGAATCCTGAGTCGCGTTCTGAGATGGTTGTGCCTTTGATCTACAAAAACAGGATCATCGGCGTCCTCGACCTCGAGCATACGCGCACCAACTACTTCAACGAAGAGCATGAGCGCACCCTGGTTACACTGGCCGCGCAGATTGCCATTGCCATCATGAATGCGCGCCTCTACCAGAGAGTCGCACGGCAGGAGCAGCGTCTGGAGCGCGATCTTGCCATGGCCCGCGAAGTTCAGTTGCGCCTGCTGCCCCCGGTACGGCCCAAACAGGCGCATGCAGAATACGCAGCCCGTTTCCTGCCCGCGCGAACCATCGGAGGAGACCTCTACGACTTTTTGCCGTACGACTCCGATCGCAGCGGAATTGCGCTTGGCGACGTAAGCGGCAAGGCAGCGCCCGCAGCCCTCTTCGCGGCACTGGTCAGCGGCATCATGCGCGCGGCCGCAATCCAGCAGCTCTCCCCTTCGCGGATGCTGCAAACATTGAACGATGCCCTGCAGGAGCGGCGACTGGAATCGCAGTACGTCTCCATGGTCTACGCGGTGTGGAACGACTCCAACCAGACCCTTCAGCTCGCCAATGCTGGAGCGGTGCAACCTCTCTTCTGCCGCTCCGATGAGGTGACCACTATCCTCGCTGAAGGCTTCCCGCTGGGCATGTTTCCCAACGTTCAGTATGAGGAGTTCAGCCTATCCACCCAACCCGGAGATTCGATCATCTTCTTCAGCGACGGCATCGTCGACGCGCAGAACTCCAGCGGAGAAATGTTCGGCAACGACCGGCTGATCTCCGTTGTGCGAAAGAATCAGCGAAAACCCGTTGGGGAACTGGCGGACGCGATACTCAACGAGCTGGTCAGCTTTCAGGGCGACGTCGATCACTTTGACGATGAGACCCTGGTGATCCTCCGCGTCCTCAATCCCTGACCAGACGCGATAGGCCGGACGCGATAGGATAGAGAAAATAGTTTCCGGAGACCCATTGGATACCGCAGCCACACACACGAGCACAAGGACCGTCGCGCCCGCGCGAAACCTCGTCGGCAGCCTTCGTCTGCCCGGCGACAAGAGTATCTCCCACCGCTATGCCCTGCTGGCGGCCTTCGCCGGGGGAACGACCCGTCTGCGTAACTTCTCAACCGGCGCCGATTGCGCCAGCAGCCTGGGCTGCGCTGAAGCGCTGGGCGCAAGCATAACCAGTGCCGGGGATTCGATCGAGATTCACGGAACTGGCGGAAAACTGGTTGCCCCGGCTGGTGCGCTCGATTGCGGCAACTCCGGCTCGACCATGCGCATGCTCTCCGGCCTGCTCGCCGGACAGGAAGATCGCTTTACCCTGATCGGAGACGCATCCCTCAGCAAACGGCCCATGGAGCGCGTGCGCAAGCCCCTGTCGCAGATGGGCGCGGAGATCGCTCTCACCGAAGGACATGCGCCCATCACCATCACGGGCCGCAAGCTCACCGCCATTGACTACACCACTCCTGTGCCCAGCGCCCAGGTCAAGACCGCCGTACTCTTCGCCGGATTGCAGGCCGCCGGAACCACCACCCTGCGCGAAGCCGTTCGCACCCGCGACCATGGCGAACTCGCGCTGCGCGCCTTTGGAGCCGAGCTCACCCGAACCGCGGATGCAGTCTCGATTGCCGGTGGCCAGTCTTTAACCGGCATCAGCGCCACCGTTCCTGGCGATCTATCGTCGGCAGCCTTCTTTCTCTGCGCAGCCGCTCTCTTCCCGGGGTCGAATCTGGTCTTTGACGGCCTGGGCCTGAATCCCACCCGCGCAACCCTCCTCGATGTGCTCACTTCGCTGGGTGCGCGCATCAGCGTCCTCAATCTCGAAGAGAAGCAAGGCGAACTGATAGGCACGGTACAGCTCACCGCTCCCAGCCAGGGATTGGGATCAACCACCATCTCCGGCGCGCTCGCCGCACAGCTCATCGATGAACTGCCCGTGCTTGCCGCCATTGCGCCATATACCCGCGGGGGAATCCGCATCAGGGACGCCCGCGAGTTGCGCGTCAAGGAGTCGGACCGCATCGCTCTCATGGCTACCAATCTTCGCGCGATGGGTGCCGATGTGGAGGAATTCGAGGATGGCCTGGACGTGCCCGGTGGACAGCAGTTGCAGGGTGCTGAGATCAACTCCGGCGGAGATCATCGGATCGCCATGGCCTTTGCCGTCGCTGCCTTGAGGGCGAAGGGCGAAACCCGCATCCACGGTGCCGAGTGCGCCGCTATCTCCTTCCCCGAGTTCTTTGACCTGCTTGATCTGGTCGCAGAGAGATAAAGAACCGGGAAGCAAAACCAGTGACATGCAAAAGGGGTCCGATGCCGTCTCTCAATAGGACGGCATCGGACCCCTTCGTATCTTTCTTACTGCTGTGCCGGTTGCAGCGGCATGCTTGGTTCCTTCGTATCCTTCGGAGCTTCCACTCCGGGAACCACCGGAACCTGCGAAATCTTCCCGCTTACCGCATCCCCCAGGCTGATGCCATAGTGTTCGAGCGTATTCGCCAATGTCTGGCTGAGAGCTGCACGATCCTTCGCATACAAAGCCTTGGCTACGATCAGGTTGTTCTCCCCGGCTGCTAGGTTGCGCTGCTGCTGTAGAACATTCGCAGTCGTCGACGCGCCCAGATGATACTTCTTCTGCTCGGAATCCAGGCTCTGATATGCAAACTCGCGAGCCGCAAGCGCTGCCTGAACCTGGGCCCGGTCGTTGGTCAACGCAAAGACTCCGTTGAGCACCTGGGTGCGAATCTGAATGTAGATCTGTTCCAGCCGAAGTTCGTTCTGCCGGTATTCGAGTACCGACCGTGCCTGGTCGCTCTGCGCAATGCGGTTGTGAATCGGGATGGAGATATTCACACCCACTCCTTTATCCGGAGCGCTGCTGTTGAACAGGCGGCTGAACGCGGTCCCATAACTCACCGTGGGAAATTGGTTGGCCACGCACGGCTTGCCGGTCACGAAGTTCATGCAGTTCGGATTCTGGGAGCCGCCAATGGCCGATGCCCCGTAAAAGCCGTAAGCATCTACCACCGGCAGCAGCTCATTCTTTATCGCTTTCATTGAAAGCTCGCTGTTCTTCAGCTGAAGAATGTCCTGCTCCACCTCTGGCCGGTTGGTATAGGCCTGCTTCACAAGATCGTCCACAGACATCTTCTCTTCGGGAGACTCGATCAGGCTGACCCGATCCGTGGGAATCACCGGCGCTTTGCTCAACTCGGGATCGCTCAGATTGCGAAGCATCGCCTGCTTCATCACCATCTGCTGGTATTCCAGAGCGGTCTGCGAAGAAATAAGCGCCTGCTGATCGCTCGCCACCTGGCTGTCGGAGTTGATAACTTCCAGCGGCGCCAGGGTCCCAATCTCTACCTGCTTGCGATTGTCCGCCGTCAATTGTTTGGACTGCGTGAGCGCACGCTCTTTTGCCTGCACGTCCTCATACGAACTGACCAGTCCCCAATAAATGTTCTCAATCTGGTTCACTGTATAGAGGATCTGCTGGCGGAACGACGCGTCCGTGATGCGGCGATTATTCTTCGCCTGCACGATGAAGCGGCTATTCACTCCCCAGCCAAACCCCTGCAGCAGATGCTGGGTAACCTCTGCCTTGAAATTGGTGTTGTACTGCGGGCTATAGCTGCTGAACTGACTGTTCGTCGTCTGCCGGGAATTGTTGAAGCCGACCGTCAACGCAGTCCCGGTAAGGAATCCCTGGTTATAGGCAAAGTCGTATTGGGTCGTTCCCGTCGAGAGTACCGGCGCTCCGCTGAAGGGATTGGAGGTCGGCTGCTTGGCGTTTTCGTACTGGATCGTTCCCGTCAACGTCGGATCAAGGCTCTCGGGATTCGGCCCCGCACTGCTGGTATTTGTGACCAGGCCGCCCGCGCCTGCGCCTGCGCCGCTCGATCCTACCGAGGTTCCCCCCGGACCGCCGCCCGATATCAGCGTCTGACCCGCCGTGCCCTGGGTTCCGCTAACGATCCCTGTATTCACACCGCGTAACTGTGCGCCGGCTTTGGATCGCAGAATGTCGGTATCCGCAATGTCGAGGTTGAACCGCGCAATCGCGATATCGTAGTTATTTTCGAGCGCCAGCGTGATCGCATCGCTCAGGCTGAGGTAGATCTTCCCGTCGCGGATCAGATCGTGAATCCGCGCCGTGTTGGTAAACCGCGAGGGCTCCATCGAGATCGCCTTATAGGGAGCCAGCGGATTGGGATAATAGCCCTGCGGCCTGGTAAAATCCCGCGGCGTCGACCGCATAAACATTGGCTGGGTATAGTTTGGCGCAGGTGTCGGCGGCAGATCTTTCATACCCGCTGGTGGAGTTACCGGCGGGGTCTGCTGCGCCATCCCATAAGGAGAAACAGTGGAGAGAAGCAGGCACGCCACCATGGCAGTTGTCTGAAGTTTCGACTGTACTCTTGCAGCGGTTGGAACCTGATGGGAGGCATGCGCCTCGTGGGTCTTCCCTTTTTCTACGTTCAACGTGGTACCTCTCCATTGCCGGTCACAGAAAAAAGCCATTCGCCCTTCCCCATATGTTCGGGGCGAACCGACACATCAGGAGACGTTGGCCGGTTGCCCTGAGACTCATCAACATGTTGAAAACTAAATCATTAGCAACGCCGGCGAGACCACAAGCACTCCGGATAAGTTTCCATACGTTTTCGAACCGTGCTTCGTTCCGTGGAATCTTGCTGTCGAACCGCGCAGGACCACCCCGCCGCTTTGTTAGAGCGAATAAAGTTCCGGTTGAATCGGCAGGCCTGAGTATATCGCAGCCACCCCGGCCCACCGCTGCGATATCCTCGGCTTCGAGATGAATTCCTCGCCCATCCACTTTCTGCAACCAGGCACCCTGCAGACGCAGCGCAACTGGAAACTGGTGCTCTCCTATGACGGCACCGATTTCCACGGCTGGCAGGTGCAGCCCGGACTGCGAACGATCCAGGGCGAGTTGGCCAGCGCCATCGAACGCGTCACCGGAGAACAAGTGCTGCCCCAGGGCTCAGGACGAACCGACGCGGGCGTCCATGCGCTCGCTCAAGTTGCCTCCTTCACACTGGCTGCGGCGATCCCGGCCTATAACCTGCAACGTGCGCTCAACCGCACCCTGCCCCCGGACGTCCGCGTGCTCGCGGCAGAGCCGGTAGAGCCTTCGTTTCACGCCCGTCACAGCGCCCGCCACAAAACGTATGAATACCGCATCTATCGCGGCGAAATCTGTCCCCCGTTCCTCGCCCGCTACGCCAGCGCTCTCAACTGGCCACTCGATCTTGGAGCCATGCGGGAGGCAGCGAATGCCGTGCTTGGCGAGCACGACTTCACCTCCTTCGCTGCCGCAGATCCCGACCTGGCGCAGCGATCCGGCGCTCGCGAAAGCGGCACTTCCGAAAACCTGGATCGCGACAACATCCGAACGATCTATGAATCGGCGTGGGAGCAACGCGCCTCCGACGGCGGATACGAGGGTGACCTGCTCCTCTACCGCGTCCGCGGCTCGGGCTTTCTTCACCACATGGTGCGCAACCTCGTCGGCACATTTCTTGAGGCCGGACGCGGGCAGATCCTTGCCGAAGAGCTTCCGCGCATCCTCGCCGCGCGAGAGCGCGCCGCCGCAGGCCCCACTGCGCCCGCTCGCGGATTGTTTCTCGTCTCTGTCGGTTACAGCGCCATGTAGAGACCCAGATGCTACCCCACCCGATGCTACCCTGAAGAAACCCGCATGCCTTCTCCGATAGCACCCACGGCATTCTCCCGCATCGCCCGCCTGGCCTCCCTGCGCCCGGTACATGCAGCCTTCCAGTGGCTGCATCTGCACGAGTCGCAGATCATGCGCTGGCAGGTGGAGATGGTAGCCATCCCCGCGCCGCCCTTCGGCGAAGGCCCCCGATCCGCGTGGGTTCTGGAGCGCTTTCGCGAGCTTGGTCTGATGGACGCGCACGTCGATGAGATTGGCAATGTGCTCGGATATCTCCCCGGCCCCGAGGGGGCCAAACCCGGCAATGAGGGCAGCGCGGCGCGTCCCTGCATTCTCCTCTCCGCGCATATTGACACGGTCTTCCCGGCGGAGACACCTCTCAACCCCAGGATCGAAGGAGCCCGGCTGGAGGCCCCCGGCGCCTGCGACAACGCTGCTGGAGTGGCCGGCCTGCTGGCGATCGCCGCTGCGCTGCGCCATGCCTCGGTGCCCCTCGCCTGCGACCTGCTTTTTGCCGCCAATGTGGGAGAGGAGGGCGACGGAGATCTCCGCGGAATTCGCCATCTGTACCAGCATTCCCGCTATAAAACACGAATCGCCGCAAACGTAGTGCTCGATGGAGCAGGCCATGAAGTCGTCGTCGCGCAGGCCCTGGGCAGCCGCCGCTTCCTCGTCTCCATCACCGGCCGCGGCGGCCACTCGTGGAGCGATGCCGGAACCCCCAACCCCATCATGGTTCTGGCCGCCGCAATCACCCGCCTCAGCATGGTCTCTCTGCCTGCTGAACCGCGTACCACGGTAAACGTAGGCACCATTGAAGGCGGCACTTCGGTCAACTCGATTCCCGAGCGCGCCACGGCACGCTTCGATTTCCGCTCCACAGATCCCGAGCAGTTGATCCGGATGGAAGTGGAATTGCACCGCGCCGTCGAAGACGCCGTCCTCACCGCCAATCGGCTGGAACCCGCCCGCCCACTTCAGTTCACGATCGATACCATCGGGGACCGGCCTGCCGCCGGCTTGCCTGCGGATGCCGCCATCCTTGAATCGCTGCGCGCGGTTGACCGGCATCTGAAGCTCCGCACCGAGCTCCGCGTAGGCTCCACCGACGCGAATATCCCCCTGTCCATGGGTATCGAAGCTATCAGCATGGGTGCTGGGGGAGACGGCGGCAGCGTGCATACCCGCGCCGAGTGGTATAACTCCGCTCATCGCGATCTGGGCCTGCGCCGCGTCCTTCTGCTAGTGCTCGCGCTGCTTGAAAATGCATCGGGTCAGTGAAGCATGCTGCGCCGAGTGGATCGTCCGTTTGCTGCTCGCACTATTTCACCCGCGATCTCTATCGCCGGAGAGGATCTTCCGCATGAGACTGCACTCCGCTTCCCTTCTGGCTTCTCTCCTGCTCGCCGCTCCCTTGCTGTCTGTTCTGGTTCTGATCGCCTGCACCGTCGATCCCGCGCTCGCACAACCCTCCGCCGCACCGGCCCCTGCTGATCCGCCCGATGCCGTCTACTACCATGGCCGCATTCTTACCGGCGAGGGGCTCGGTGAAGGGCATTTCCGATTCGTTACCGCCCTGGTTCTCAGCCGAGGCCAGATCGTTGCCGCCACCAGCGACGATGCCGCCCTGAAGCTTGCCGGCAGCGCAACCCGAAAGATCAACCTCGCCGGAGCCTTTGTCATGCCCGGCTTTAACGATGCTCACGTGCATCTGGCCGAGGCGGGCCGCATCAAGCTCGCCGTCAATCTCACCGGAACAACCTCGCTCGACGATATGAAAGAGCGCGTGCGGCTCGCAGCTATGGCAACTCCGCCCGGGCAATGGCTGGTCGGAGGCGGCTGGGACCAGACCCTCTGGCCCGCCAAGGTTCTGCCGGCACGTTCGGACCTTGACGCGGTCACACAGGGCCATCCTGCGATCTTCACGCGCGTAGACAGTCACATCGCCGTGGCAAACTCCGCCGCTCTCGCCGCCGCTGGCATCAGCCGCAATACCGGCAATCCATCCGGCGGCAGCATCGATCGCGACCCACACGGAGAACCCACCGGCATCCTGCGCGAAGAGCCTGCCATGAAGCTCGTTTGGGACCACGCCCCGAAACCCACCGAGGCACAACGGCGTCGCGGTCTGGAACTGGCCATGGCCGATGCCGTCATTCATGGCGTCACCTCGGCCCAGGACAACTCCGATTGGGAGGACTTCCTGGTTATGGAAACGATGGAGCAGGAAGGAAAGCTGCCGCTGCGGGTCACCGAGTGGCTGCCCTTCGATGCCCCGCTCGACCAACTGAAGCAGCAGCAGGCCGCCCACCCCGCTGACGATCCCATGCTGCATACCGGCATGCTCAAGGGCTACCTGGATGGCTCTCTCGGCTCCAGAACAGCGGCGATGCTGGAGCCCTATACCGACGATCCCGCGAACTCCGGCCTGCTCCGCTACGACCAGGCCACGCTCAACATGATGACAACGGAGCGGGCGCAGGCCGGCTTCCAGATCGGCTTCCACGCCATCGGCGACCGCGCTACGGAGATGGCGCTCCGTGCCTTCGCAGCCGCCGAAGCCTCTGCGAAGAAGGCTCCGCAACCCAACGCATCACTCTGGCAATCCACGCGCAACCGCATCGAGCACGCACAGGTCGTCAACCCGGCGGATATTTCGCGCTTCCGCTCGCTTCATGTCATCGCCTCCATGCAGCCCAATCATCTGCTCACCGACATGCGCTGGGCGGAGGCCCGCCTCGGCCCAGCGCATGCGAAGCATGCCTACGCATGGAAGGCATTTCTGAACGCTGGCGTTCCACTGGCCTTTGGAACCGACTACCCGATTGAGCCGGTCACCCCATTTCGCGGAGTGTATGCCGCGGTTACCCGCAAGGATGAAGCCGGAAAGCAGTCCTTCTATCCAGAAAACGTACTATCCCTGGCTCAGGCGCTCTATGCCTGCACGCAGGGCTCAGCCTACGCGGAGCACTCCGAGCAGTGGAAGGGCAAGCTCACCCCCGGCTATGCCGCGGACTTCATCGTTCTCGATCGCGACCTGACCGCTATTCCCCCGGCTGAGATACTGAAGACGAAGGTGCTGCGCACCATCGTAGGCGGCAACCAGGTCGCTACCGGCGGCATAAGAATCGCGGGCAGCAAGTAGCCTGCTCTCCCGCAATCGGACGAGCGAAGCCATCCCGCCTCTCCCCCTTCTCGGGCCGTATCCGCTACCATAAAGTCAGCAGAAATTCAGGAGCTTCCGCTATTTACCGCACTCGCGCCCACATCCTGATGCTCGGTGTCGTCTTCATCTGGGGATGTACCTTCGTCCTCGTCAAAAACGCACTTACAGACATCTCACCGCTACTCTTCAACCTGTTGCGGATGCTGCTTGCGACCATCTGCCTCGCGCTGGTCTATCGCCGCCATCTGCGCGGTCTCACCCGCCGCGCCTGGTGGAGCGGAATGCTCGTCGGAGCGTGTCTTGCCATCGGATATCAGTTCCAGACGGCTGGCCTTAAGCTCACCACGCCATCAAAATCGGCGTTTCTTACGGGAATGGTCGTTGTCATGGTTCCGCTGCTCTCCGCGGTTCCCTGGCTTCGCGCCGGCGGAGCGCACGCACCCCGCTGGAATGTCTGGATTGGAGCCCTCCTCGCCTTCGCGGGAATTGTGCTCCTAACCTCGCCGCCATCCTCAGGCCATCGCCTGGTCTCTGACTTTGCCGCCATCAATCTGGGAGATGTGCTGTCCATCTTCTGCGCACTGGGCTTCGCCCTGCATGTCATCGCCCTGTCGCATACCTCTCCGCGGATTCCGTTTCAACAACTTGCCGTGCTGCAGATCGGCTTCTGCACGCTGTTTATGGCCCTCAGCATGCCGCTGTTCGAGCATCCCTGGATGCACCTCACCTCGCGGCTGGTTCTCGCCATCGTACTGGCTGCCGTTCTGGCAACCGCAGCAGCGTTCACCATCCAGTCCTGGGCCCAGAAGTATCTTCCGGCCACGCATACTGCGCTGATTCTGACCCTCGAACCGGTCTTCGCCTCGATGACATCCTTCGTCTTTCTTCATGAGCGTCTGGGGCTTCGCGGCTCCATCGGCGCGATTCTCATTCTCGGCGCTATTGGTCTCACCGAATTGATTCCGACGCCTATACAACCAACTGCTCACGAAGGGGTTCCACTGGAAGAGAGGGGATCGTTGTGACTGTTTCCCCCGTTTCGCGTCTAAATGGGAAACAGTGCGTGAACCCTCCGGGGTGGGCCGTTATACTGTTATGACGGACGCTGTGCTCTGTGGACTCCCCGGAAAGTCCTGACTACAAGATCGTTTCGAAAGATATGAGGTAAGACCTGAATGAATTCGTTGCTCGAACGCTTCCGTGTTCGCCGGCTTGCATCCGTCTTCACCATCCTCGCCACGCTCTCTGTCGGTGTCCTCGTTGGCTCGGTCATCACCCACGGCGTCAAAGGGAAAGAGGTACAGGCAGATAGCTCGGATGCCACCCCGTTGAAGGTCCCCAATCCCGTTACCCTCTCCAACACCTTTTCGCAGATCGCGAAAGAGGTTGGCCCTGCCGTCGTCAACATCAATACGGAGACCCTGCCGAAGCAGCAGAGTGCCCGCGGACGGCGGAATCCCCATGGACGCGCAATGCCGACTCCCAATGGCCCCGACAGCGGCGATGAAGAAGGCGATGGCAGCGGCCAGGATGGCCAGAACTTCCAGGACTTTTTTAATCGCTTCTTCGGAGGCGGTGATGGCGAGGACGGCATGGATGATGGCGGCGGCATGCGCCAATCCCTCGGCTCCGGCTTCATCGTGGACCCCAAGGGCTACATCATCACCAACAACCACGTCGTCGAGAAGGCCGATAAGATCTACGTCAAGCTGTCCACCGATCCCGATGGCGGAGATATGGGCCGTCCGGCTCGCGTAATCGGCACCGATAAGGACACCGATCTCGCCGTCATCAAGATCGACAGCAAGGAACCGCTGCCAACCGTGAAGCTGGGCAACAGTGACGCCGCGCAGGTGGGAGATTGGGTGATCGCTATTGGCAGCCCGTTCAGCCTCTCGCAAACCGTCACCGCCGGAATCGTCTCGGCGAAAAACCGGACCATTCAGCCCGGTGCCGCAGGTCAGTTCCAGCACTTCATTCAGACCGATGCGGCCATCAACCCCGGCAACTCCGGCGGCCCTCTGGTCAACATGGCGGGCGAAGTTGTCGGCGTCAATACCGCCATTTATACGCAGTCAGCTGGCTATCAGGGTGTGGGTTTCGCCATGCCCTCCAACACCGTTATCGCTACCTATAACGACCTCATCGGTCCTACGCATAAGGTCACTCGCGGATCGATCGGAATCTCCTTCCAGCCCAATCTTCCCAGTGCCGTAGGCCGTGTCTATGGCTTTAAGAACGGCGTGCTGATCAACGCGGTTCAGCCCGGACAGCCAGCGGATAAGGCCGGCCTCAAGGCGGGCGACATCATCACCAGCGTGGATGGGAAGAAGATCAAGGATGGCGATGAGCTTGTCTCCGAGATCGCCAGCCGCAAAATCGGCTCCTCGGTCCGCCTCGGTTATGTTCGCGACGGCAAGGAAGCCACTGCCAGCGTGATGATCGGCGACCGCACCAAGGTCTTCGCTCCCGGCACATCGGCTGACAACAGTCAGGAGAACGCTCCCGGATCCGATGACGCTGGACAGGCCAAACTTGGCATCTCGGTACGCGATCTGCCAGGCGATATGGCCTCGAAGACCGGCCTTCACGGGGTCCAGATCCAGTCCGTGAAACCAGGATCGTTCGCCGACGAGATCAATCTTGTATCTGGACTGGTCATCGTCCAGATCAACAGACAGCCGGTTGCAAACGTCGAGCAGTTCCGCAACGCGGTCAACGGGCTTAAGTCCGGCTCGGACGTTGTCTTCCAGATAGTCGATCCGCGCCAGCCCAAAGGAGGCGTGAACTACGTGGGTGGCACGCTGCCGTAACCGTAGTGCCTGCCCCAAAAGTGACACCGGCGCCCGAGGATTTTCCTTGAGCGCCGGTACACGTTCCTGCATTCTAGTTAGGAAGCTGTAGTCTGCTCTGCCTGGTGCTCGATATAATTTGTATCTAAAAGAGGTTTTTTCAGATGTTCCTTCTTCGGGCAAGCTTATCCCTTACGCTCCTCATTGCGCTCGCTGCTCCCGCCACGTACGCCAGCCACTACCGCCACGCACCCACCGGCAGGCACAGCAGAACGACCGCAACCACCAGTCATAAGAGCAAGAAACCCAAGATTTCCAAGGTCAGAGGGCAGCGGCAAATCGATCCCGATCGTGCGAGAGAGATCCAACTGGCTCTGATCCACGAGAATTATCTGTCTGGTGAGCCTTCCGGCCAGTGGGACGCAGAGACGCAGGATGCGATGCGGCGTTTCCAGGCCGACCACGGCTGGCAAACCAAGATCATGCCCGACTCGCGCGCGCTCATCAAACTGGGACTGGGACCGTCGAATCCAGGTGGTTCCCGCACCGTTCCGGATGCGACGACGTTGGACGCGACACCCCGGCCACAAGATACTTCCAGCCTGCTGGACGAATCCAACACCCTGTCGGCTACTCGATCCCAGGGTCGGTAATGGGCCGATAAGAACCTCCGGGGCCTACGCCAGATCCAGCTCAGGCCCCAGCAGATCCTTCATCGTCTCCCTCCGGCGAATGAGGCGCGCCTTCTTCCCTTCAACCAGAACCTCGGCAGGTCTTGGGCGCGTGTTGTAGTTTGAGCTCAGCGACATGCCGTAGGCTCCCGCATCCAGGATAGCGACCAGATCGCCCTGTTCCACCGGAGGCATCTCGCGATCCCGGGCAAAGAAGTCTCCCGACTCGCAGACGGGACCCACGACATCGACGACGCGCTTGCGACCAGCCCTCGGCAGCAGAGGCACAATCTCGTGGTGCGCCTGGTAGAGCGAGGGCCGAATCAGGTCATTCATTCCCGCGTCCGTCACTACAAACGTCTTCTTGCCATTCTTTTTCACGTAGAGCACTCGTGCCACCAGCGCTCCTGCCTGCGCCACCAGAAAACGGCCCGGCTCCAGCAGCAGTTTCACGGGAACTCCTTCCAGCGCGCCCGTCATCGCCGCGGCATATTCCGCCACCTTCTCCTCAGCGTGAAAACTGTATCCCGCGCGATACTCAATACCAAGTCCCCCTCCGGCATCCACACTCCTGATCTGGATTCCGTCGGCATGCAGCTCCCGCACCAGCCTGGCGACACGCGCCATCGCCGCACCGAACGGCTCCGCCGACCGGATCTGCGAGCCGATGTGGACGCTGACACCTGTCGGCTCCAGCCAGCGCGACGCCACTGCCTCGCGATAGATGCGGCGAGCGGCATGGATGTCGATCCCGAATTTGTGTTCCCGCAAACCCGTGGAAATATACGGGTGCGTCTCCGCGAATACATCCGGATTGACCCGCAGGGCAAAGCGTGCGCGCCGTTTCTTCTTCTTCGCCCTCTCGGCCAGCACGGCAAGCTCCGCTGCACTTTCCACGTTGAAGATGAGAATGTCCGCATCCAGCGCAAGGTCGATCTCCGCGGCGGTTTTGCCCACTCCGGAAAAGACCACCCGCGTTGCCGCTTCCCTGCTGACCGCAAGCACGCGCTCCAGCTCACCACCGGAAACAATATCGAACCCGGAGCCGCGCTCGTTCAGCAGCCGCAGGATTGCCAGGCTGGAATTCGCCTTCACCGAGTAGCAGACAAGGTGGTCGGTGCTGGCGAAGGCTTTGCCAAACATCTCCAGCCGCCCCAATATCTCATCGGCGGAGTAGACATAGAGAGGCGTGCCAAACTTGCGGACAAGGCTGTCCATCCGTAAAGGTCCGCAGTGCAACGGTGCATTTTTTCCGGGATAAAGAAAAGGTCGATTCGAGTTCAAGGAGCCTCAGCGCAACGCAAATTTACAAAGAGTTGCTTTGAGACTATCGAGGATTACGGATTTTTCCAAACCGGCTTCCGGCTGTTTCCCAGTCCGACCTTAACGATACTTCCGGTCCAGGAAGTGGCCGAGCATCGTGCCGACGCGCTCTGGTTGTTCCAGCGCTGCATAATGACCGGCGTCGGAGATCATGTGGTATTCCGCGCCGTGAACCAGTTGGCCGAGCACCTCCATCTCCGACGGCGAGCTGGAAGTATCCTCACCGCCTGCCACGGCCAGCAGCGGTACGTCGATCGTCTTGATGGTGGGCATGGAATCCGGCCGGTCTCCAAGCGCCCGCTGGATCTCGATCACCGCTTCGGGTTCCATCCGCATCATTTCGCGAACCGTTCCCGCAAGCGCGGGGTTTCGCTGCCTGGCAGAAGCGCCCAGCAGAGACTGCGCCATCGCATCGAAGAATTTATCCGTCCCGTGTGCCTGAATCTCCGCGATCGTCTCCTGCCGCCTGGCCTTGCTTGCCGGGCTGTCCGGCTGGGGCTTGCTGCAGAAGATGGCCATGCCGGCTATCCGCTCCGGAGCCTGACGCCACAACTCGTAGAGCACATACCCACCGATGGAGCAGCCGCAGAGGAATGCCTTTTCAATCTCCAGCTTGTCCAGCAGCCGCAGCGCGTCCTCCGCCAGCACCCGTATCGACAAAGGGGCCCGTCCCGTCGCATCTCCCAACTGCGACCGGCCATGTCCCCGCAGATCCGGCAGGATCAGGTGGTAGCCCTCGACAAAGGCAGCCATCGGCAGCCAGAAGCGATGGTCCACCGGCGTTGGATGGAGCAGCACTACCTCAGGTCCATCTCCACTGGTGGCGTAAAAAAGCTCTGTCTCTCCCGAGCGGTAGATCATGCCGCGTCACCCCTCATCGAATTCTAAGGCAGCTACTACGATGATGGGGAGACATTACCCGGTGGCACGCTCGTCGTCGATGGCAGGCTCAACGGATCTTCCGGCATGGCCAGCCACGCCACGATGTAGGCAACCTCCGGCACTGGGAAGATGAAGATGCCGCCCACAACCATCAGGATGCGGATCAGCAGAATATCCCAGCCGTAGCTTCTTGCAAACCCCGCGCAGACGCCTGCAATCTGCCGCCCCTCCCGGGGACGCGTCAGCGGACTCCGCACAGCCGGTACAGGCTGCCCGGAGAAACCGGTCGCCGTTCCACACGACGAGCAGAAGCGAACATTTTCAGGTAGGCTGGCGCCGCAACTCTTGCAATACATTGCCATAGATTCCTTTCGATCCGCGCGGTCAGCCGCGCGCTCCCTGTCTTTTCAGTTACGCACGCTTGTGCAGGAAAGTTCCACCGCCTTTTTGCCTCTGCTGTCGGTGGCTCCGAGCCCTCGGCAATCAGCTTCTACCTGCCCGAGTAGGGTGACCGGATATACTTGCGCGCCAGGTCGGCCTGGGTCGAATCCGGTCCAGCGTTGATTGCCGCACGATAGCTATCGAGCGCCCGGTTCCGCTCCTTCATCAGATCAAAAACTTCTCCCGCAGCTACCAGGGAACGGCGCTTCAACTCCGCTCCCGTTCCCGGCTCCCATGCCGCATGCTGGTATGCGGCGGCGGACTCACTGTAGAGCTTCTGTCCTCGCAGGGAATCCGCCAGCCCGAACCACGCCAAATCCACGTGCGCCGACGGATAGTACCCCGGCTTGCGGGCCTGTTCCAGCAGTGTCCGGTAGGCGGCAATGGCCTGCGTTCCCTGGCCCGCGTCCTTCAGCAGGTTGGCCTCCTCTACCCCAAACAGAAAACCTCGTGGATACGCCTGTTTCAGTTGGCGAGCGACTTCGACGGCCTGCCCATACTTACCCTCGCGCCGCAGAAAGAGAGCGATGACCGTCTTCGATTCCACTTGCGTGATTACGCCCCGGCTGGCGCAGTCCCGCAGCATTCGCATGCCGGTGTCCTTCGACCCATGAATCCCGACGAAGCCGATCATGATCTTGAATGGCAGCGGCAGAGCCCCCACCACATATTGATAGATCCCGAGCACCATCTTGGCATCCACATAGTTGGGATCGATCTCGAGCACTTTTTCATCATCGCTGCGCGCCTGATTGGCAAGGTGGAAGCCGCCGCTGAAGCCCCGCTCCACCATGGCGATGTAGGCCGCCTTCAGGCTGCGCGCCCATGCTCGCGAAAACAGGGCATCCACGTCTCGCGGATTCGCGCTCAGACGACGGTTCGCCAGATCCACGGCATGATCGGTCAGTGCGAAGATGCGCTGCCGCGCCTGGGGATCCTCTGGCGCCGGATGCTTTCCCGTCAGGAAGCCATCGTTGGCATAAAACGTCGTATCCAGCAGATCCAGGCGATAAAGTTCGCGGAATATGTTGGCATTCAGCACGTAATCGGTGGCCAGCGGCTCATCGGGATGTGTATCCGCCACGTGCTGAAACCGTGTTAGAGCACCTTCATAATCCAGGATATAAAAGCGCTGGTAGGCCTCGCGAACCAGCGGATCATAGTTCAACGGGTTCGTGCTGACACCGCCGCCATTCGCCGCAATACAAATGTTGCTGGCTGCAATCAGCAGCAGGATACCGGCGACGAGCGCCGCACTGCGCGTCCATTTCCTTCTCAGAGCCACTCTCCCTCAAGCGAGGCAACCGGGCCCTGGCAGCAGGAAGCCGTTCCACCGCTTGCCATCCAGTCTAATCTCATCGCATCAAAGGGAAAGCCTTATGGCCGGTAGATGTAGAAATGGTTAACACTTCGGATTCTGGCGTAGCCTTTTGTCATCTTGACGGAAGATCATGGCCCGGATATTTTAGCGTGTTCCTTTGTGGTTCTTAGCCTTCCGCTGGCCGGCGCCCAGTCAATGGCCTGGCTGCGTGACCAGCTCTGCGTGGCACAACGATCGTGCGAGGATTCAGAATGACGCGTCAAGCCATGCTCCGCATCCTGATAAGTCACGCCAAGGTCAATGGTTTTGAGTTTCGCAAATGGTTTCGGACGAATCTGCAACGGGAGTGGCCCGGCTCCAGTGCTGCGATCGACCTGCTCTCAGAGGGCTCACGCTACTATGCCCTTGTCTTCTCGCATTCCTTTGCCCGCTGCTTCTGGAAGCAGGGTACGCAGATGAGTTTTGTTGTCCCTGCCGTCAGCTATACCCGCAGAGACCCCAACGGCCAGATCGTCACCGTAACCCGCAAGGCATTTACCCGGAGAACCTTAAAGGCTGATGTCTGGCGGTATCACCTGCGGGAGATGGCGGTCTCCGAGGACCCCCTCCTCTACCTGCGGCGGTTCCTTCCCGTACAGGAGGATCTGAAGAGTCCGGACCACCCCCGCCGGGACCAGCGGCACCTGTCCCACCTTTCCACAAAGACAAAAAACCACGTTTGACGTGCTTTCCGTAGTTCGCTAGTGTGAGAGCAATGGCCGGAGAACCCCGCATGCCGCGGGTCTTCCTCTGCGCTTCGAGAGGAATTGGACATGCTCGGCCGACTGCTTCCAGGCGTTGCTGCCCTATTACTGTTTCCCCATGCGCTGCAATCACAAACGGGGTCCCCAGCCGCGACCCTGCCCGCAGGTTTTCCGCTGCGCATCGCCCTCGACCATCGCTACCCGATCCGCACCGGCACCCAGGTAGAGGGGCGTCTCACCTCAGCTCTCTATCTCGTCGATCACATCGTTCTACCGGTCGATACCCCTGTGTATGGAGTGGTCACCGGCCGCCATCCTGTAAAGCGAGGGCTCCGCATCAACGCCATGCTCGACGGAGACTTCACCCCGCTGGCCGAGCCTGAAGTTCAATTCGACCGGCTGCAATTGCCGGATGGCAGCCAATTGGAATTCTCCGCCACCGCCGTCAAGCGGAACGCAGTTGTCGTCCACATGTCCACCGCGGCACCCGATAACTCTCCCAAGGGCCGCGTGAAGACAGAGTGGAACGTCCGCAGGCGTGACTTCCTCCACCAATACGCCAGTCCGGGAAGAGGTGAGCGGCTGCGTCAGGTCGTATACCGGATGATGCCGTACCACCCACAGAACCTGTGGACCGGAGACCAGTTTGACGCGGAGCTGGCAAGGCCCTTGGCGATCCCTCAACCCGAAGATACGGCTGCCGCTTTGCCCCTCGCTGAGCTTTCCGGGACAAAGCCGCCCACGGGAACCATCGAAGCCCGGCTAACCGAAGATCTGACTTCTGCGAAGAGTCCGGTAGGGATGCCCGTGGAAGCCGTCCTGTCCAAGCCCCTCTTCGATCAGAAGCATGAGCACCTTCTTCTACCGGAGGGGACGATTCTCACGGGCTCGGTGGTTGAATCCCATCCCGCCGGAATGTTTGGGAAAAATGGGCAGCTCCGATTCTCCTTCCGCAAGATTGAAATGGCGGAGAACTCGATCCCAACCCATGGGGTTGTGGTTGGCGCCGAGGGCGCAAAGGGAGCCAATATCGCCATCGATTCAGAAGGCGGCACCCGCGCCACCACTCCCAACCGCGCGCTCGGCACACTCACCCTCGCCGTACTGGCCGCTGCCTCCCAGGGTGACGACGGCGGCAATCTCCTCAACTCTGCCGTCGTGAGCAATGGCTTCGGCATGATGGGCCGTTTCGTATCAATGGCCCTCGCCGATAAAAATGTCGCCTCGGGATTCGCCTATTACGCGCTGGCCAAGAACGTCTATCGCCGCTGGATCGCCCGGGGTAAAGACGTCTCGTTCCCCAGAAACACCCGCGTCGAGATTGACCTGGCAGCGCGGTAGCGATCAGCTACCCCCTGGGGCCAGAACGGAACCCAAAGAGATGGTTCATTGGCCCCTTCCCTTGCCCCATCGGGTAGGCGGCCTTCATGGCGGCGGTCACGTAGGCCTTGGCACTGCGCACAGCCGCAACCGCTCCATCACCCGCCATCAGTGCGCACAACAGCGCCGTGGAGAAGGCGCATCCCGTGCCGTGAGTCGCACTGGTGGCGACGTGCTCGCCCTCGAACCAGATCTCTTCTCCAGCCGCGGTCAGCAGAAAATCGTCAGGCCGTTCCAAGTGCCCGCCAGTAACCACCACGTTCAGTTCAGGATTGCCCCTCTCCGCCGCCATCGCCTGCAACCTGCGTGCACTGGCCGCCGTTCCCTCCCTGCCCTCGGGACGCATTCCCGTCAAAACCTCAATCTCCTCCAGGTTCGGCGTAATCCAGCCGAGATTCGCCAGCAGTTGATCCCGCAGAATAGAGACCCCGCTGCTCTCGAGCAGCGCGCGGCCTGAGGTCGAGCGCAGTACAGGATCGAGAACCACGCGGCTCCGCCCCGCCAGGGCGCACCCACTCTCCGCCAGAAAGCTGGAAACCGTGCGCGTCGCAGCCGCTGACCCGAGCATCCCGATCTTGATCCCGGCAAAGCGCACATCCGCACAGAGGCACTCCAGCGTCTCCGCCAGCAGGACGGCCTCCACCGGCTCGCAACGCCGTACGCCGAGGCTCGACTGCACCGTTAGCGCAGTGATCGCGGCCATGCCGTAGACGCCATGTGCGGCGAAGACTTTCAGGTCTGCGGTGATGCCGGCGCCCGAAGATGGATCGAACCCCGCGATCGTCAGACCGGCAGGAGGATGACGTTTCTCCGCGTCTGGTAGTAGAATTCCTTGATTTTCCGGGAGTTGGTTCATGTCGATCCTCCTGAAACCGTCGCAATACACTCCATCAAAGTATCAGGCCACGCTCCCCATTTGTTGCATCCCAGTAATATGCGATGGGCCGGAATGGCTAGCACAGTTCCTGCGATCCGGCAAGGAGAAACATGACTAAATCATTGCATCTATTTGACTTATGTTGTTCCATATCCATACAATCGTGTCTGGAGGGTTATGAGCGCTATCGCAATCACCAGTCCGAGTATCCGTTTGCCCCTTATTGCCGGAATGTTATTGACCACAGTTCTTGGTCTCACCGGCGTGAAGGCCGCTGAAAAGGCCACCACCACTAACCAGCAGTTGCAGGCAGGAAAACAACCCGAGGCGGCTACCACTCCGCAGACGCAGAAACCGCATCGTCGCTGGTTCCAGATCGGACGCGCTTCGTGGTATGGACGCTTCTTCCAGGGCCAGTCCACTGCCAGCGGGGAATCCTTCGATATGAATGGCTTGACCTGCGCACACCGCAGCCTGCCACTTGGATCCCTGATTCGCGTGACCAATCTGCGCAACCACAAAACGGTTGTTGTGCGCGTGAATGACCGTGGGCCTATCCCCAATGACCGGGTCATCGATCTATCGTATGCTGCGGCCCGTAGTCTGGGATTCGCCGCAAGAGGCATTGCACCAGTTCGGCTGGAACTTCTGGCTTCTTCTGAAAATGGAGCCATGGCGCCCTTCGATTTGCGCCCAGCCCTGCAACGCTAGAGCAGCGCCAAACAGCGACTGCTTTTTTCGATTTACAATCGATCAAGTTATGACTTCCACGGAGCGACTTCAGCCAGGTATCCCCGCGCCAGTTGTATTGCCGTCTGAGGCGCGGGAGCGGCTGATTGTCGCCCTGGACTTCCCTTCTGCCTCGGAGGCGCTGGCCCTGGTCGATCGGCTGGGCGGTGTCTGCCAGTGGTTCAAGGTTGGCTTGGAGCTCTATCTCGCAGCCGGAAACTCCATCGTCCAGGCTTTGCGGGATCGCGGCCACTCCGTCTTCCTCGATCTCAAGCTCTATGACATCCCCAATACTGTCGCTGGAGCCATTCGGTCGGTCGCCGCGCTCGGTCCGGATCTACTCACGGTGCATGCTTCCGGCGGCCCGGTCATGCTTCAGGCCGCGGCAAAGGCCGTCGCCGATAGCCCCAATGGTCCCGTTTTGCTCGCCGTCACCGTGCTCACCAGCATGGATGACAACCAGTTGCAGTCCGTCGGCGTCACCGACTCCCCGGCAAACCAGGTGCTTCGTCTGGCCAGGGTTGCCGTTGCCAGCGGGATTCGTGGTCTTGTCTGCTCGCCGGAGGAGGTGGCGCAGCTCAGGTCCGCACTCGGTCCAGAGATTCTGCTTGTCACCCCCGGAATCCGCCCCGCAGGCGCCGAGGTTGGAGACCAGAAACGCATTGCTACTCCAGGCGCGGCCATCACCGCCGGAGCCAGCTATCTTGTTGTGGGCCGCCCGATCACGCAGGCGCCTGATCCTGCCGCCGCCGCCCGGGCCATTCTGGACGAGATCGCGACAGTCAGCCAGCCAGTCAGCAAGACTTCAGATTTATAGAGTCCAAAGGCGGGCTATAGACAGCAAAAAGCCCGGCGTTTGCCGGGCTTTTCTCTTATCGGATCGCTGACTCGTACAACCAGCTCTCGCTTAAAGCTTTTCGTTGAACTCGCAAGCTGAGCAGGAGATATACACTCCGCCCGGAACCCCACGCTCGCGGTCCTTGACGCGCTTCACAATCCGCGTCGGCTTTCCGCACTTCGGACAATCCGTCGACTTCGACGTGTCCATCATTTTCTGACGATTAGCGATCTTGGCAATTTTGGCCATTGGAAACTCAGTTCTCCTCAAGATTGTCTTTGCACACACGCAGCGGGGATCCCCTTCTGCGCGGCTACGACTTCTCTAGACTACCCGATATTCGGTTTCTAAGCGTGCGATAATATCCGCCGCGAATCCTATAGGCCCTCTGCCAGTTTGCCAGGCTCCTAAAACCATTGCGATTTTCCTTGAAGACGGTGGCCGATAACCCCTCCCGATAGAGCGAATATGCGGGATGTATCCAGCTTCCGCCCAGATCCCATGGCTTGGGACTGCCGACAAAATGATAGATTCCGGGCAGTTGCGCAGGATCCTCCGCCGCAGAATAGGAAAACAGGTGCACGTTGTACCTCTGATCCAGGGGAGCAAACCTCCCCGCAAAGGTCGCAATCAGCGCCGTCTGATCGGCCGCGACCAGATCGTTGGGATATTTGCGGCAAAACTGGAAGATCCTCTCCGTCCAGTTTTGCGCCCGCCACTCCGGCAAGTTGAACAACATTACGCCGGAATTGAGGCCAGGGGTCTCCGGCCGGAGCCCCAGCCGCGCATAAAAGGCCCTCTCCGGGTAGTAACCGACCCTCGACCGCGGCACAAATCCGGCGGCCCAGTGTGCCATGTCGAGGTGCGCAAGCGGAGCCACGTCCGTGAAGGTGATGGTGTCGGAATCCACGTAGAGCAGGCGCTCCGCGTCGATCAGATCCGGAAGCGCCAGCCTGTAGTAGGCCATCTTGTTTCCGTGCAGCGGGCGAAAACCCGCAAACATGCTCTCCGGCGGCGCAGGCAGAAATCGAGCCTCATAGGGACGCTGCACCAGATCGAGGGTCCGGCACAGCTTGGCGCGCCGGGCCTCGTCAAAGTCCGGCAGCAGGAGATGGAAGACAACCGTCCAGCCCTCCCCGGTCCGCGCGAGCAGCGAGGACGCCGCGACGTGCAGCGGCGCTTCCATATTGCTGTCTGCACAGAAAGCTACGTCGAACTTCAATTGGTGTGCCCCCCAAACCGCGGCGTGGCGCCGGCGCAGCAGCAAGAACAACCAGCCACTCTACACAATGTAAACGAGGCGATTGGCGTAGTTAGCGATGACGTAACTACTTGGGGGCCGAATCGTTGGAGGCTGGATTGGAGGAGGCTGGATCGGAAGTGACAGGAGGCTGCTGTAGATCCGGGGGAATCTGGCGATCCTTCCCCAGGTCCTTGGGGAACTGGACAGGCCCCATCGCGCCGGGGCTGGTATCGCTGGGCAGCTTTTCGCCGGGATTTTTCAGGGAAGGCGGAGCCTGCCTCGCCGTATCCTGGTCAGACGGGACATCGCCAAGCCGAACCTGATGGGTGTGAGCCTCCTCGGGCTGCACCATCCCTTCCACTTCATTCTTATCGCGAATCACCAGCTCCTGCCCCAGCTTGGCGATCTCCACGCGAATCACGCGGTTCCCATTGATGCGTACGAACTCGACGTCCTTGGGCGGCTCGCCATAGATCCACTCTTCGTAGGGCATCTGTCCCTCAATCTCGCGGGACTTGTGGTCCGGTTTGCCGATGGCGTAGATCACCATCTCCGTGCTCATGCCCACCAGCACCTCGTGATTCAGAATCGCGTTTTTCAACTTCGGGGGGAGTGGATCGACAAACGCCTGCAACGGAGTCTTAAAGGTGAAGTCGAGAATCGGCCCAAACAGAGCCTTGACCTGCGCCCCTGTCAGCTCCGGCACCTCCCGCTCAAAGAGAAGCGTCACCCGCGATCCAACCGGCTCCTCCGCCTGATCATTGACGATAGGCGTGGTCGTGGAAGTGCCAATCTCTATATGCCGCAGCCATTTATGTTTGCGATCGGGGCCGCCGTTCAGGTCAAACACAATCCGGTTATGCTCGATCTTCACATCGGTGATCACCACCCGATCCCCCGGCTTCACCGAAACGCCCTTTTCCTCCAGCGCGTGCAGATAGTTGGTTCCATCGGGATCGAAACTCCCGTTGGCCCGCAGCACCAGCCCGCGGCTCCCCTTGGGGACGGGGCGCACCGCGAACCCCTGCTCTGCTTGCAGCAGGCGGAGCAGCTCCTGGCGTGTCTTTCCGGTTAGGCGATTGTTCGGCAGATCGATGTGCGTGGGCTGAATCGTCGCATAACGGGCATACGTCGAATTGGGACCGATCGTCAAAATCTGCGCAGGCAAATCCCTAATACCCATCGCCAGCAGCATCACGCCACAGGCAATCGGAATCGGCGTACCACGCGGAAGCAGACGGCGCACCGGGAGGCGGGTCATAGTCCTCACTCACGCTAAGAATCGCGCGATTCCGCTCTGATGGCAAGAGGAGGAGCCGAAGTCGTTGAAGTGTTGCAGTAGACCCTAGATCGGGGGTTCGGTCTCCGCCGGCAATTCGGCTTCGATCTTGCCCGGGGCTTCAGACCGGGGCTCCGTTCCAGCTTCCATCTTCTGTGGAGACGGCGCGATCACCGACGGGGATTGCGAGGTCACGGCTGCAATCTGCACCAGATTCGACGCGGCTGGCTCCGCGGATTGAACCTGTGCTGCCTGATGCATTCTCGTCGCGGCCGCATCCAGGTCAACCGGAATGCCCCCGGGCACGATCACCGGCTGCGCGTACTTCCACGCGTACTCGCGTGTGGTCTTTACCAGGACCACCAGAGCCACCACCAGCACCACTACAGCGGTCAGGCTGCCTTCGGGTCCGTAGCTGCCCCCGGTCAACCACCTTGGGCCGATCGAATTGCTCTCAATCACAGCGGAAAAATTCAGGCCGCTGACCGGCAGTCCGAAGAGCACCGCCATCACCGTATTCCAGCCAAAATGAAATCCCCAGGGAAGCCAGAGTGCCCGCGTCTGCAGGTAGGCCGTCGCCAGCAGGATTCCGCTCAGCACCGTTACCAGCGTGCTCGCGCTGGTCGCACCCGGATTGCGCAGATGAATCAGTCCGAAGAAGAGAGCCATCAGGATCGTGGCCGTAGTGGGACCAATCGCTTCGATCAGGCGCTGAAAGGGATATCCGCGAAAAGCTACTTCCTCGCCAAGAGACGCAATGGCGAGCACCACAATATTGAGCAACAGGATTCCGAATTGACGCGGAGTGCTCCAGAGAGTGATGACCAGGTCACCGGCGAGCGCGATCGGCAGGACACAAGCCAGCACGCCTCCCCACCCGAGCGCAACGCCAAGGCCAAACTCGCGCTTCCAGCCTTCACGCCGGAACAGGCCCATCGCCTTGACCGGCTCGCGCTGCAACTGGAACGCGTACCCCATGCCCGCGTAGCCAATCACCAGGAGGAACAAAAGCAGAGTTCGCGATATAAGCTCGCGCCAATCCCCGCTGGTCAGTCCCCGTGCCGCACTCGCAGAGAGCACCTGCGCGAACAGGAAGTACATCATCGCGACGATGAAGAAGCCTAAGGCGCGAAGCCTGTCCAGGCGTCCAAGGTTCCTACGCGGGCCGAATTCACTCAACAGGAACCCCCTCGATCGACCAAGCTGCGGTATCCCCGGCACACGATCCGGGTCTTTGCCATCTGCAACACCAGCATCCTCTCAGGAGGTAAAGAATTGCGCGATGTTACGGAACTTTGCCTGCCGCCTGCGCACCATTTCCTCCACCGGCAGTGAGCGCAGATCGTTCAGATGCCAGTGCAGTTTTTCGTCGAGCATAGCTACCGCAGAGTCCTCGTCCAGATGCGCGCCACCCGGAGGCTCGGGCACGACGTCGTCCACGCAGCCCAGCGCCTTCACATCGCAGGAACTGGTCTTCATGGCACCCGCGGCCTGTGCGCGGTGGGCCGCATCCCGCCACAAAATCGAGGCGCATCCCTCGGGAGAAATCACGGAGTACACCGCATTCTCCAGCATGAGCACGCGATCCGCCACGGCCAGTGCGAGTGCGCCGCCGGAGCCGCCCTCACCGGTGATGGTGGCAATGGTAGGAACTCGAAGCCGCGACATCTCGCGCAGGTTCCGCGCAATCGCTTCCGCCTGCCCACGCTCCTCGGCGCCCAGCCCGGGAGCCGCTCCCACCAGGTCAATCAGCGTGAAGACGGGCCGCCCGAATTTCTCCGCGATCTTCATCGTGCGGAGCGCCTTGCGGTAGCCCTCAGGGTTAGGACTGCCAAAGTTGTGGCGAATCTTGTCCTTGATGCCACGCCCCTTCACGTTGCCAATCACCAGCACTTCTTCGCCGTGAAAACGAGCCATGCCGCAGGTCATCGCCAGATCGTCGCCGAAGGCGCGATCACCGTGAATTTCGCTGAAATCCGTGAAGAGACGCCTGATGAAGTCCATGGGGTCGGGCCGTTGCGGATGCCGTGCCAGTTCCGTGGCCTTCCACGCCTCGGGTACCGGTGCAGCCACTGCCTGCACTTGCTCCAGTTTCTCTACCTGCTCTGTCATGAGTTGCTTCTACCGCTGCCTGCCCCGGAGATTGCGTCAGCACAATGCCCCGTTACAGAACATCTCTCTGATTGTATAGCAGCAAGTTAGCAAGTCAGCGAGTTAGCAGCTCAGCAAGTTAGCGAGCGAGCAAGGCATCTCTTAAACCGGGCGACCTTCTTCTCACTGCTGACCACTTTCCCTGACCACTTCTCCGCTTTTCGCTGACCGGCTGACTGGCTAATCTACCGCCTGAACCGAGCCTCTTCCCAGCAGCTCCTCGGCGCGCTCTACAAAGGCGCGATCCGCGCTCACCGTAAAGCGCTCCAATTCGAGAACGGCTTCAAAGTCGCCCGTCTGTTCCAGGCTCAGCATCATGTGTCCAGGGCCTGGGGCGCCCTCGATCAGCTTCTTCAACTCCACCAGCGTCTGGTCGCTCGAGCGCTCCAGCGCAACGCGGATGCGTACATTCTGCGGGAGCTTGAGCTTCACATCTTCGAGCGCCTGTATCGAGGAGACGCAAAGCTTCGGGGCCGCATCTTCCTCTGCGCGCAACGTCCCCTTCACCAGCACCGGAACATCCATCTTCAACGTCTCGGCGTTTCGCTCATAGTCCTTCGGAAAGCAGATCAGGTCGATCTTGCCGACGGTGTCTTCCAGGCTCGCCTGGGCATAATACTCGCCCGTGCGCTTGGACTTGGCCACCTTGAGCGAGGCAATCACGCCGGCAATGCCAATCAGGTTCTCCGGCTGCTGCCCTCGCCGCCCGCTGGAGGGTGCTGGCTTCATTTCGGCTGCGGTCTGGGTATCCACCACATTCATGTTGCGGAGCTTCTCCGCATATTTGTCGAGGGGGTGGCCGGAGACGAACAAACCCAGCACTTCTTTTTCCGCCTGCAGTCGCTCATTCTCGCTCCAGTCCGGCACCTGCGGCAGATCCTCGCCGTTGCGCGAGGCCGCTGGCGTATCGTCGAAGAGGCCAAAGAGCCCGTGCTGCCCTGCCGCGGCGTCTCTCTGCGCCTTCTGGGCGCGCTCCATCGCCCGGTCGGCGGCGGCCATCAACTGCGATCTGCGCCCCAGGGAGTCAAGCGCACCCGCCTTGATAAGCGACTCCAGTACGCGCTTGTTCATCAAACGCAGATCGACCTTCTCGCAGAACTCCCAGTACGAGGTAAATGTGTGCCCCTGCTGCTCCAGTTCGCGGCGCGCATTCAGAATGGATTCAATCGCATTGCCGCCGACGTTCTTGATCGCGGTCAGGCCAAAGCGAATCGCTTCGTTATGCGGAGTGAAGTGTGCGTGCGAGAACAGCACATCGGGAGGCTCAACCGGGATGCCCATCTCGCGGCACTCCTTGATGTACTTGACGACATTCTCCGGCTTTGAAGTTTCCGACGTCAGCAGCGCCGCCATGAACTCCACCGGATAGTGCGTCTTCAAGTAGGCCGTCTGATAGGCCAGCAGCGCATACGCCGCGGAGTGCGACTTGTTGAAGCCGTATCCGGCAAACTGCTCCATCAGGTCGAAGATGTGCGCGATCGTATCCTTGGGATGCCCCTTCTCCGCCGCACCAGCGACAAAGCGGTTGCGCTGCTTTGCCATCTCCTCGGCGTTCTTCTTACCCATGGCGCGGCGCAGCAGATCGGCATCTCCCAGCGAATAGCCGGCCAGGACGTTGGCGATCTGCATCACCTGCTCCTGGTAGACAATCACGCCCAGCGTTTCCTTCAGAATCCGTTCCAGCTCAGGAAGCTCATACGTGACCTTGCGGCGTCCCCACTTGCGCTCGATGAAGTCGTCGATCATGCCACCCTGAATCGGACCCGGCCGATACAAAGCATTCAGTGCCGTCAGGTCCTCGATCGAGGTGGGCTTGTAGCGGCGCAACACATCGCGCATGCCGCCCGATTCAAACTGAAAGACTCCGGAGGTCAGCGCGCGATGAAAGACCTTCTCATAGGTCTCCTCATCGTCGAGGGCGATCTTCGCCAGATCGAGGTCGATGCCGCGGTGCTCCTTGATCAACTTCAAGCAATCGTCAATCACCGTCAGCGTCGTCAGGCCGAGAAAGTCCATCTTCAACAGGCCCATCTTTTCAACCGCCTTCATGTCATAGGCGGTGACGACTTCATCGTTCTTGCTGCGCGATAACGGAACCAGCTCCGTGAGCGGCTGCGGCGCAATCACGACGCCTGCCGCGTGTACTCCGGCGCCACGCACCAGCCCCTCCAGCTTGCGCGCAGTATCGATCAGCTCATGAACCTGCGGCTCATGGTCATAGGCATTCTTCAGCGGACCTTCTTCCGCCAGCGCCGCATCGATCGTGACACCGATCGTTGCCGGAATCATCTTGGCGATCCGATCCACATCGCCATACGGCATATCGAGCGCGCGGCCTACGTCTTTGATGGCAGCTTTAGCCGCCATGGTGTTGAAGGTGATAATCTGCGCCACCTGCTCGCGGCCATACTTCCGGGTCACGTAATCGATCACTTCGCCGCGCCGGTTCATGCAGAAATCGATGTCGATATCGGGCATCGAAATGCGCTCCGGGTTCAGGAAGCGCTCAAACAGCAGCGCATTCTGCAGGGGGTCAATATTGGTGATCTCCATGCAGTAGGTACACAGCGAACCCGCCGCAGATCCGCGTCCCGGACCCACTGGAATATCTTGCTCCTTCGCGTAGCGGATAAAGTCCCAGACGATCAGGAAGTAGCCTGAGAACTTCATCTGCTTGATGATCGCAATCTCTGTCTCCAGCCGTTGCTCATACTCCGAGATCGTTCGACGCAACTGGCCGCGATCCTGCAGATGGCGAACCGCCGTATCCATGCGCTTGCGGAAACCCGCGCGGCAGACCTCTTCGAAGTAGCTGTCTACCGTGTGCCCCTCTGGAACCGCGAAGGCGGGAAAGGGATTCTCCACCTTGTGCAGCTTCAGCGTGCAGCGTTCGGCAAACTCCATCGTGCGGCTCACCACCTCGGGCGCGTGCGCGAAGGTGCGCTCCATCTCCTCGGCGGATTTGACGTAGAACTGGTCACTGTCAAATTTGAAGCGCTTGGGATCGTGGATCGATCCCGCAGTCTGCACGCAGAGCAGCACCTCGTGCGCGTGGTGGTCATCCTCGCACAGATAATGGCTATCGTTGGTAGCCACCAGCGGAATCTCCAGCTCCTTCTCCAGGCGGAACAGGTCGTTGTGAATCTTCTTCTCCAGCTCCAGCCCCTGATCCTGAATCTCAAGGAAGAAGTTGCCTTTGCCGAAGATGTCCCTGTACTCCATCGCCGTGTGGCGAGCCTCGTCGTACTTGCCCTCCAGGAGTTCCTGGCACAACTCTCCCGCCAGGCAGCCGGAGAAACCGATCAGTCCGCTGGCGTGCTCTGCAAGGTATTTCTTGCTGATGCGCGGCTTACGGTAAAAGCCGTGGAGCGATGCCTCCGAGGTAATCCGCACCAGGTTGCGGTACCCTTCCTCATTCTCCGCCAGCACCAGGAGATGGTTGTAGTCATCCCCCTGCGGGTCGGCCCGGTGATCCTCCTTCTGGCAAATGTAGAGTTCGCAGCCGAGGATGGGCTTAACGCCCTGCTTCTTAGCTGCGTCAAAGAAGTGCACCGCGCCGTAAATGTTGCCGTGATCGGTGATGGCGACGGCCTTCTGGCCAATGGAGCCAACACGCGACACCAGCTTTTCAACGTCGCAGGCGCCGTCCAACAAGGAGTAGTCCGTATGAAGATGCAGGTGGGTAAATTCAGCCATGGCGCTGATCTGATTCTATTCCGTCAGCAGCCATGGTCGAGCAATGTCAGCCAGGGATCGAACACTTTGCTGAGGAAAAGCCGTTCCTAACCGCGAGAGTCCCTTGCAAGGCACGCCTGCATATCGAAGCAGTGTGGACTATCCTTGCCAGGATTGTATGAAAAAATAGCCAGGTGGTTCTAGAAAGGTTGCGAATGGTTCTGTTGGATATCAAAAAGGTGGCCGAATGATTTTCGACGCGCTTAGACTGCCAGCGCTGCTGGTTCTCTCTCTCTTGTTCGTGGCCCGTCCGGGCTTTGCGGATTCCAGCTCCGGCTGTCAGCTGGTCATCCACGTGGACAAAATTCGCAATGAGAAGGGGGCCCTCGGCGCTACCATATTCCGCTCCCCCGACGGATGGCCGGAGAACACCGACAAGGCCTTTCGCCACGGCCCATACCCCATCATGGGCAGCACCGGGACAGCCACATTCGCTGATATGCCACCGGGGGATTACGCCGTCGCCGTGATCCATGACGAAAACGGGAACCGCAAGATGGACCGCAACATTTTCGGATGGCCGCTCGAAGGATTCGGCTTTGCCAATAATCCAAAAGTTCTGCTGAAAGCTCCTCCTTTTCAGGAGGCTCTCGTCCACGTCGCCTGCCCGGTAACCGAGATCACGATTCACATGACCTACAAATAAAAATCCACATAACTCGCAAATAAAAAGCGAGGGGTGCCGCCGATGCAGCACCCCTCGCTTCGAGCAATCTCCCAAGCTATCGTTTCTTCTTGGCCGCCTTCGCAAGGACGTGCTTCGTCGCTGGCTTAGCTTTGGTCACAGGCTTGGAAAGCTTTGCAACCACCTTGGCCTTACCCGCTACCGGCTTGGCTGCTTTTTTCGCAACCGGTTTCGGTGCAGCCTTCTTTGCTGCGGCCGGAGGCTTTGCTGCCGGAGCTTTTCCTGTTGGCGTCTTTGTCGCCGGCTTGGCAGGAACCACCGGCTTAGCCACGGCCTTCTTTGCCCCGGCCTTTGCCAATACAGGCTTGGCCAGTACAGCCTTTTTCACCACGGGCGCTGGTTTCTTTTCCGCTGGCTTGGCGGCTTTCTTCTCAGGCGCTGCCTTTGCAGGCACCTTCCCTGCCGCAGCTTTTACCGGAACCGCCTTCGCCACGCCAGCCTTCTCTGCCGGCTTCGGCTCTGGCGCCTTCTTCGCAGCAGGCGCCTTAGCAACAGGCTGCTTTTCGACGGCCTTCGCAGCAACCACCGGTTTGGTATCGGCCTTCATCGCGACCTTCGGCTCTACCTTGGTCCGCGTCGCAGGCTTGGGAGCAGGTTTGAGTTCGGCTTCTTCTTCCTCTTCTTCCTCATCCTCGGCGTGATCGGCATGATCCAGGCCGAGCTTCAGGTCCATGCCTTCCGGCAACTCTTCCAGATTCTCTTCCGCCATCTCTTCTGCTTCGGCCTCTTCGGCCTTTGCCCTGGCCTTGGCTTCAGCAGACTTCTTTCCCCTCGGGCGGCGAATGATGACAGGAGGAGGCGGAGCAGGAGGAGAGAAAGGCTCGAGATAGGCGCGAATCTGCTCTTGGGTCTCCAGCTTGCCATCTATCAGTTCAAAGAAAAGGTTCTGCAGCAGCTCCTGATATCCAGGAAGATCCGGCTGGATGCGCATCTCCTGCATCAGCGCATAGGGAATCTTCTGCCGCGCCTCCGGCCATACGGAGAAGAAGTTGTGATACTTCTCCTGTACTGCGGAGCTCTTGCTGGTAAAACCAAGCCAGAGCACCGCCTCCGGGCTGCTCGTGGTCAGCAGCTTCCAGGTCGCAGAGGGCGTCGCGACCGGCTTGGATGTCAGTACCTTGGCAAATTCCTTTGCCTGACCGTCCAGGGCGTTCCACTCTTCCACAAATCCCGGGCGCACAAAGAGCTTCTTCAGATCCGCCAGCTCGCGAGGCGACATCTTCGCCGTCAGCAAGGTCATTTGGGCGGTAGAGGTATCCGGGTTTACCCCTTGCATCTGGAGTTGATTCAATACCTCGCGCAGCTTTTCCAGGCCGGCAACGTCCGCCTTGGCGCTGGTCCAGGCCGGGTCAAGGTACTTCATCCAGCCCGCCTCTTCCATCACCTTCAGGATGCGGAGACCATCTTCCTCATGCCCAATCTCTTCCAGTTCATAGCCCCGATGCCAGTCGGAGAGATGGCTGATGACCCCTTCCTCCCTGGCATTGTCAAAACGGACACGGGTCTTCTCTTCCAACTCCCAGCCCAGCCGCGCGGCAAAACGAGTGGCGCGAACCAGCAGGACGGGCTGCTCCAGAAAGCCGTAATTGCTCACCAGTCTCAAGAGTCTTGACTCAATATCCGCCACCCCGTTGAGCGGGTCCATGAGGAGTCCATAGGAGCCCTCATTCAGAGAAAGAGCCATCGCGTTGGCGGTAAAGTCACGCCGCCGCAGATCTTCATGGATACTAGCAAGGTGGTAAACAGGTTTGCCGGGTTTTGGGTACTCAACGTGGCGCGTACTGCTGATCTCCGTGCGCGTCCCCCCGCCGAAATGGAAAAACAGGGTGTGAGAGTGCTCTTCTTCCCCGGCGAGAACACCGCCTGCTTTCTCCAATGTTTTCTTTAGCTTGAACGCATTTCCCTGAACCGAAAAATCAAGGTCGCGGACAGGTGAGCCGCTGGTCAGGTCACGCACGGCCCCACCGGTAAGAAATACAGTCATCTGGGCATCGCGAGCGGCGTCACGAACTACCTTCAGAGCATTTTGCTGTCCGGGGGATAGGCGATTTTCGAGGAGATAAATGTAGTCGGGCATGGCCTGTACGTACGACTCCAACAGTCGCGCTGTGTACCTCTAAACTTATTTCTTACAATAGCTTAGAAGCTGGCTACTGCTTATCGCAAAGCAATAACTTATCATACGTTCACGCTGTTGGCTACCGTTTTGCACAATTTTCGCTGCGGCTCCTCTACACATGCGACAATCCGTAGTTCAAGGCCGCCAACACTTTCACCTCGTGGAATGGAGAAGTTTCCAATGTCTGCCAGCCGTAAGAAAGCGATCCTGCGCAAGCTGAGCCGCGATTGGGTGGCGGGCTATCTGGAGCCCACCGGCTTCGTCTCCGGCGGCAAGCTGGAGTTGCTCGATCTAAGTGGCAAGGTCGCCAGCTATGACCTCAAGGACCTGAAATGGGTCTGCTTTGTCCGGGATTTCAACTCCGGCGAGCTAAACAATCCTGAGCGGCTGCTGCGCAAGAACTTCCCTGCCCGCCCGCGAAGCGAAGGCCTCTGGCTGCGGCTTCGATTGCAGGATGGAGACCTGATCGAGGGATTAGCGGCAAACGACGTCAGCCTGATTGAACAGGAGGGCCTCTTCCTCACTCCGCCGGATACACGCTCGAACACGCAGCGCATCTTTGTTCCACGAAGCTCAGTGGTCGAGTTCGAGGTGCTGGCTGTCATCGGAGCTGCGAAACGCAAGGGCGCCGCACCGGAGCAGGAGACTCTATTCCCGCAGAATCTCTCCGCCTGACCATCGCTCGAAGGAGGCGATTACAATCTTGAGCATGAAGCTAGCAGAGCTCGCTCGCATTTTGCAGGCAGAGTGCCGCGGAGATGGCAATCTGGAGATTACCGGCGTTGCCGGAATTGAGGAAGCAGGCCCGCATCAGGTCACCTTCGTCGCCAACCTCAAATACGCGGCTCACGCCCGGACGACGCGCGCCGGCGCAATCCTGGTCCAACCGGACTTCCCTGAGATTCCGACCGCAACCCTCCGCACCTCCAATCCATATCTTGGTTTTGCACGGGCGATCGAAGCGTTTTACCAGCTACCCGTTTACGCACCCGGCATCCACCCTACCGCCGTCATCGATCCCACAGCCCGCCTTGGCCAGAACGCGCACGTTGGAGCGTATGCCGTCGTCGGCGCGGGAGTGGTGATCGGGAACGATGCTACTCTGCTACCTCACGTCGTGATCTACCCCAACACCAGGATTGGCAATCGCTTTTTCGCGCATGCTCACGCAATCGTCCGCGAAGGCTGCATTTTGGGGAACAATGTTACCCTGCAGAACGGCGTCGTGATCGGCGCGGACGGCTTCGGTTTTGCCAAAGACGATGCCGGACACTGGCATAAGATCCTGCAATCCGGCATTGTGCGCATGGCAGACGATATCGAGATCCAGGCACAGAGCTGCGTGGACCGAGCGGCAGTGGGAGAAACGCGTATTGCCCGCGGCGTCAAGATTGACAACGTGACAACCGTGGGCCACGGCACGACCATCGGTGAAGACTCCCTGATCTGCGCCCAGGTTGGGCTCGCCGGCTCCACGCATATTGGCAAGAACGTGGTGCTGGCCGGCCAGGTGGGAATTGCGGGGCACTGTACAATCGGCGACGGCGTGATTGTCACGGCCCAATCCGGCACCCATGGGGATGTCGAACCGGGAAAGATCATCAGCGGCACTCCGGGATTCGATCATAATCAGTGGATGCGGGCCTCCAATGCCTTTCCCCGCCTGCCGGAACTAATGCGCGAAGTAAAGCGCCTTCAGCGCAAAATCTCTCCGGAAGAGTGAACCCAACGCAAGCGCGATTTTCGCATCCAAGCTAGCAGCATGCCCAAAGACGAAACAGGAATTGGACAGCCCGGCAGCAGCGTCAGCGAGCAAAGCATCGGCAAACCCATTCGCGTGCTTCTGCTGGATGACGACGTGGACAACCTGCTCTTGCGCTCGGCAATCCTCCGCAAATATGGCTATCTGACCGAGACGGCAAGCACCATTGAAGAAGCCGAGGCAATGCTGGACTGCATCGACATCGCGGTGCTGGATTATCACCTGGGTGCGGGCAAGTTCGGAACGGAGGTCGCCGCCGAATTGCGGGATCGCAGGCCGGAGGTCCCGATCATCATCCTTTCGGCTACGCTCGAACGCCGCTTTGGCGGAGTGGAGGACATGCACCTTCTCAAGGGGTACAGCTCCATCGACGACCTGGTCACTGCGCTCCGCTCCTTTGAAGCCAAGCGGCGGGGCAAGCCCGTTGTTGTCGATGCCCGGGACTTCTTTTATTCCCGCATCAATATGGCGATGGGCGACGATGTCGTGCTGGAGATCCTCGATGCCGAGGGCAACTGGCAGTATGTGAACGAATCCTGCGCCCAGCTGCTGGGCCACCCCCGCGAGTGGTTTCCCGGCCGCAATATGTTTGAGGAGATTCCGGAACTCGCCCCGGACTGGCGTGAAATCCTGCGCAACGTCGCCACAACGCGCGAAACCTATATTGACCGCACCTACCGGGGATTGCTGAATCTTCCGCGCAAGGGAGAGGAGTGGGTGTGGAACGTGCTCGGGTTTTCGATCACGCTGCACAACAACCGCACCGGCGTGGTCTTGACGGCGAGGGTTCTCGAACGTAAGACTTCTCTATGATCTTCACCGGGCCTCGCTGTGCTCGCGCCGCAAGGCGTGCAGCGCTTCTTGCCGCCATCGCGGCTTTCTCTGCCATCTCCGGCTGCCATTCCGCCTTTGTACAAGTAACGATCGTGAACCACGCGGGAGGACCAGTGCGGCTGGTCGAGCTGGATTATCCCAGCGCCAGTTTCGGAATGACCAACCTGGAGGCGAACGCAAATTACCATTACCGCTTCAAGATTCAGGGCTCCGGCTCCGCAAAGCTCGACTTCACCGATGCGCAGGGCAAGGCGCACCACGCGGTGGGACCCGAGTTGGATGAGGGGCAGGAGGGGACGCTGCTGGTGACCATCCATGAGGCAGGCGACGTCACCTGGGCTCCCCAACTGACGGTTAGCAGGTAAGCAACGCTGGAGCAAGACAAACGCTGGAGCAAGATAAAGGAGGCGCCAAGGCGCCTCCTTTATCTTGCTGAGATTCTCTAATGATCCAGCGCACTCTCTAGCGCACTACGGTTTGGAACAGCGGCGACTGGAGCAGGCTGGAGAACTGGCTGTCCGAGGCGGCGAAGCGCACTTCAAGCTTGCCGGAGTCGGAGTCGATCTTCGTGCTCTCGATCGCCTGCTTTTCTGCTGCCGATCCGCTCATCTTCTTGTAGAGGGCCGCAGCATTGAGCAGTGAGGACATGGTTGCAGCGGTAAAGGTATCCGGCGTAATCACGTCCATATTGAACTTCACTCCATTCTGGAAGTTCATGGTGTAGCGCGAACTCAGCAGCCGCTTCTTAACGGTCTCGTAGTCCGCCAACTGCGCAGCATCACCCAGCACCGACCGCATCATCGTCTGGGTGCCTTTCTGGTCCAGGATGCTCCACAGCGGCTCCGTATCCACCGACTGCATCATCTCCAGCATGGTGCTGTTGTTCAGCATGCTCTGCGACAGACCGTCCCGTGCGTCCAGCGCGTAGCGCACGGCGTCGCTTGCGCCAAAGACCATTGTGGTTGGATCAACAAAGGTGACGACCATGCCGCTGTTGGCCATCGGATAGATGCGATTGGTGCGAAGCAGTGTCGGCTTGATCTTCTTCTTCTTAAAGTTGGCGAGGATATCCGCGACCGAGAACTGCCCCTGCGCAATGCCAACTGTGCGCGTGTTTTCACTGCTGCCGCCAAGGCGGAACGCGGCGAAGGCGAGCTGGTCCACGTCATGGTTTTCGTTCAGACCGGATACCTTGAGTGCCTGCTCCAGTTGCTTGATTTCGGGCGGCAGTACGCGGCTCTTCAACTGCATCGCTGCAGCCGAGTTCTGCATCGCGCGATAGTCGACCACGATTAGCTGCTGCAGATCCTTGGGAATGGCGGAGCGTGCATCGCCGCCCAGTTGAGCGGCAAAGGCTGGTGCGGCCAGCATCAGGCCCACCGTAGCGATGGCGCATTGTCGAATCATATTCTTGCAGATCTTCACTCTTCGTCACCTTCCGGAGCGGAGCGCTCCAAATCCCCGTTTTACCCTGCTATTTTACTTGCCGGCCAGGGCATCGGATTCTTAAGCTTGCGCTCGAGAATCTTTTCCTCTGGATCAAACCCATTTAATTGACGCGCCCACTCGCTCTCCCGCTCATATGCGGCTTCAGGAATCAATCCGATCAACTCCCCATATACGGGACGCGTGTGATATCGCGCCGCCAGTCGCTTGACCGCGTTGAAGACCTGCGATACCGGCGTTGCATTGAAGTCCGTGATATTCATCGAGATCTGAGCATGCCCCTGCGCCAGCACGCCCATCGCCTTCACCCCGATCAATCCGCCGCTGGAGGCACGAATCTCCCGCGCAATCGCGCGGGCGGCTGCGACATCATTCGATTCCAGATAGATGTTGTAGGCGATGAGGAACTTGCGCGCTCCCACGGCAGAAGCTCCCGCAGTCGGGTGCAGATCGGGGCCGCCCACGTCCGGACGCCGCGCAGCCTCCTTGCGAACCGCGTCACGCAGTCCTTCAAACTGCCCGCGGCGGACGTCTTCCAGCAATGCCCGATCCGGCCTGGCTGCCGCAGCTTCATAAAAATAGACAGGAATGCCATGACGCTTCCAGATCTCCATCCCGGCCTGGCGCGCCAGCATTGCGCACTGCACCAGCGTGCAGCCGGAAAGCGGAACGAACGGGATCACGTCGGCTGCGCCAATGCGGGGATGCGCGCCCTGCTGCCGGGTAAGATCAATCAACTCCGCAGCCTTCCCTGCCGCGCGGACTGCCGCCTCCACCACCTGCTGCGCCGGCCCCGCGATCGTTACCACGGAGCGATTGTGGTCCTTGTCCAGCGACCAGTCGAGCAGGCTCACTCCATCGACCCGCATGGCTGCCACGATGGCCTGGACCTTCGACTCGTCTTCCCCCTCGGAAAAATTGGGGACGCATTCGAGAACCGGTCCCGTCCCTGGTTCAACGGATCCGCCGTTTCTCTGCGTATCAGCCACTGCGCCTTGCATGGTTATGCTGTCGATGCCTCTACCTCCACCAGGTGTAGCCAACCTGGAACTGCACGCTGGCATTCACCCCAGGGTTCCGGTCTCCCAGACTTGCGCTGGAGATGTGCACGGCGTTCGCGCCAAAGGTGATCGAGCCCTTCGGCCTCACAAAGTAGTGAAATCCAATCCCGAACTGTGGCGTGAAATTAAATACGCTGGTCCTTCCCGGAACTCCTTTGGGCACCATATAGTCAGGCGGATACTTGTGATTGGTCCAGATCAAGCCGCCAGCTCCCTGCACAAATGGAACTACCTTCTTTGTGCCTTTGAAATTCCACCGAAGGATAATAGGAGTGATGCTGACACCTGTATACGTACCTCCGCTGACGGGGACCTGCGTAAAGTGCGTAACTCCATTCTGCACATAGCTCACGTTCTCCAGATGCGCTGCCGGCGTATACGACTGCCAGAAAGGAACCAGCTCGGCGGCGTATTCAAACTGCCCGTTCATAAGGCCCGGACCCCACGGCTTCGTGAGCACCTTGCCTGCGTGAACCCCAACGTCAAAGAACTTGAAAGAGGAGCGATTCCCATCGCCAAAACCGCCATTGGCGAATGGACCGAACTCCCACGCCCCTTGAGCCGTTGGCACCTTGGGAGCCGTTGGCGCCTTGGATTCCGGCGCCGCGTTCGGCGCGGGGACCGCAGTCTGGGCCAGAACTTTCGGTGATGCTAAAGAAGCTATAGACAGGGTCACAGCAAGACCAGAAATAACGAGCGGGCGAATTCTCATGAGATACGTTCGTGCCTTTTCAAAAGTTAAAGTGCAGCATCCGGGGTAACCCGGCCAAAAAGAAGGCCGCCGTGAAAGGCGGCCTCTTGTACTTATGCAAGAGCTGACCGCTTAGCCCGCCACTTCTTCCATCTGGTTCGCGTCCATATCGAAGTTGGAGTAGACATTTTGCGTGTCATCCATCTCTTCGAGCGCTTCCAGCAGACGGATCATCTGCGCGGCCGGGGCACCCTCGAGCTTGGTATAGGTGGTGGCCAGCATCGTGATCTCCGCCATCTCGGTCGGAATCCCGGCAGCCTTGACCGCATTGTGGACCGCCTCGAATGCCGCCGGTTCGGTGATGATTTCCCAGGTATCGCCTTCGTCGTTCAGCTCTTCGCCGCCGTTCTCGATGACGAGGTTCATGAGCTTCTCTTCATCGGCCACGTTCTTGGAAATGGCGATCAGCCCCTTCTTGGAAAACATGAAACGTACGGAGTTGGATTCGCCGAGATTTCCGCCATTCTTCGTGAAGGAGTGACGGATTTCGCTGACGGCGCGGTTGCGATTGTCGGTCAAGACCTCGATAATCACTGCCACTCCGCCGGGGCCGTAGCCTTCGAACGTGATCTCTTCGTAGCTCGCGCCTTCGATCTCTCCAGTGCCGCGCTGGATGGCGCGCTTGATGTTGTCGTTTGGCATGTTTTCGGCTTTGGCCGCTGCGATGGCTGTACGCAGACGCGGATTACCGTCGGGATCTCCCCCACCCGCCTTGGCGGCTACGGTGATTTCCTTGATCAGGGTGGTGAATATCTTGCCGCGCTTGGCGTCTGCCGCGCCCTTCTTATGCTTGATTGTTGCCCATTTTGAATGGCCGGACATGGGAACCTCTGAGGCTTTGTTTTGGGGTATTTGTGCGGAGATCGGGTGAAAAACAGACTCTGTTCACCGCGTCCCGCAAACACTGAAGTATACCATGCTGAGGCTTGCCTTAGCCTCATCCACACGGACCGCCGCAACGGCGTGAACTGTCAGCGTGAACCGGCACACTGAATTTGAGCTCAAACCACCCCGCCGGGCGGCGGAAGCTCCTTCGGCTTGCGAAACGCATAGAAAACCGACAGCAGCGGGGGAGCCAGCAGAACGCCCCAGAACGGAATCACAATGCCCAGCACGATCGGCACCAGGATCGACGCCCAGATCGGGACCCGGTTCGTCCTCTTCAGCAAAACAGGTTGCAGCAGCAACTGATCGATTACCACGATCACGGCATAAATGCCGAGCAGATACCAGAAACGGATCTCATCGTGCCCGCTCAGCAGGATCGAAAACGCGGGACCGAACAGCGCGATTACCCCGCCTATGTTGGGAATGAAGGCCATCAGGCCCGCTACCAGGGCCCACGCCGGAGCCAGCGGCACATGTAGCAGCCAGAGGCCAATCAGCCACATCACCGCCACGCATAAAGCCTCGATTGAAACTGCACGCCACCAGTTCACCAAAGCCATGCCAGCTGTGGCGCCGGTCTTTTTCAGGTCAATAGCCATCGATCACCGACCTCTTCATCTCTTAGAGTCGCGACACCCGGCTGAGGATCCATCTCCCGGTACGAATCCGCAGGGCCATACAAATCCACACCGCAATTCTCCCTGAAACTGCTAGCCTAGAGGTATGAAATTCGGCGTCCTCGTCTTTCCAGGGTCCAATTGCGACCATGACACTTACAACGTGATCGCTGAGCTTGTCCACCAGCCGGTCGCCTTTCTCTGGCACGACTCCGAGAGCCTTGAGAATTGCGATGCGATCATCATCCCCGGGGGATTTGCCTACGGCGATTACCTGCGCACGGGAGCCATCGCCCGCTTCTCGCCGGTGATGCAGTCGGTCCAGAAGTTTGCAGCCAAGGGCGGCCTGGTCCTCGGCATCTGCAATGGCTTCCAGATCCTCTGCGAATCCGGACTGCTGCCCGGCGCGCTCATGCGCAACGAGGGGCTGAAATACATCTGTAAGCAGGTCTATGTGCGAACGGAGACAACCGCCACTCCCTTTACCCAGGGGCTGACCAAAGGACAGGTCCTCAAGATTCCCATCGGACACATGGAAGGCAATTACTTCTGCGATGACGCGACCCTGGCAACACTGGAGCGCGAGGACCGCATCGTATTCCGGTACTCAACGCCAGAAGGCGAAATTACCCGGGAGGCCAATCCCAACGGCTCGATCCAGAATATTGCCGGTGTACTGAACGAAGGCCGCAATGTACTGGGCATGATGCCGCATCCGGATCGGTCGAGCGAATCGCTGTTGGGCTCATCCGATGGTCTGGCAATCTTTCAATCGATGGTTTCAGCGCTGGCAGCGCGCTAGACCAATAAGAACGGCTGCGGAGCCCTTTAAGTGATCGACATTCATCACCACCTGTTATTCGGCCTCGATGATGGATCGCCGGACATTGAAACCTCGGTCGCCATGGCGGAGGCCGCAGCTGCCGATGGCACGACGCACATCGTATGCACGCCACACTCAAATGACACCTATGCCTATCGGCCTGACGTCAACCAGGAGCGGCTGGCGGAGTTGCGACTCCGCCTCAAGGACCGCATTACCCTGGGGCTGGGCTGCGACTTCCACCTCTCCTGGGACAATGTTTCCGACGCGCTGAAGAACCCCACCAAATACACCATTAACGGGACCAATTACCTGCTGGTGGAGTTCCCTGACCTGGGCATTGCACCCAATATGTCGGAAACCTTCTTCGAGATGGAACTGGCGCGGATGACGCCCATCATCACGCATCCGGAGCGCAATCCCACCATCACCCATCAGCCCGAGCGGCTGGCCGAGTGGGTGCGGAACGGATGCCTCGTGCAGGTAACAGCCGGCGCCCTGACCGGTCGTTTCGGCAAGACCGCTGAACACTTCTCCAATGAATTACTGCGAAAAAACTGGGTGCACTTTATCGCCAGCGATGCGCACAACCTGACCTCCCGGCCACCCCAGTTGAGCCACGCTTACCAGTACATCGCCAACCGCCATGGTCAGGAGACAGCCGATCGCCTGTGCATCTCCAACCCCCGCGCCGCGTTCTTTGGAGAGAACTGGCCCGAGCAGCCCGAGCCCATCGGACTCTACCCAGAAGAAGAACACGACAAGACGAAGAAACGCTCCTTCCTCAGCCGCCTCTTCTCTCGCTGAGTTCAGAAGGGTGCATCCGCCTGGCTCGCTTACAAACCCAGGCCGCCGTCTACACTCATAATCTGTCCGGTGATGAAATGGGGTCCCGTCGCAAAGAAGAGGACAGCCGCGGCGACGTCCTCGGAGGTCCCATTGCGCCGCATCGGCGTCTTAGCCGCGAAATGGGCATACTCCGCCGAGACCTCGTCGTTCACGATCATCCCCGGAGCGACACAATTCACGCTGATCTCCGGCGCAAATCCCTTAGCCATGGTTTGCGTCAACATATGCAGCGCCGCCTTGGAGGTGCAGTAGTGACCATGCGTCGGCCAGGGATGCAGGCCTCCCAGGGAGCCGAGGTTGATGATCCTTCCCCCGCTGGCTTTCAGATGCGGATACGCTGCCTGTGCCATCAGAAATGGCCCGCGAGTATTCGTCTCAAACATGGCGTCCCATTGCGCTACGGTGATTCCTTCGAGCGGTGCCGTCTCAAAGGCTCCGGCATTGTTCACCAGCAGATCGAGCCTGCCGAAGTGAGAAACCACTCCTGCGACGGCATTCGTAATGCTCTCCGGCGAACGAACATCGCAGCGTATCGCCATCGCCCGATGTCCATGACTCTCGAGGTTCATCACCGTCTGCAGAGCCTCGGCTTCCGATCCGCGATAGGTAATGGCGACGTCCGCTCCGGCTTGCGCCAGGCCAATTGCCAGTGCGCGACCAATCCTTTTCGCCGCGCCCGTGACCAGCGCAACCTTTCCCAGTAGCGTATCCATATCTTGCAAGTCTAAAGCAATCGGGCCGGTGGCAAGCTGGCGCATCTCTCTAGAAAAATGGACCTTTGGAAGGGCTGATCCCCAGGGTAGGACGGCAGCTTAACAAGCCGCCGCCCTGCGGGATGACCGGATAGGAGCTACTTCTTTGGCGCATCCTTTGCGTCGGGAGCCGTTGCATCCGCGGGAGCCTGCTGCTCCTGCTCCGGATGGGGCTTATAGATCGAGTATTGCTCGCCGGGCCGCTTCATCTTCACCACGATCTGCTTTTCGGCGGTCTCGATCTTGTAGTCGTCTCCAAAGGTCTGAAAGCCATTGGCAATCACCTGCAGCCGCACGACGTCGCCAATCGGCATCACGTCGATGATCGCCTTGCCTTCCTCGTTCGTCTTCAACTCCATATTGCCCTTGTCTTTCTCGCCCTCCATGGCGTGAAAGATGACCGCGGCGTTTGGAATGGGCTTGCCGCTGGAGGCGCGGAGGACCGTGACCTCGATTTTGGCGGTGGGCGGTGGCGGAACATACTTGCGGCCACGCTTCACCTGGGTTTGGAAGGCGGATGCCGGCGAAAGCAAAACCAACAGAACAAGCGGAAGGAGGCACCAGGAGAGGTTGCGGAAACGCGAGGTCAGCATGGGTGCCATTGTATGCAATCCAGTGGACGGGTGGGAATAGCGCCGCATGCATCCAAGTCGCTGCAAGCCCTTCAGTCCAGGATCTTACAGTTACACAGTAGTAATACATGAGTGAGATTCGCTAAGATATTCACAGCCTACCCCTTGACAACGCTTCTTCCAGTGCCTATCTTTAGCAATTGGATGGCGACAGTGCTAAAGCGCTGGACACTGACGGCACTTTAGAAGGTCTGCAATCCATCCCGAGACCCATCTCGAACTCAAGTTGCAAACTCGCGAGGCGAACCCTCGCGCGAAGGAGAAGTAACGCAATGGCATCTGCAACCGTAGCGACAAGCTTTACTCCCCTGCACGACCGCATCCTGCTCCGTCGCATTGACGAAGGCGAGACGGTTCGTGGCGGCATCATCATTCCTGACTCCGCAAAAGAAAAGCCCCAGGAAGGGGAAGTTATCTCGGTAGGCAAGGGCAAGTCGAATGACGAAGGCAAGATCTTCCCGCTCGACGTCAAACCTGGCGATCGCGTTCTCTTCGGCAAGTACGCCGGCACCGAGATCAAGATCGACGGCGAGGACTTCCTCATCATGCGTGAGGAAGAGGTCCTGGGCGTACTCAAGTCCAAGTAAGCGCACCTGGTTTCTTCCGATGCGCTTTTTTCGTGTCGGGATAACCTGGCAATCCTTCACGCCGGCGCGTCCGGGTGAACGGAAATCAGAAGATTCGCCGCTTGAGAGCCACTGCTTTCAGGCGTAAGGAGAAGGATAGAAATGGCAAAGCAGATTCTGCATGGAGAAGATTCACGGCAGGCAATCCTGCGCGGCGTCAACACGCTCGCGGATGCCGTCAAAGTGACGCTCGGTCCCAAGGGCCGCAACGTCGTCATTGAGAAGAAGTTTGGTTCGCCGACCATCACCAAGGACGGCGTTACCGTCGCCAAGGAGATCGAGCTGAAGGATTCGCTCGAGAACATGGGCGCGCAGATGGTTCGCGAAGTTGCCTCCAAGACCTCGGACGTAGCCGGTGACGGCACCACGACCGCGACGGTTCTGGCACAGGCGATCTATCGTGAAGGCGTCAAGACCGTTGCTGCGGGTGCAAACCCGATGGCACTCAAGCGCGGAATCGATAAGGCTGTCGAGGCCATCATTGGCAAGCGCGACGACCAGGGTGTTGTGACCGGTGGCGCGCTTTCGAAGTTCTCCAAGCCGGTTTCCGGCGAAATGATCGCCCAGGTGGGAACGATCTCCGCCAACAGCGATTCCACCATCGGCAAGATCATTGCCGAAGCCATGAACAAGGTTGGCAAGGATGGCGTGATCACGGTCGAAGAGTCCAAGACGCTCGAGACCCAGCTGGAAGTCGTCGAAGGTATGCAGTTTGATCGCGGCTACCTGAGCCCCTACTTCGTCACCGATCCGGACCGCATGGAAGTGGCGCTCGAAGAGCCCTACATCCTCATCTACGAGAAGAAGATCAGCTCGATGAAGGATCTGCTTCCCCTGCTCGAGCAGGTTGCCCGCAATGGCAAGCCGCTGGTCATCATCGCAGAGGACGTTGACGGCGAAGCACTCGCCACCCTGGTAGTGAACAAGCTGCGCGGCACACTGAACGTCGCTGCCGTCAAGGCTCCTGGCTTTGGCGATCGCCGCAAGGCCATGCTCGAAGACATCGCCAAGCTCACCGGCGGCAAGGCCATCACGGAAGATCTCGGCATCAAGCTCGAGAACGTGAAGGTTGAAGACCTCGGCCGCGCAAAGCGCATCACCATCGACAAGGACAACACCACGATCGTTGAAGGCCGCGGAGACTCCAAGGTCATCGAAGGCCGCGTCAAGGAGATCCGCAACCAGATCGAGAAGACGACCTCCGACTATGACCGCGAGAAGCTGCAGGAGCGCCTTGCCAAGCTGGTTGGCGGCGTCGCCGTCATCAAGGTCGGTGCTGCTACCGAAACCGAGATGAAGGAGAAGAAGGCCCGCGTTGAGGATGCCATGCACGCCACCCGCGCCGCGGTTGAGGAAGGCATCGTCCCCGGCGGCGGTGTTGCTCTGATCCGCTGCACGGCCGAAGTGGATTCTCTGATCAAGACGCTTGAAGGCGACGAGAAGATCGGCGCCCAGATCGTCCGCCGTGCGATCGAAGAGCCTCTGCGCCAGATCGTTGGCAACGCCGGCATCGAAGGTGCGGTCATTGTGGGCAAGATCCACGAGAGCAAGGACGTCCACTATGGCTACAACGCAGCCACGGACAAGTTCGAGGATTTGGTCAAGGCCGGCGTCATCGACCCGACCAAGGTCACCCGCACTGCCCTGCTCAATGCTGCTTCCATCGCCGGCCTGATGCTGACGACCGAAGCCATGGTTGCCGACATTCCTGAGCCCAAGTCGGCTGCACCTGCCGGTGGTCACGGCGGCGGCATGGAAGGCATGTACTAAAACTCACGGAAACACCGTTACACGGAAAAGCCCCGCTCATCGCGGGGCTTTTCTTTTGCCTCGGCTGCCTAAGGCTGAGGCTATTTGTAACCGATACAGTTCCTATCCCCCCAATTTACTTCGTCATTCCCTTCCCTAATGCCAGCCGGATTCCGGTACGGAAGCTCAAGGGCAGGCTTTGGTATCCGATTGGGGCGAGATGCTGATCGCTCAGCAGGTTATCCAACTGCGCATAAATCCCCACCCACGGAAGCACCTGGTAGCTGCCTCCCAGGTCGATCTTCGCGAATCCGGGATCGAGATTGCGATTCGGCAGAAGAAGCGAATTCCCCTGTTCGATATCGCTGTAGGCGAGGAAGGTCGAGTCGTCGCTCCGGCTGGCGAATGCTCCCAGAACCTGCGCCGACCATTTTCCGCTGGTGTAGCTGGCGCTGGCGAAGCCGGTATGCGGAGGACGGCGGAAGGGGCGCGCTCCGGTGAGCGGCGAATACGCGCCGATCGGCACGTTGGAGAACGACGGCACCGGTCCCGTCGACAGGCCCGTGTTATACGTCGGATACAGCGAACTGGAAGAAAAGGAGCGCTGCACCTTCGCATCGAGGTAGGTATATCCGCCGCGAAGGAAGATCCTTCTGCCGATGCTGTACTCGGTCTCCGCCTCCAGCCCCTGCGCACGGAAGTCGAGCGAGTTCAGATTCAGCGAAGAATAGGTGTTCTGCAGCAATGCCTCAAGCTGCTGCTGCTGCGCGGCTGTCAGGTTGGGGAGCAACTGCGGAATCACTCCCGGAGTCACCGATTCAATCTGGTTGCCAAACTCGTTGTGGAAGTAGGTCACGCGCAACAGAACCCGCTGTCCAAAGAGATTCTGCTCCACACCACCGTCATACGAGCGAGCCCGTTCCGCTCCAATGCGCGAAATATGGAAGCTCTGGATCGCCGCCGAACCTCCCGGCTGCGAGGCGAGAAAGGCATAGAGGGATCCGAACTGCTCGGTAAGAGTCGGCTCTTTGACCCCTTTGGCAAAGTTGAACTTCACCTTGGTCCCGCGGAAGATGCGCGGCCCAGGCCGCACGACATAGTAGGCCAGCCCGATCCGCGGATTGGTCTCCGTTCCATACAGTTCATTCTTCAGCAGGCTGCCGCCCAGGGTGTAGAAGAGACGATTGCGAAGGTCGCCCTGGATCTGTGCGGTGTAGTCGTAGTTGGTCCGCTCCAGCGACTGATCGATGAAGTATGCGGACGAGCGCTCCGAGCCACGTTCGTTTTCGAATCGGAACCCTACGAGCCCAACCATGTGAGGGCCGAAGCGGTAATCGCTTTGTGCGTAGAGCTGATCGCGGTTGGAGACGAAATCAAACCGGTTGGGATAAACGCCGAAGTTGTCCGTGGTGTAGTTCAGCAGCGCCTGTCCACTTACCGCGTATCCGTTTGCGCCGTGAATGGTCACCGGCAAGCCGTAGTAATTCGAGGTCGGATAAGCGCCTCCCGACTGGGTGAGAATTCCAGCCGGATACCACTGCACGGACTGTTCTCGCTTCCGCGCCAGTCCATAGCGTGCCAGGTTGTGCCATGCGGGGCTGGTCTGGTTCTCGACTGTCGCGCCCACATAAGTGTCCTGGTCGGATTGCTTGCCATCGTTTGCTAAGAGATAGAAATCATAAGCGCCGGGCAGGCCGGTTGCGGAGACGCTGTTGTGCGCGGTTACCCGAAGCTGTGTCGCAGCGCTGGGCTGCCAGCCAAGGTTCGCTGCGGCTGTGGCCACGTGATACTTGTCCATCGGTAGCGAGTTGGAGGTATTCAACCGCGAAAACGCGCCGTAGTAGTCGGCCTTGCCGCGTGCTCCGGCCAGTTGCACCTCATTTCGATAGGTGCTGAAGTTGCCCGCGTCGCCTGCGTAGAAGATGGAAGGAGTGGCCGTGGTTCCCCGCGGCGTCGCAAGGTCTACCACGCCCGATGCGGCATCCGAGCCGTACAGGACGCTGTTCGGTCCGCGATATGCCTCAAGGCTCGAGATCCCGTTGGTCGAAACAGATCCATAATCGAATCGGCCGCCGATGTCCTCCGCTGTCACTCCGTCGTAGGTTACCTTGTTCGCATCGGAGTTGCCTCCACGCACGAAGAGCGACGTCGCGCTGCCCCGTTGCCCGCTCTGTACGACCGACGTGCCTGGCACCTGGCGAAGAGTATCCACCAGGTCGGAATGCGTTTCAAAGCCAGCCCTCGGAATCAGCGTCACCGAGGAACTCACCTGCTCCTGCGGTAAGGGTGTCCCGGTTGCTGTGACTACGATCTCCTGACGAACCCACTCCGGCTCAAGGACGATGTTCTGCTCAACAGCATCCAGCCTGCCCGCATAAAAGCCGGCTGTCGTCATCTGATGAAACGTCCGGCCAGCGACGACCACATAGAAGCGCCCCGCCTCTGGAGTTGTGAGTTGGTAGCTTCCATCCGGCCCGGTGGTTGCACTGGTCAGCACGGCTCCATTTGCCACCAGGGCCACCTCGGCGCGGGCCACCGGAGCACCCAGCGGATCTGTAACTGTACCGCGCACAATTGCAGCGTGTGCGGAACTGGCAGGAATTCCAGCAAGAAGTGCGAGCGCACAAAAGAAGAGACTGCGGACGATATGCCGCTGATGAATACGCATAGGCTCCTTCGTTCCCCCTCGGAACGCGGCTGATGTCGCAATAGGACCGGTCTCCTGACTTACGCGCTTCCCCGTGCGGGAACTGCTCCGGCCACCTTCCCGAAGCATTCTGCCTCAGTGGTGTGTCGGTCGAAACATCCTCCGGCACCTGGACCGGAAGATACGCGCTTACAGTTGCGGGGCAGTGGCGGAATTACACCGCCTTCTCGAACATCCCATTGTGGAAAATGAAGTTGATATGGATCGCCCGATCGACTGAAAAGACCCGGAAACCCATGGATATGCCGTTGAAATGAAGTTCCCCGGAAATTCTGTTTCTAGCAGAATGAAATTCTGCTGTCAAAAGCGGTGATGGGATCAACAGGTTGAAGCGGGACAGGCGGGAATTGCCCGGATCTCGTTGCTTGGAAAGTTTCGTCGTGAGCACAATCGATCCATGACTATAGAGGAATGCAATGCGATAGACTAAGACTCGTCAAAGCAACCAGCCGATGGCCCCGTAGCTCAGGTGGATAGAGCAACGGTTTCCTAAACCGCAGGTCGGAAGTTCGAATCTTCCCGGGGTCACCATTTTCACCGCAACAACCCTCCAAAGCGCAACAGGTGGTAGTCTGCCCGGAATCTCTCCCATATTTAGCATGTGAGAGGGGTCTGACCTACGGTTGTATGCGCGTAGCTCAGACCAGCAACCGTAGCTCTACCATCGCCTCGCGCTCATGCGGTATCGAGCGCTCACGCTATGGAGAGCGCAAATGGATGATTCTCGCAGCATCCAATCGCAATCGTTAGAAACGCCCAATTTCGGGCAAGAGATGCCAGTCCGTCGTCCAGGATGGGCTGCGACACAAATTGCGCTGGCGAAGTTGATCTTTGCAGCGAAGGATCTGGCGGAACGGAATATAACCCGTTCAATCGGGAGCCCTGATCGCCGCGTATGTGTCGAGTGTCGAATGGTTCAGGTGTGGCCAGGTTGTGGGCATTACTCCCACTGCCGTACGGGCCGCGTGCTCGATCTTGTCGATCTCGTCATCAAACAGACGCAATCCACGGAACCAGCTAAAGGGATCCACCCTGCAGTCGAATCCAGCAAAAAGGAGGAATGCGAAGCAGCCGGAGCGACGGGCGCGAGTGCTGAGGGGCACGCGCGCCCATTTGACCCGCGCCAGGTGGAAACCATCCAGGAGATCGTCGAGCGTACCCTGCGGCTGCACGGCTATTCCAACGACCGGATGGGCGCCCCAGAGAGGTGCGGCACATTGTTGCCGGTGCTCGGATCCGCTGTGCGATGCGAAAAGGAGAAGGGTCATAGCGGCAATCATCGGGCTGACGTGTCGCCCTGGCCGCCGGCATTTCAACAGACCAACGAGATCGGCGGGGGTGCGGAATGACCACCACGATCGATCTGCAGGTACGGCAAATACCCGTCGCGCTGATTGTTCCCTCGCCCACAAACCCGCGCAAGTCCATTGATGAGTCGCAGCTACGTGAGCTGGCCGAGTCTATACAGAGCGGCGGCATCAAGGTCCCGCTGCAGCTGCGGCCTCTGGGTGACGGGTACGAAATTCTAGGCGGCGAGCGTCGCTGGCGTGCGGCGAAAATGTTGGGTCTCGATACGGTTCCCGCAATCGTCCGCGAGCTGAACGATGCTGATGCGCGCGAGCTGCAGCTCGTGGAAAACCTGCAGCGCGCCGATCTTAGCCCGATGGAGGAGGCTGAGGCCTACGAGATGCTCATCCAGCGCGCGGCGGATGAGGGTCTGGTTATTCCAGACGACGCCCTGGCACACAAAGTAGGAAAGCCGGCGGCCTATGTGCGATCGCGTCGCCGGTTGTTGGAGCTGATCCCCGAGGCTCGAGAATGTGCGCGCGAGGGGCTGATCGCATTCGGCGCGGCGCTGTTGATTGCGAAGCTGACGCCGCAGCAGCAGGTACAGGCGACGCATCGCGCCTTGAACATGCACAACGCTGGCAAGATGTTGCCAGACGTAATCAACGAAGTCCGCGAAGAAAAGCGTGACGCTGAATCTGGCCGCGCCAAGATGATCGCGCAAGGCAAGTCGCCGGACGATTACTGCGATGCGTTCGAGCCAATCTCGGAGCGGGTCCTACGCGCCTGGATCGAGGATCACATTCTGCTCGATCTGAAGTCGGCGCCGTGGCCGCTGGATGCGCAGAACATGCATCCCGTCGCGGGTGCATGCGTGGATTGCCCGAAGAGGACCGGGGCAGACCAGGCGCTCTTCGCCGATCTGACGGCGCAGGCCGATGTGTGCACTGATCCTGACTGCTTCTCGGAAAAGAAGAAAACCTTCATCCATATCACTGCCGAGGCCGCAGAGAAATCGGGCAAGCCGCTCCTGAAGCTTTCGATGCAGGCCAATTACATGGGCGTGCGCGAGGGGCAGAAGAGCTACAAGAAAGGCCAGTGGCTCTCGGCTAAGCCTGGCGAGTGTGGCAGCGTGCAGAAAGGCATTACGGACGAAGGCGAGCTGCTCGACGTTTGCGTCGATCCGAAATGCAAGGTGCACCCGCACATAGTCACGTCGCCCGCGGTGAAGGCCGCTCCTGGGCCAAAGCAGGAAAGCTGGGAGGTTCGCCAGAAGCGCGAGAAGGCCGAAGAGGCGGCGTGGTTGGTCGCTGAGTTGCCGATCCGGAAAGCCGTTTATGCGGCGATTCGGCGAAAAGCCAAAGGGTCGAAGCTGCTTCGCGTGGCCATGAGCCGGTTGTTTGAGGAAAGTAACGTTTGGGAGCTTTCCGAGTTCCTCGGCTGGGTGCAGGCCGAGGACAAACATCGGCACGATACGGTCGTTGCGCTACTGAAGCAATCCAAGGACGACGAATTGGAGGGCTACATCTGCGACCTCGCAGTCGGACCTCTGGCTATCCCTGATTGGGGTAACCGCGCTATGGGGAAAGATCGCAGAGAGCTGTGGGCCTTAGCGGAATCTCTCGGTATCGACGCCGAGGCGATCGAGAACCAGGTGAGTGGAAAGCCCGATCAGAAGCGTCCTGCGAAAAAAGCTCCAGCGAAAAAGGCGGCACCAAAGAAGCAATCGACCGCGAAGAAAACCGCGGGAAAGAAAGGCGGCAAAAAATGAAGCACATGGGGGAGCTGATAGCGCCTCCGGGTGTCTGCCGATTCTGTAGGTGCAGCGAGGAGGATCCGTGTAGTTTTCACCGCAGCGAGGGGCCGGTCTGGATTGCGAAGGCGCGTAACTGCTGCAACGCTCCGGCGTGCATTCGCGCACGGAACGAAGAGCACGCGGCTCGGATGCGCATGGAGTCGGAGTGGAAGCGAAAGCGGACTCCCGCGGAGATCGGCGCACTGATCGCAGAGGAGCAACGCGAGAAGCGGCGGCAGTATCGCCTGAAGGCTAAGTCGCGGAAAGGTCGTGTGGCATGAATGCTCATTCGGTGGTTGGTTCGCTACGGATCTGTCCGGGATGCGGAGACCTTACCTGGTCGGTGAACTACTGCGACCAGTGCGCACGGCGCGAGGCGGAGATGGAGGCGACGTATGCTGAGCGCGAGTTGGTCTCCACGCGCATGGATTCTTTGTTTGGCTCTCTACCTCGAGTAAAGATCGTCGCCGCGGTCGAGGACGATTCCGGCATGGATGGAACTGTCCTCGTGACGGCGCTTGTCTGTGGTGCGGTGGGCGCCGCTATCTGGTCGATCGCTATAACGGCGGCGCGGTGGGCGCTGCATCTGTTGTTTTCACATTTGTTTTAAGTCGTCTCGCGGAAAGGGGAATACGTGGCTGCTGAGGAATTGATCACGATCAATATTGGGAACGTCTCCGATGGCGCTCTCGTCGAAGCCTTTGATTTGAAACTGAGGGAAGTACTCGCCAACATAGCCGATCCGACTACCTCGGCAACTGCGAAGCGCGAAATTGTGTTGCGCCTGGAGCTGAGGCCAAAAGAGGATCGCGTCCAGATCGACACGCAGTTTACCTGTGTCGCGAAGCTGTCGTCGATCACACCGAACACCTCGCGGATCTTTCTTGGGCAGGACAAGGACGGCGGACTGTATGCGCTCAACTCCGATCCGCGCCAGCTCAGCTTCTTTACTCCTCCCAGGCCGGTCGAGGCTCCGAAGCCATTGCAGTTCACTCCGGCTGGTAAGTAGTGCTGTTACGCGGTGCAACGTGGTGCAACTGAAAGAGAGGAAACATGCAGGAGATATTGGAGTATCTATTTGCGCGGCTAAAGCAGCCGTTTGAGCCTGTTCGCGAAGTTGGCGGGCAGCCGTATGCAGTCAAGAGTGATGGCACCCTGGGCGCGCCGATCCGCGATCTGCCGCCGCAGTTTGACGCTCCAACCTTGAACGTCAGTACGCTCGCGGGATTCGTTGACGCGTACAAGGCGAACATCGATGGATTTCCGGAGCAGGTCGCAGTTCAGATTGAGGACTATCGCACCGTTGCACTGGTCGCGTTGGAGGCGGATAGCTTCGGTCGCCGTCACGTCTGGGCACGGGCGCGGCACGCGGATGAGATCCCGTTCAGGTTTGACACCTACTACACCCCGGAAGATTTCCTGCTCGCATTTCGTGCGAGCTTTCTCTTCAACGAGAATGCCGTGCTCGTACAGCGGATAGCGTCGAACGTGTCGGCCGAGAATTCAGTCGCGCTGGCCGACGACGGCATGTCGCAGAGCGTCGTGTTGAAGGTTGGCGCAGTGACACGCGAGGCGATCAAGCTGCCGGCAGAGGGCGTGTCACTAATTCCCTGGCGCACTTTCCGCGAAGTGAATCCAGTTGAATCGAAATTTCTGCTGCGCATGAAGAACGTCAAAGACGGCATCCCGACTGTAGTCCTCCACGAGATTGATGCGAAGTGGAAGCTCGACACGATCGGGAGCATCACCAAGTGGATCAAGTACGAGTTGCCGGAATCCACGGTGATCGCGTAATCAAGTTTCCCGGGTGAGCGAGACACCCTGGAAGATGCAGCGGGCTGCGGGTGGGCCGGAACAATGGCTGATACCACATTCCCCAGGCGGGCCAGCTCCGCTGCAGCAAACTCGGATAGAAGGGATGCTCGCTAGGGGAATAACAACGCTGGCACGAGGGTACATATGCCAATCAGAATTCAACGCAGAAGAACGAAGGGCTGGAAGGCTCCTGCCGGCGCAGTGAGTGTCACCCGTCCCGGCCCTTGGGGAAATCCATTCACAATCGCTGGCGCTATTGAAAGCGGGTACGCCAAGGATGAATCCGGCGCGAGGAAGTTGGTGGTTGAGTGCTTCAGATCGTGGCTTTCCGGCCATACGGATTGGTGGCAAGGGCCAGAGTGTGACTCCCGGAGAGCGTGGATGCGGAAGCATTTGGAGCAACTGCGGGGGAAAGATTTGATGTGTTTTTGTCCGCCAGATCAGCCGTGTCATGCGGCCGTGTTGATCGAATTTGCCAATCGCTGATTAGTAACGTCGCGACAGGGGCGCAAGTATACCGGAATAACAACGCTGGCACGAGGGTACAAGGAGAAACGATGGAAGTGACGAAATGCGAACTGTGCGGCGAACCGATGCCGCAAGGCGAAGAGATGTTCAAGTATCACGGCTATAGCGGTGGATGCCCGAAGCCGCCGATGCCGAAAACGATGAGCGGTGTGGAGTTGATCGCGGCTGAGCGCACGCGGCAGATAGATGTCGAAGGTTGGACGCCGGAACACGACGACAGGCACACAGACGCCGTGATGGCGATCCAAGCCGCTGCATTGGCACTCGACGGCACAGACGTGTCAGTGCTGCATCCAGGGGTCGAATGGGTAAGGGTTGACCGTGGGGGCTAGTGGCGAAACACCGTGGCTCTTGGATTCGCGAACTCACTATCGCGGGGGCGCTAATTGCCGCAGAAATTGACCGGCTACAACGTGCTCAAAAACGTGATGAATACGCTGAAGAAGAGCGGAACGAGACGAGCCCTTATTAAGTAATGTCGCGATAGGGGCGCAAGTATATCGGCAGAACAACGCTGGCACGAGGGTAGTGGCAAAAGGAGAGAAATGCACCAGTTTCTGATCGACGTTATGAAAGAGCTTGAGCGCGTGATTACCCCGCCCGAGCACTGTCACCACGCCTTGACGTGCTCGCAGTATGGCAGCCCGGAAAAGGGATGGAAGGACTGCCTAGCACTGCAAGTCAACATCGCCGGAAAGTTCCACTGCGTGCTCCTGATGCCCAAAGACTTGGAGAAGTCGGCTGTCGAGCTTGCGGAGGAAATTCGCGATTTACTTCGCAAGCCGATGGAAAGCGAGCAACTCGGAGTAGGGTTCGGGCAATACACGTCAGAACCGAATACGCCATTGAAGAACCTGCGGGAGTACATCCAGAAGACCCGCGATTTTAATGAGAAGTGGATAGGGTTGCATCTTCGTGATGGGCACCCTGGGAGCGCCGCCCGCAGGAAAGAGATAGTCGCGGAGATGGACGGATACCTAGCCGCGCTCGACGCAGCGGCGGAAAGGAAAGTGCAATGACAAGGCCGACTGCGCGCGAGGCGTGCGTGGATTGTCTGCAGCGTGGGCATGTTTGCCAGGCGCAGATCTTTGTGGATGGGCAGGCGCTATGCATGGAGTGCGCAGATTGTGAGCCTTGCTCGTTCGATCGCGTGGAAAAGAAGAAGCAGGCGGGTGCCATACCCGTGGACATCTTTGGCGAGGCGTTAAGCGCACCGCCCGCGACCCACGGAGGGGATGCGCCAGGCGACGATCATGGGGTTGGCAATACTCAGGGAGAAGAAATGGGAATCAAGACGACTAAGCCGAAGGGCGCGAGAATAGCGCAAAAGGTGAAGGAAGCAATCCTCGCCGAACATCCGGATACGCCGGGTGCAAAGCTGGCGCGTAAGTATGGCCTGTCCGACGGATCTATCTATTACATCCGCGCGAGGGCTGGAGTTTCCAAGCTGAAGGAATCCGCGGTCGTGAAGGAATCCGCAGTCGTGAAGGAATCCGCGGTCGTGAAGGAATCCGCGGTCGTGAAGAAATCCGCAGAACAATGTGCAATGGCTGCTGATCCCACGGAGCGTGCTGTCGATGATCTGCCCCTCGCGCCGCAGCGCGGACCTGTGGGCCAACGGCTCGATGCCATGTGGGCCGGGTTAACCGAGGCAGACAAGAAGCTCGCTCTGCTGGCGTTGCTGGGGAGTGCCGGGAGGTGAGGCCAAAGAAGCGACTTTTGTTGTACTGCTCCGACGAGGACCAGGCGGAGCGCATCGGCTTTGTGCTCTGGACCTGTGGCTATAAGGTTGACCGGGCGCCGCGTGACGACGCACATATGCGAGACGGGTTTGGCCGGCGCGCGGACCTGGTACTTGTGGTGGCGGCAACGGCGACACCGGTGCGCGCGATCGCGCAGTGGGCAGAGGGGACGCCCGTAGTTGCCTGGACGCGGGGCGAGCCTGTCGATACCAGCGGATGGACGGCGCAGGAGGTCGTCAGAGATGGTTCCGTCGCCGCTCTGCTGGACGCGGTGCGGCGGCACGTGGCGAGGCGCAAGGCGGCGGCATGAGTGTGCGGGTGATGGCGGATGTATGGGATAACGGGCCCGAGGATGCGGCGCAGTGTGCCGTATTAGTGGCTCTGGCCAACTTCTGTAACGACGACGGCGGTAACTGCTTTCCATCTGTCGCGCGGGTTGCGAAGATGCTGCGCTACTCCGAGCGGACGGTGCAGAGGGCAATTGCATCGCTCGTCGCCGACGGCTGGATGACGGTGGAGCGGGCCGGAGGAAGAGGCGTGTTCTCAAGTTACACGATCGATGTTCGAAGGCTGAAAGGGTGTCACCCTGTCACCCTTTCAGCGGGCGAAACGAAGATGCAAAAGGGTGACATCCACGACAGAAAGGGTGACATCCTGGCGCAAAAGGGTGACATCCACGACATTCCCCCAGACCCCCTATTTGGTGTAACCATCATGAACCACCATGAACCATCAAGTATTATCCCCCCTACCCCCTTGCAGGGGGACTGCGAAGAAAAGGAGCACGAAGCACATGCGGAAGGCAACGGGTCAGCGAAGGATGAAGCCGCGACGAAAGCGGGCGCCAGGCGTATGGAGAGTGTCAGCGCTATTGCTGGCGGCATCGATGCCGAGGCAGAGAGAGTTATGCGCGAGTGTGGGTTCATTCTCTCCAACTCGCGGCTCAGGGCCGTGGTTTCCGCTGCGCTAAGCCTGGAGCGCGAGAAGCGATCCCGGACATCGGGACACGAAGCGATCGAGGTTGCGGCGATCTCCGATGAGATGATCGAGAACTATCGGCAATACGTCACGATGGGCGAGTTTTTGCGCTTCACCTGGGGGCCTAGGAAGTTTTTCGGTGATGGCCATTGGATCAACTGGCAGGGATGGCCGATCGATCAGCAACGCATTGACATGCGACGTGGAGCGAGGGCTGGACTATGACACCGGGAATCAGCGTAGTTACTCGCAGGCCGACGCGGCGCAAGGGCAAGCAGTTGGGTTTGAGAATCACCGAAGAGCGCTATGCCAAGCTCTGCCGGATGGCTGGGAATCGCACATTGACGATGGTGCTCAATCGCCTGATCGACAGTGCGCAAGAAAAGTGTCTAGACACATCTTGTAAAAGCGCAAAACCCGTATAGGGTGTGGATGTAGCAAGGAAAACGCTCGCGCAAGCGACGAAGGATTCAGAGCATCGGTCCTGGCGGCACGAAAGCCCGCTGTTGTACACGTTAGCAATCCTGTCTCTCAGCGATCCCTCGACCGGGAGTACCCGGTATTGCTGAGAGTCGAGCACGCCCTGGCTGTGTTCGCGACTGGCAGATGGCCAAGTCGCCCTACAAGAAACCGCGAACGGCCAAACGGGCCTTCATACTCTATCTCTACAACACGTCTCTGGGTTGGAGGATGGATCCAGAGTGCGGTCATGTCAGCTTCGCCATGGGCGAAGAGAAGGTGCGGCTGGGCCAATGGCGTCGCGTCTATGACGGAGTGAGCGGCGCGCACCTCGGCTATCAGCCGCTAAGGGCTCCGCAGAGAGACCGCTCAGTTCTGCCCGGCATTCCGGTAGCGACCACGATAACAGAAGGCGAGATGGATCTGAACGCGGGGCAATGCTTCGCGGACGGGAAATCGCTCTCTGTCGCGTTGCGGGATGAATTGCGCAGGGCAGGCCAGAGGATCGGGCTGCCCGACGCGGATGCGGTCGAAGAGGCTGCGTTCAAGGTGAAGCACTATCGCCAAATTGGCGACGATCAAGCGGTACGGGTGTAACAGCCGAAGTAGCTCTGGGGGTATCGCGTGATTGTTAATTGGGCCATGATTTCGGCGCTTGTCGGAATCGCGCTGGTATTTATCACGGTCTGCGGCCAGGTGTTTCTCTATGGAAAGCTGGTCGGAAAGGTGGCCCAGCATACGGATCAACTTGCCGGCCACGAGATGCGGTTCGAAAAACTCGATGTCAAATTCGAGCGGCACGATGATCTGCTGAACCATCATGGGGCGCGGATCTCGGTAGTGGAATCAAAGCTCGGCATCGCAGAGACGAGATTCTAGATGAGCTTCGTAAGGGAGCAAGTAGCGGACGCGTGCAAGCGCTGGGGCGCGAAGCTTTGGGTTCCAGAGAGCATCGACGGGCCGCGGCTCTTATGGGCATTGAGCGGCTGCGAGTCGAGCTTCGGCGCGAATTGCACGCCGCGGCATGAGATGGCTTACTGCATCGGTATTTACTCGCACGATCCGCGGGTGATTGAGTTGACGCGCGAGTTTGGGCATGACGCGCACTGCTCGTTTGGACCATGGCAGCTGCTCTTGGTGAATGCGTCGAGCTTTACGACGCCGGAAGATTTTGTGCGTGTAGATCGCTGCGCGATGGAGACGGCGAGCTATATCAACATGCGAATCATACGAGCCCAGAAGGCGACGACGATTGAGCAGATCGCAGACGCATATAACTCGGGAACGTGGCGAGATCGCAGCGTTCCCGAGAAGTACATCGCAGACTGCGTGCACTACTACAACGATGTGGCAATGCCGGAGGCGGTGTGATGGATGATCTGCGGATCTGGATCAAGGGTTTGGTTGCTGCAATTGTGCACGGAGCGGCCGCGGCGACAACAGCGGTCATCGTGGATCCAAGTGCGTTCGCGGCGAACAGGAGTGGATTGCTGCATCTCGCTGCCGTCGCGGGAGTGAGCGCGCTCTTTGGGGCTGCGGGTTATCTTACGCAGTCTCCTATACCAGGAAAATAACCTGCCGGTTGGCAATCGGCGAAAGAGGAGCTAATGAGCAATCCGATGAGCACGTTCTTCGGCGATCTGGTCGCCGCTGGGAAAAAAGTGGAAGATTTTTTGATTAGCGTGGTGAAGGGCGCGAAGACGTTGTCGGCGATCTGGGGCGCGCTTTCGGGCCCAGTCCTGGCGGCTGCGAGCGCGGTGTTTTATGACGTGGTGAAGACGGTGAATGCGGCCGAGTCGGCGGCGGCCTCGGCGCAGTCAGGAAATGTGGTCAGTGCGATCACGCTCAGCGAGACGACGATCAGCCTGGTAAAGCAGGTTGTCTCCGACTTCAAGGCGGGTGAAGCGACGATTGTCTCCGACTTCAAGGCGCTGGGTATCAAGCTGTAAGGGATCTCGCCCATAGAGGCGAGGATTGAAGGGCAGATGGGCGCTGTCGGCGGAAGCAAGCAGCGCCCGATTTTTTAAGATTGGGATTCACCAGCAACAACCACAGTAAGCAGCCGCAGTCGATGGCAAGCGCGGGTAATCGGGTGAGTCCGGCCCGCGCGAGGACGGTACGATGCAGACGTTGATATTCAGCCCGGTAACGCCGGATCAGTTCGCGAAGGTCATCGCAGCGCTGCAAGCGAAAGACCTGCAGGTCGCAGGCACAGAAGGCGAGATTAAAAAGTTCGGTGCAGACGTGAGGTTTGCATATTGCGCGCCAGTGCTGACGCTCACAGTGGTAAGCGCACCACACTTCTATTCGATGGGTGGATTCTGTCGGGAGATTCACGAGGCGGTGGAGGCGATGCTGTAATGCCGAGTCGCAGCAAGCACCCGTGCGGTAATCCTGGATGTGCTGCGCTGGTTGTTGGCGGAAGGTATTGTCTCCAGCATCGGCCGATGGAACGGCAGGTGCGCGAGCCGGATCGATATCGTGGCAGTGCGGCGAGTCGAGGATACGACAGCAAGTGGCGCACGTTTCGCGCGGGATACTTGCGGCGTCACCCGTTGTGTGTGGACTGTGAATCAGTCGGCCATGTGGCGATGGCGAGGCACGTTCACCATATCAAGAAGCTGGCGGAGCATCCCAGGCTGAAGTACGCGGAGAGCAATCTGATGCCGCTGTGCGAGGAACATCACAACGCGCGCACGGCCAGGGGCGAATAGGATCCCTGGTAGGGATGGGGGGTCGAGATAGTGCAGAAGCGGCAGTTCCGAGACCGTATGGGGGCCCTCCCTTATACATCCACAAAATGGAGTTTTCAGGGAAATAGGGCATGGATATAAGCGTTCGATCATGCTCGGTATCCGATAGCCTCCATTGATGCGGTACGGTATCCGCACCGCTGCGATAGACCAGGTAACACTCGAAATGAGTTCCTAAATGGCTGGACGGCCACCAAAACCAACCAATCTTTTGCAGCTCACCGGCGCGCATAAGAAAAACCCGAAGCGTGCGGCAGCTCGCGCAGGCGAGCCGACACCGGATGGTCCTCTGGGCGATCCTCCGTCGCGCTGGTCTGCTGTGTTCCCCGAGTTTGACTATCAGCGCTGCGGTGAGCTGCGGGAACTCTGGCGCGAGGTCCAGGAGATGGCGCCCTGGCTGACGTCAGCAGATCGATGGACCGTCGAGAGCATCTGTGAGCTGAAGCTCCTGGAGCGCCGGCGAGCAATCAAGCCCGGTGAGCGGTCCGAGTTGGGGCGTCTCAGCGGAAAATGCGGGCTCAATCCCTCAGACCGCGTGAAGGTGAATGTTGCGCCGAACACGCCTAAGACCAGCGATCCACGCGACGTGTTTGAGCGGGGTGCTAAGCACGGATGATGATTTATGGCAAAGCGATCAGTCGCGGAGAAGTACATCGCAGACGTGCTCGCTGGCCGGATCCTCACGTCAAAGCTTGTGCGCCTTGAGATCGAGCGCCATGTACGCGATCTCAAGGACGGCGCCGCGCGCGGGCTCATCTTCGATCGCAAAGCGGCACAGCACGTAATTGATTTCTTTCCGCTCTACCTGTTGCACACAGAGGGCGAGTATTGTGATCAGCCATTTGTTCTGCTGCCATTCCAGCAGGCGCAGTTGTGGATACTGTACGGGTGGAAGTGGAAGGCCACCGGATATCGGCGTTTCAAGTTCGCGTATAACGAGATTGGCCGCGGAAACGGAAAATCAGCGTTCGCCTCTGGCCTCTGCATCTACGAGCTGAAATTCTTCGGTGAACCAGGTGCACAGGTTTACTCGGCGTCAACGGACAAGAAGACCGCGAAGCTGGTCTTCGATACCGCCGACTTGATGGTCAAAAAATCGGAGTGGCTCTCTGAGCGGATTCTCTGCTCACGAGACAATCTGAGCATTGCTGGCACGGCTTCGAAGTTTGAACCATGCGCCTCTGAAGATATGAATCTGATGGGCCTCCGCCCGTCATTTGTCGTGCTCGACGAGTTGCACGCGCATCGCACCTCGGGTGTATGGGACGTATTTGTAACTGCGATGGGCAAGCGGCGCAATCCCCTGCTCTTCGCTATCACCAACAGCGGGTACGACCGCCACTCGGTCTGCTGGAATCAGCGCGAGTACTCAACCAAGGTCCTCCTCGGCATCATCGAAGATGACACCTGGTTTGCATGGATCTGCGGCCTCGACGACGGCGACGATTGGGAGGATGAGCGAAACTGGATCAAGGCCAATCCTGCTCTTGGCTTCCTTGTCCGCATCGAGGACATGCGGTCGCAGGCCGCCAAGGCAAAGGCGGATCCATCGGCCCTGAATAGTTTTCTGCGCTTCCGCCTATCGGTCTGGACATCCTCGCATTCCGCGTGGATGCCGATGGACAAGTGGGATTTATGCGCCACTGAGGTGGATCGGCTCGCACTCCGAGGCCGCCGCTGTTTTGGAGGCCTCGACCTATCGACGACCATCGATATCAGCGCGTTCGTACTCGTGTTCCCTCCCGAGGGTGACGACAAACAATGGTATGTCATCCCGTACTTCTTTTTGCCAGAGGAAGCGATCGAGTCCCGCAGCAAGCGCGACCGTGTGCCGTACGATGTCTGGGCGCGACAGGGGTTATTCACGCTCACGCCTGGCGATGTGATCGATTATGACTTCATCCGCTCCCAGGTAAACGAGTTGGCCGCCGAATATGAGATCAAGGAGATCGCCTATGATCCCTACAACGCGCAGCAGCTCGTCACGCAGCTCACTGGCGATGGCTTTGAGATGGTCGTATTGAGGCAGGGGTTTCTGAGTCTCAACGCGCCGACCAAGCGGCTCATGGAGCTGGTGCTCACTGGAGTATTAGCGCATGGCGGTAATCCCGTTCTGCGTTGGATGGCCTCGAACGTCATGGTGGCGATCGACGCGGCCGGCTGCATTAAGCCTGACAAAGCCGCAAGTAGAGAAAAAATAGATGGTATCGCTGCCCTCGTCGATGCATTGGCGCGGGCGATCGTCGCGCCGGCAGCTCCGAAACGGAAACACGCTTTCCTCATCGCATAAGGACACAAATGGGAATCTTCTCAGCCATCCAGGCGGCACGCGAATCGATGGAGCGCGATGCCGCGCCCATCACGTTGCGCGGTGCGGGTCTCAGCCTCGAAAATCCTGCTGTATCACTGTCGTCCCCCGCTGCATACCAGCTACTCTCCGGATCTTATCCCACAGTATCCGGCGAGTCGATCAATACAGAGTCGGCGCTACGCATCGGCGCTGTCTATGCCTGCATCCGCGTCATAGGTAACGGTGTAGCAGGCATGCCAGCGAAGATGTATTCCATCGATGGTGCAAATCACACCGAGGCTGTAGACCACCCGCTGTACTACAAGCTCACGCAAGAGCCAAACCCGGAGATGACGGCTTTCACATTTTTTACCGCCCTCTCCGGGGCTATGGCTCTGACAGGCAATGGCTACGCCCTCATAGAGCGCAACCCAGCGGGACAAGTAGTAGCGCTATGGCCGATCCCGCCTCGCCTCATCGAGCCCAAGCGCAAAAAAAAGTCCCTCATCTATACATTTACCGACCCTGAGAGTCATGCTGAGACTCAGATAGCTCCTGCGGACATCATCCATGTACCCTTGTTTTGCTTCGATGGGCTCAAAGGCTATAGTCCGATCGATCTCGCACGACAGGGATTGGGACTAGCTAAAGCTGCGGAGAAGTATGCTGCCAGCTACTTTGGCACCGGTGGCGACCCCGGGGGTATCATGTCCACCCCGGATGACATCGATCTTGCGGAACTAACCACGGCTAAAACTTCGTGGGATCAGCAGCGAGCTGGATCTGGATCAGCCGGTAAGACCGTTTTCGTCGCAGGCAATTGGAAGTATGAGCCGATTGCTATCTCTCAGCGCGATGCTCAGTTTATCGAGTCCAGAAAATTTCAACGTGAGGAGATATGTGCTCTCTGGGGTGTCCCTGCCCACATGGTCGGCGATCCAGGCAAGCTTTCGAATGGCAACTGGGAGCAGCAAGCACTCAGCCTCGTAGTCGATACGCTCTCTCCCTACGCAGAGCGCATCGCACAGGAGCTGCACCGCAAGCTCCTCGGAAAAACTAGCAGCTACAAGATAGCTTTTGATCCCACGGTCCGCCTCCGTGCGGATCGTAAGTCGACCATGGAGTCTGTAGCACTTTCTCGTCAGTGGGGCACCATGACTACCGATGAGGCCCGCCAGATGCTAGGGCTAAATCCCCTCGGTGGCGATATGGGCGAGATGATCCTAGTACCGGTCAATATGATGCCTGCCGACCGCATGCTCAAAGCTCCTCAGCCTGCTCAGCCTACTGCGCAGCCTGAAACTAATCATGCATCCCGCTATCTGCTCACCGACTGCATCGGTCGCTACTCTACCCGGTCTCACCGCGACGCGGACACTGTCCGACAGGTATTCGGTCCCGCAGTCCAATCTATTGTCGAGGTCATCGCTACCCGGGCAGCCCGGGACATGCACCTTCCAGATATTTTCTGGTCCGAGGATGTCGCGGATGAGGTACTCCGCATGATCGCCAAGCGTGAGCAGCCGGATGCAGACAAGATCCTCCGCTCCATCATTCTCTCTACATATCGCGAGGCCGGAGCGGCACTCGCCGAGGAAAAACAAAATGGCTAAACAGCTAGAGCGCCGCACCATCACTTCCGAGTTTCGCGTGACCAAGACGGACAACGAGACCACGATCGGTGGCTATGCCAGTGTCTTCGATTCGGCCTCGGTAGATATGGGCTACACGGAGTATGTGGACCCACATGCTTTCGACTCTGTGCTGGCGGCTAACCCCGACTGTCGCTGCCTCTGGAACCATAACCCCGATGTGGTGCTAGGTCGCACCGCCTCTGGCACCCTCAAGCTGAGTGTCGATGAGCAGGGCCTCGCCTACGAGTGCGTGCTCCCGGATACTCAGGCTGCACGTGATCTAGCGATCAGTATGGAGCGCAAAGACATCTCCCAGTCCTCCTTCGCCTTTGTCTGTGCCGAGGATAAGTGGGAGAAAACTTCCGAGGGTAACTGGACACGTCGTATCCTGCAGGTCTCATCGCTCGCCGATGTCTCTCCTGTCACCTATCCGGCCTATTCGTCTGCTACCTCCGGTCTCCGGTCTCTGCCTGCATCCATGCCCGCAGAGCTACGCTCAGCGCTCTCGCAACGTGATGACGGTAACGCAGATCCGAACGTGAATGGATGCACCTGCGACTGTCCCGAGTGTATGGGAAATAACTGCGAGACGTGCAGTGACGCTAACTGCACCGACCCCAACTGCCTCGCAAACCGCTCGTGTGGTCTGAGTGATGCAGAGGTCCGCAGCCTACAGGCGCGGATTGCAGTAGAAGCAGCGTCGT